>JGI24695J34938_10003296_pt1 | contig 11375 bp, 11 predicted proteins | sample TergutCo191P3_FD_34938 | JGI IMG/M metagenome (IMG submission 34938) | reverse complement strand
ATGTCCCTATTGCAACGGTAAAAAAATTGACGACGATCTTGAGAATCTGCCGCCCGATGATTCTAATCCGCCGCCGGAAACCGCGATGTGTTATGACATGGGTCCAGGGTGGCAGGATGATATTGACTGAGAGCCGAAAATGAAAAATCAAGCCGTTCAGTCCGGCGTATTGCCAGTAACAGGAGTGCTTGAGCTTACTTACAGGTGCAATCATAAGTGTTTGTACTGCTCCTGTCCGTGGGAAAATGAACTGGACGGCTATCCGAAATATGAAAAAGGAACTGAGCTTGATTTAACGCAATGGAAACAGGCGATGGATATTCTGGAAAAGAACGGAGTGAAAAACCTTTCTTTATCCGGCGGCGAAACCCTTCTTAAACCTGAGTTACCTGACATTCTTGCGTATATCCGCGAAAAAAAAGTTTTTAACAAAGACAAATATATTGTAGTCATTTCCAACGGCCTTGCGATGAGCGAGGAATTTCTTTCCCTTTTTAAAAAGTATAAGGTGCATTTATCGCTGTCGCTTCCCGGAATTGATACCTTTGAAAGGCACACGGGAGTTGATAACGCCCTTGGAGTGCTTCACTGGCTTAAAAGAGCCTCCAGAGAAGGCGTGCAGACAACGGTGAATGTCACTGTTACCAATATTAATTATCATGAGTTACGCGAAACAATTTCCTACGCGCTTATCGCGGGAGCGGGCTCTTTGCTGCTTAACCGTTTCCTGATTGGCGGAAGGGGCATCCGCTATCAGAATGAACTGTCGCTGACCCATGAACAGATCAACGGGATGCTGGACACCGCGGAGGATGTTCTTGAAAAAGCGCGGCGGTGGGGAGGCGCGGGAACGGAGATACCGTTCTGCGTCTTAAAAAAATATGAACATGAGTACAAACGCCTAAGAATAGGCTTTCTGTGCGCCGCGGCGAAGAATTTTTTTGTTGTAGATCCGGCAGGGCGCATAAGAGCCTGCAATCATTCGCCGCGCGCGGTCGGGCATATTTTTAATGATCCTTTAATTGACGACATTGGGTACTGGAACATTTTCGCAAACCGCGATTACATTCCGGATGTATGCTGTCATTGCGCTGACATATCCATTTGCGACTGCGGATGCAGGGAAGCCGCCAATATTACAGCAGGTTCCGCGCACGGAGTTGATCCCTGCATGAAAGGTTACGAAAAGGAAATGTCAGAGCGCGTGGAAAGAATCGAATACGAATACAGGAATGATTTTGACCGCAGGTTTGACGAAGATTTCCGCTCTCTTTTTACAGAGCGCCTGAAAGAAGACTCAAAATTCGGCTGGGAACTGTGGTCTTCCATGGCGAATGTAAGCTGGATAAACGATAACGATCCCGATGAAACACATTGCAGGCGTTCCTTCCGGGGAGCCGGCACGCTGTTAGCTGTCATGGAAGGAAAAGACAAGTACACAAAATGGTACTGTACCGGCCCTTACGAAACGGTGAGCGGATACATAGCGGAAAAAATGGCGTCAAAAGGCTGGCGTTATGTGCCGGACGGATATGGCTCGGAGATATAGTAGTGAAGAGTGAAGAAAAAAGGAGAATTAACATGAAGAAAAAGATTTGGATTACAGCGCTGGCATTGACGGTGATTTTGGCGGCTGTCGCGCTGACTACCTGCGCGTCAGGCGGCGGAGCAAAAGAGCCTTCCTATTCCGCGGACAGTTTAACGCTGGATACGGCGGTAACTGAAGCGGCTTCGTACTTCGCGGAGCGGATACCGCAGGGCGCGAAGGTGGCTTTGGTTCCCCCTGACGCGCCTTCAGGAAAATTGTCGGACTATGTTTTCGAAGAGATCTGGAGGCGTCTTGAGGATTCGCGCAAATTTGTTATGGTAGACCGGAAAAACCTTGATCGCATAGAAGCGGAAATAAAACATCAGTATGAATCCGGCAAGGTGGATGATAATCTGATTATTTCCATGTCAAAGCAGTTCGGCGCGGAAATGTTAATCCACGGGCAGATGACTTCGCTTGGCAGCGAATACCGCATGACGTTATACGCTACCGATGTAGAGAAAGCGTCCAGCAGCCAGCGCGCTTTTAACATAAGGCCGGATACGCGCCTTTCTTCGCTGTTAAATGTTTCGGCGGAAGAAGAGGTGGAAAGAGCGGTTACCGTGATGGCCAAATCGGTTAATCAGAAAACCACTATTGCCGTAGGAAGGATAAGTTACGCGGATACCCAGACTGTTACCAGCCTTTCCGCCTGGCTTAAGAACAGTATTGTAACGGGCGCGCAGAAACAGCAGGACAAGTTTCAGGTGGCGACAGCCGGAGAGAGTTCCGATTTCGCCGTGGCAAGCCGGGGGCTGACTGTTGAAACGCCGGACGTAAACAGCGCAATTCAAGCGGTAGTAACCGGCAGCTACTCGCCTCTTGATAACGGCGTGGAAGTCACTTTGCAGCTTATATCCGCCGGAGGGAATAAAGCGGTTTTGGCATCGCATAGGTTTACCATTCCCGCTTCTGAACTGGAACGGCGCAGACTCTCTCTTCTTCCCGATAAAGGCGGCGCTGTTATGAGCAAAGCCGAGTTTGAGACGAAACAGCAGGCTGTTAATTCATACGCGGGTAAAAACAACAAGTGGAACTTTACGGTAACCCCGGACGTACTGGACGGCATTTACCGTGACGGAGATTTAATGTCCATGCGGATTTTTTCTGAGCGCGACTGTTACTTCCGCATTATACATGTCGATGTAAACGGCAGCGCACAGATCATTTATCCTTTGGGTTCAACAGATAACAACTTTATCAGAGCGGGAGAGACGAGGCGAATTCCCGATAATACCAGATTCAGAATGGAGCCGCCTTTCGGCGAAGAGCTCATTCTGGCTGCGGCTTATGACAGGCCGTTTACCTCCGGCGCGTCAGGAACTGTGCCGTTAAGTGAAGTATCCATCTCCCGCGGACTGACTGTGGAAAGCGGCGATAAAACGCCGATGAGCCCGTCGGTAACTGCCAAGTTCAGCTACACTATTCTGGCGAAGTAAGGATGAAACAGCGCATACAATATTCTATGCTATAATATTAAGTAATAAGGAGTAAATTAATGAATTCGGTTTTTTTGGCATTGGCAAAAATCAGTTTTTTATTGGTTATTATAGGCTTTTGTCTGCCAATTGCCTATGGTTTAAACGGATTTCAACTCGCCAATAATGATATCGCGTCTTCGGGATTGTCATTCGCGCTGTATGGGTTGTTTGTATCCGCTGTTATCGGGTTATTATTTTATTTTTTAAACAATTTGGGGCTGGAAATAGACGCTCTTGATATTCTCTGGATGATAACTGAATCTAAAATAATAACTTTATCTGTTAACATATCATGTATCTGCTTCGGACTTATACCGTTTTTTATTAATTTAAAAGAGCATGGCGGCAATTATCAATATGGTATAATTCTAATACTTATAGGATTCGCGCTAACATTAATTTTCCATATTGTTTCATATATAGTGGAATATTTGGAAGGCGGCCGCGGCGGCGGCAGTGGAAACAGCGGCTACAGCGGCGGAAGCGGCAGTAGCAGTAGTAGTAGTAGCAGCGGCAGCGGCAGCAGCAGCGACGATGATTATTATTTTCCTGATGTTTGTCCGTAAATAAAGGAGAGTTAAATGACAGAACAGCAAATAAAAGAAAAATTTTTTAAAGGGAAAGAGCTTTATAATGACAAGAGGTACGAAGAAGCTGTTTCAATTTTTAAAGAGCTTGCAGAAGCTGAATACGCCGACGCCCAGTTTATGATGGGCATTTGCCGCGCGGGAGGTCATGGCGCGGATAAAAACGAAGCCGAAGCAGTGCGCTGGTTTACAAAGGCCGCCGATCAGGGGAATGAGTACGCGCAGAATGAGCTTGGCGTTTTTTACCAGCTTGGCGCGGGCGTTGATCAAAACCTTGAAAAAGCGGTTGAGTATTACGGCATGGCGGCAGTGCAGGGGAATCTGGAAGCTGTCTGCCATCTTGCTTTTTGCAATCAGCACGGACTCGGCATTGAAAAGGACATTGTTAATGCGGCGGAGTTGTACCGCAAAGCGGCGCAGGCGGGACACCCGTCAAGTCAGTATCAGCTTGGCCTTTGCTATCATAAAGGCGAAGGCGTAGAAAAGGACTTCGCGGCCGCCGCGGACTGGTATTACAAGGCCGCGAAGAAAGGCGATAAATGGGCGCAGTTCCATTTGGGGATTTGCTATTATCACGGCGAAGGCGTGGAACAGGATTATTCCAAAGCGGTCGATGTGTTCAAGGCCTCCGCGTATCAGGGACTCGATGAAGCGCAGTACTATCTTGGCGTTTGCCTGCTGAATGGACAGGGCGCGGAGCGCAATTTGGATATCGCTGTTGGACTGCTTCAGATGGCGGCGAAACAGGGACACGCCGAAGCTCAAAACGTTTTAAATGAACTTGATAAAAGGAAAATTATATAGGAGGAAATTATGACCAGGGAAGAATTTGAAACCGGATACAGCAGAATATTCGAAAGGGCTGTGACGTTAAGCGAAAAAACCCGCCATGAGGGAATGCTTTCCATTGAAGAAATCATTGACGAAGGAAAACTTTTCCAGAGAGACATAATGGAACTGGGATTAAGGCTCGCTTGCGATGGAATTGATCCAACAATTATTGACAATATATTAACCAATATTATCAATCAGGAAAATGATAAAGATGAAAAGATTTTAAAAACAGTTCAGAAAACCGCCGTGTTGTGCATTCAGCAGGGATATTCGCGGGGAATATTCGCGTTAACGCTGAATTCGCTTGTAGATGTTTGTTACCGCGGCGCATTGGATATATATCTTGATATTGGCAATTACCCAAAACCGTCATCCGCTGACGAAATAGATCATCTGCTCAACGGAGATGAAGATGAATCCGGCCCGGGTTCATTCAATAAAGCGTTCGATGAGTATCAGAAAAACAATTACGATAAAGCCGTGCCGGAATTTATGAAACTGGCGGAAGCTGGAAATGAAAAGGCGTGTTTTTATCTTGGCATCTGTTATCAGCATAACCTGGGTTTGGAACAGGATTTCAACAAAGCCAAAGAGTGGTTCTTGAAGGCGGCGGAACTTGGTAATCTGGAGGGCTATGAAAGAATTGGCCTGTGTTATGAAAACGGGATTGGCACAAAAAAGGATTACGCCGAAGCGTTTAATTGGTTCCTTAAGGCGGCAGAACTTGGTCATGATGAATCTCAGCGAAAAGTCGGCCATTATTACGCGGCGGGCAGAACCGTTGAACGAAATTTAAACAAAGCCGCTGAATGGATTAAAAAAGCCGCGGATCAGGGCGACTTTATCGCCAAAATGGATTTCGATAATCTTAAAAACAATCCGGAAACCTTCACGGGAACGCTCCCCCAGAATGAGATTGATGATCTGCTGTCAGCGGCTGGTTACGGCGGCAAAGAAGAATCGACCGGGGATTCTGATTCAAACATGCTTGATTTGAGCGAAGACAATTTTGACCTTGCCGTTAATTATTTAAAAGGAGACGGCGTAGAGCAGGATTACGCCAAAGCCGATGAACTGTTCCGTAAGGATTTGGAAACAAAAAAAGAAATGTTCGGAGAAGATTCTTTCCAGGGAAAATTATGTTATGCAATCGGCGACCGTTACAGAGACCATGAAGATTATGAAATAGCGATTTCCTGGTTTATGGACGCGCTTGCGATCTATAAAAAGGAATATGCCGGAAAACATCAGGATATAACCGATACCCTGTGTTTTATCGCCATCTGTCATGAAAAAAAAGGCGATTATTTAACGGCGATTGATTATTATAAAGATACTGTGGAGTCTGATGAAACAATCAATGGAAAAGGAAATCAGAATATCGCTTTATATTTAAACCAGATATCCTTCTGTTATGTGAAATTGGAAGATTACCGTAACGCTCTCGATTACAGCATGAAGGCTCTTGCGATAAGGGAAGAAATCTTTGGAACTGAACATTCGGATACGGCTTTAATTTATTATAAAATCGCTGAAATTTATTTTATGATGAATGATTATGAAAACGCGCTGATTTTTTATGATAAAGCCTATTTAGCCTATAAAAAATGCAACGGTAAAGATGATATTAACGCCAATGATTCTCTTTTATGCATCGCTTTTTGTCATGAGGAAATGGGAGAATACGGAAAAGCGCTTTCCTGCTATAAAGACGCGGTTGTTATATACGAAAAAGTATTGGGTAAGGATCATCTAAGCACCGCTGTCGCTTTCTACAGTATTTCCGGCTGTTATTACAACCTGAAAGATTATGAAAAAGCGCTGGAAAGCGATTTGGAAGCTCTTTTTATCAGAGAAAGAATTTGCGAAGAAGACGCTCCCGAATTATCGCTCTCGTTAAATAATACCGGCACAGATTACCGTTTCCTTGGCAGGTATGAGGAGGCGTTAAAGTATCATTTTAAAGCGCTGGAGTTAAGAAAGAAATACAGTAAACAAAAAGACAATATTGCTTTCTCATTTAGGGCAGTCGGCAAAGACTATGAAGCGCAGGGCGACAGGGAAAACGCGGTTAAATATTTCAAAGAGGCGCTTTCGATTTACATGTCGCTTGAAGGATTTGAGACTGACGCGGAAGACACAAGACAGGCGATTGCGAGAAACATTTAATAGTGAATGGTAAGGAGAGTAATTATGGATTTTGGATTTCCGACGATTTATTTTTGTCCTTCATGCGGAAAAAAAATGTTAATGGAGAATTATACCAGCTACACTGTCAGCTCAAGCGAATATTTTTCTGACGGCAGCGTAAAAGAGTCAGGCATTTGCTGCGCGCATTTTTCTCCGGAACTGTCAAAATGTCCGCATTGTAAAACGCTTTTTTTCAGAGGCAGCGCAAAATATGAGGAAACATCATTCATGACCAACACAAGTAAAATAAAACACATCATGGAACCGGGAAGAGACGATCTTATCGATGCTGTTAAAAGCAATATCGCCAAAGACTGGAAGGAGGAAAAAGCGATACGCGAAATGTTGTGGTATGATTTTAACATTTACACGCGCAAAGGATATTATATATTAAGCGGCGATGAATTGAAAATCTGGCAGGACAACTGCGCCGCTCTGCTGCCGTTAGCGAAAAAAACCCTGAAAGAAATTCAATCAAAGAAAAAAAATGAAGATTACAGAAACAGCGATGCGGAAGACTGTCTTTTTATGATTGCGGAGCTTTACCGGAATCTGGGAAAATTTGACAAGTGTATGGAAATTCTTGATGAATTTGGCGGCAAATGGAGCTGGCTTAAAAAACAGTTCGCGTGGGAATGTAAGGCGAAAAACATTTTTACTTTTGAAGTAATTCCAAAAAATGAAATGAATCTTGAAAGAGCAAAAGATCAATATGGACAAAATTATTATGACAGGGCAAAATATTTTCTGCCTCCGTACTACGGGCGGAGAAATCTGAAAAAGGCAATTGCCGATTTTAAAAAGGCCGAAAGTCTGGGCATGAAGGGAATTAATTTTTATCAGGAGAGAGGCGAGTTCTATCTGGAAGAACTTAACGATCCTGACAGCGCAATCGCCGATTTTAACAAAGCGCTTAAGCAGAAGGACAAAGACGAATGGATGGAAAGATACATATCCGTTATTCTCTGTTTACGCAGCAGCGCGTATTTAAAAAAAGGAAATTTTAAAAAGGCCCTTGCCGACGTACAAACTGCGATTAATGAAGACGCTGAAAATGACAGTCTGTATGCCGCACGCGCCGAAATTCATGAAGCCATGGGAAATGTTAAAGACGCGCGGAATGACAGGCGTATGGCTGAAAAAGTAAAACAGAAAAATTTTGAACGTTACGAGAAACAGAAGAAAAAGCTGGAAGCCATTTTAAAAAAACCTGCAAAAAAAATTCGTAAAAGACCCAAGATAGGCGAAATATGAAAATCGAAAAACTGACATACGCGGACGGCGAGCATTATGACGGCGACTGGTCTCATGTTCAGAATGCCCCCAAAGGGAATATCGCGAAGGAAATGGAATGATAACTATATCACCTTTTATAAAGCCGCCAATGCTTCATCCTCTTCCGGCGTATTCCAGTCTTTTGCCAAAGAAGTTTCGCTCATCAGCATTGTCTCAGGTATTTTGGAAATTTTCTTCTGTTTTTAAAATGCAGCAAAGTCTATCACTTCATTCAAAAATATTACCGGAAGCGTCTCTATCTCCTGTAATAATACAGCGCGTTCTGTCATTTTCTTTCTCCTGTCTTAACGTCCATAATGTAAATATAGCATCAAATACGGAAAGGAACAAGCAATGAGCGCGGATCAAACGGAACTGGATAAAAAATTTGATGAAGCTATGGTTCTTAATGAAGCAGATCGCTTTGATGAAGCGGCGGCGATCTTTAAAGACCTGGCTGAAAAGGGACACGCGCAGGCGCAGCTTGAGCTTGGCAAGTGTTATGATTACGGTCTTGGCGCGGTAATGGACAGGGATAAAGCGATAGAATGGTTCGCGAAAGCCGCGGAACAGGGACTTGAACAGGCGCGGAGGTGGCACGCGCATTGTGTTAACGAAAAAATGGAAAGAGAATCAGAAGACCCAAAAGAATTGATAAAGGCGTATTCGTATCAATTCGATATTGTATCTGACGGTATAGAAGCGGAAAAAGAAATTTGTGAAAAATTAAATCTGATATGCAAAGGTAAAACAAATACCCATGAGTTGGCAAGAAGATGTTACATGCTTGATATTTATTTAATCAGGGAAAAAGAAAGCGATTACGATCTCTTTGAAAAAATACATGATATTGCCGAAAAACACGGAGGACATTAGTGGCAAAACTGGATTTTGATGATGTATTCCACATGATAAAAAATATTACAGATACGGAAAAAGAATGGGATACAGGTTTTTGGATAAATACGGACGGAATTTTTCATGACGATGATCCGATGCCCAACGTTTCTGACTTAACCTGCCATTGCGGTATTTGTCATTATGAACCAACCGGCGGCTGGATTGTAACGCCCTGGCTTTATACAATGGATTGCCCCGCTGTTTTTAAAACACTCGAAAGCGCCCGCAAAATGGCGTTTTTCTGGCTTAACTGGATGGGTTACATCTACGGAGACGGAATAGAGGAACCAAGATTTGAAGCTGACTGGCTTTCCGTTAAATCAAACCGCTCTGTAATTATGATGTTATTCGAACAGGAAGCGGAAAAATTCCGTAATGAGTTAAAAGAAGAAGAAGGAATGAGGGAACATGATTAATTTACAGGCAGTGATGTTATGGAATTAATTTTAACTGAAAAAAATGCTCTGGAAAGAGCAAAACAAAACGGTAGAGCGCTTGACCTTGTTCCTGAAAGACTAAAAACAGAAGAAGTATGTCTTGCGGCTGTAGGACAGTGTACCACCGCGCTTGAATTTGTTCCCGCGAAATTCCAAACAGAGGAATTTTTAGTAAAAGCGGTAAGTCAAAACCGGTGGATGCTTAAGGCCATTCCTATAAAACAAATTACACCTGAAATATGCAATGCGGCTGTTAAGCACAGCAGTTATGCGCTTGAATATGTTCCCGAAAATTTTAAAACAGCGAATATGTGTTATGCGGCGGTTAAATCAAACGGGCAGGCGTTATGTGATGTTCCCGATGAACTTAAGACCGCGCAAATGTGTCTCATGGCAGTAAAGAGCAAAAACTTTGGCGGAAATTGTCTTCAATGGGTTCCTGATAAATTTAAAACAGAGGAAATGTGTCAAGTTGCGGTAAAAAAAGACGGTGAAGCCCTTGAACATGTTCCTAAAAAATTTATAACAAAAGAACTGTGCTTTACGGCGATAAATTCAGGATATGTCGGCTTTGACAGTGTTCCTGCGCTTAAGTTTGTTCCAAAAAAGTATATAACATACGAACTTTATCTTGCATTGATGAAGGTACGCGGCTATGCCCTTAAATGGGTTCCTAATAAGTTTAAAAGTGAGGAGTTATGCCTTACTGCAGTTAAACAATGCAATAACGCAATAGAGTTTATTCCACAAAAAGCATGGACAAAGGAATTATGTTTTACCGCGCTTAAAGAAAGCAAATATGCGCTTTCTTACATTCCTGATGAACACAAAACAGCCGAAATCTGTTTTATTGCGGTAAAGCAGTTTGCCTATATGCTTGCGTATGTTCCCGAAAAATTAAAAACAATTAAATTATGCCGTATGGCTGTAGAAAATTTCGGCAGAGCGCTTCAATATGTTCCTGAAAAATTAAAAACATTGGAACTTTGCCAGCTTGCCGCAGATAATGATTTTCACGATGAGAATTACGACGGAGACTGCGTTGATTATGACGGCGGTGAAGTGTTTAAATATATTCCAGATGAATTGAGGACTCAGATTAAATATGATTCAGAGGATGAGGACTGATATTATGGGAAACATGATCACGCTGAAAAAATTTCCGGAGATGACAATAAGTATGAGCAATGGACTAACAAGCGTTTTTATCAGCGCGTTTGGCCTAAGCGGTTCAGAATTTGCGAAAACTGAACAGGAGAAAAAACTTGTAATGTATGTCCTGGAAAAAAATCAGTCTGTTTTTGGAACAGGATTTGTTGATTTTGACATAGGAAACATGCCCTGGAATATAAATAATCTGGAAGAAAACAGAAAATTCGTTCTGTCTGTTTTAAACGGAATGTATGATAAAAAAGGATGGGAAAAATTATCATATTCACCAGATACGCAAATGCTAAACAGGTGTATAAATGAATTTGAGAAATTGATAATTAATATGAAAAGCGAAGATATAAATATTCAGGAAATAAATGATTGGTTAAATAACAGGGAAAGAATTGATTTTATTAAAAACGGGTTTCCGTTATGTGATATTCATGATGTGCTGTCAACAATTTACGGCTGTCAGCTATGTACAGACGAGTAAGAAGCGGGGGAGTTAATGACTGAAATGATCGCCAAAAAAATCAATTCATTTTTCTGCTGGTTATGTGTAAAAGGAATACGAAAACAATTTTGCATTGTCTGCGATTATACACTGGAACATATCAACAGATTGACTGCGGCTATGAATGCCGGAGGCGCTGCCGAGCAGTTTGAAATGGGGCTGTGTTATTATCTCGGCGACGGCGTTGATCAGGATTATGACGCGGCTTTTCTGTGGTTCTCAAAAGCGGCGGAACAAAACTACGCGAAGGCGCAGCTTTATTTAGGGGAATGTTACGATTCAGGTTATGGCGTTGAACAGGATCGCAAACATGCGGGGCGGTTGTTTTTAAAAGCGGCGGAGCAGGGTTTGGCGGAGGCGCAATTCAGGGTAACAAGCTGCTTTATGGGAACTTTCAACGGCTTTGAATATAATCCT
>JGI24695J34938_10003295_pt1 | contig 11381 bp, 9 predicted proteins | sample TergutCo191P3_FD_34938 | JGI IMG/M metagenome (IMG submission 34938) | reverse complement strand
CGCGCCCGAATCTATCGCAGGGGAAAAAGAGCGCGGAACACTGGCGACAATTCTGGCGACCCCCGCCAGACGCCGTGATATGGCGCTGGCGAAGGTTCTTTCGGTCACAATCTTCGGCGTGTTAGGTGCGGGCGTGACATTTTTGGGGATGATGTTATCATTGCCGAATATAATGGATTCGGATGTTAATTTGATGGCAAGTTATGGCGCGGGTGATTATTTGATGATTTTATTGGTAATCATTTCGACGGTTTTAGTTTTTATCTCGCTTTTATCGGTTATGTCAGCATACGCGAAATCTGTTAAAGAAGCCAATTCATACGCAACTCCATTTATGATAGTCAGTATGGTTTTGGGACTTTCAAGCTTATTTACAGGCGGAGCGGTAGAAAGTTTCTATTATTATTTAATCCCTGTTTTTAATACGGCGCAAGGTTTGACGGGGTTATTCACAGGGGCGGTTTCCGTAATAAATATTACCGTAACAGTAATGGCGAATATTGCTTTTAGCCTGATACTGGTAGGTTTGCTGGCGAAAATGTTTAGCAGTGAAAGAATAATATTTGATAAATAAATAAATACCGCCCACCTTTTACGGTGGGCGGTATTATTAAAACTAAGAGATTTGACGAGTTACTCTTCGCAAGCGCAAGGGCAGTTATCTACGCCTTCGATGCAATCATTTCCGCAATAATGCGGGCGGTGATGATTGTGGTTGTGATGCTTAGAAACTTCGCGGGTATTTACGACATCGCGGTAGTGGTAATCGTGTTCGTGGATAACATCATATTCATTAACGATATCATGGCGATGTTTGACGATATGACGATGTTTAACGTAGCGGCAGTCAGGTCGGCATTCATAGGTTCTTGTTTCAATGGAACCGAAATCGTTATCAAACCCATTGTCAAATCCATCACACCTATTGTCAAATCCATGTTTGCAGCCATGTTTGCATCCATCATTGCAGCCGTTTTTACATCCATCATTGCAGCCGCAGTGGTTATGGCAACCATTAAAGCAGTTGTTATTAAAAAACATTCCTTATTCCTCCTTTTTAGTTAGCTTGCTTAAGCGATGTTTTGCGAAAACAAGTATGTAGCGTTAACTGATAAGGAGATTTAGATTCTGATTATGATTCATTCGACATGTTTCGACACCCTGTTTAATATAGAATATGCCAAAAGCCAAATTATGTTCTTGAAATTCCCATTTTCTTTTTGGCAGTTTTCTCTTCGTAAAGAATATCGTCGGCAATAAGCATGGCCGCCTCGAAGCATTCGAACGTTGAGGACTTAAGAATAACACTGCCGATACTGCTTAGGATATGATAGGGATGCAATTTCCTTTGGTTGTACTCATCTATCTCCGCACGGATTCTTTTTTCTACCAGTTCAGCACTATGTTTTGATTTGAGCAATGAAAAAACTACGAACTCGTCGCCGCCGATTCTGCCGACAATATCTTCTTCCCGCAAAACTTCTTTTAGGATATTAGCAAAATTGGAAATCGCCAGATCACCCTCACTATGTCCATATGTATCATTGATTTTTTTAAGCCCATCCATATCCAAAAACATAATCATCGGGATTAATTCTCTTTTGTTCTGCTTAAGCTTATTGTAAGCGAACTGGAAAAAACCGCGGCGATTCAGAAGTCCCGTTAATTCATCAGTGATAGACAGTGTTTGGATTTTGGATAATAAATTAGCACCCTTTAATGCCGCGGAAATATTAACCCGTAATATTTCGTATGCGTCAAGCGACATATTCGGATCATAAGGCATAAGTAAAACACCCATCTCTTCATCTTTGAAGAATAAAGGGATATAAAAAAGTTCACGCCGTTCATTTTCGAAATTGAAGTGCTCAATCGATGAATAATCAGAAAAAACAATCGGTTCATAACTATTGTTGCGGATATCAAAAGTTTGCTCACCATCAAAACCGATTAATGTATTAATCGTTCGGTCTGCCTCCGCTTCATTACTTTTGACAGGATTGTTGTATAAGCCGATAAGGGTTGTATGGACGGAAAGTTCGGGAAAAGATGTTTTGATTTCGGCAAGTAAAGAATCCATGTCAAACTTAAGCACCAGATTGCCGGCGATTCGGCGGAGATTCATCCGCTCATCACTTAAGGCAAACTCGCGCACTTTTTCCTCTTTAAAGCGAATGCTGTGAACTAATGTCGTCGCCAAAATAAGAGTTGAATGGATTGTTTGCGCGCATTCAACTTCATGGGGATAATGTTCAACGCCCAATGTGAGAATGTTAAGAGCGTCATTCCATAAATAAGTTTTTTGTGAATAATGAACATAACAGATTAGAATTTCATTCAGTGCGCATAAGATTTTTTCTTTGGAAAAGGGTCTCTCAATAATTACTCCGACTAAAACAGTAACCCACTCATCAATTTTTTCCATAGGAATTTCACTTTTGAAAATGGTCAGAAATTTATGTGAGACATATGTTAACAGCGAATCGGCTGAATTATTCTTGCCGTCATATTTCGGAGCATGTAAAAATTCTCTTTCCAGACATCCGCACGACTGTCTGGCGATAAAAATAGGCGGGACATAAACAACATCTTCGTATGGTTTCCCCTCGATAACATTTAGAAGCGTCTCGGTACTGACCAGACCGATTTCGCGGAAATCCTGACATGCTGTACTTATTGAAGGAATAAAAGTTGATGCGACACGGTCATCGTCAAATCCTGTGACGGCGACATCAACAGGTACCAAAATGTCATTATACCGCAATTCGGCTAAAACGCCCAAAGCGGTTTCGTCGTCGCTGGCGGCGATGGCATCGAAAGGAAGCTTTGATTCGAGTAAACTCATCGTAGCTTCATAACCGCTTTCCTGACTGAAATTACCGGGCAGAATATATCGCTCATCAAAGGCAATATCGTTGACGGAAAGTGCATTCCGATATCCTGAAAGCCGATCTTCCGCTTCGGGATGTCCGTCGGGACCTTTGATGAAAACGATTTGTTTTTTGCCGTGAAAACGAATTAAGTGATCGACGACATTGAATATACCTGAAACATTATCGATTAAGACCGATGGAATGTTTGGTAAAATATATGAAATCGAAACAATGGGGAGATGCTTAGGCAGCATAGCAATATATTTTTCGAAGATTTCCGTGCCTGTAACTTGCGCGATGAATCCTGATAAAATGATGATGCCGTCCAAAGACTTACTCTTTTTAATGGTGTCAAAGCAACCATAGAAATGCGAAGCAAAATCATACTCGGTCATCTGATAGGCGCCAAAATAAGCGGTTAGATGGATGTTATGCTGATTCGCATATTCGACAATTCCTTTCCAAACATCATATTGGCAAGTATTGTCAAAAGTTGATAAGATAACTCCGAAATGAAGACGTTTATTAGGCATAAACAACCCCCTTTGATATAATAAGTAGCACATATACATTTTAAACCATTTTTGCCAAAATTAATAGCTGTCTTTTGTAAAAAAGCGGTTGTATTTTGCTGATTTTTAGGTTATACTTGTTTTAACCTGGAGTGTTCGATAATTCTTGTTATTTTGAACCTACATTATCGTAAACGGGATTCCTATATCGTCACGTAGATGTCAAGCCATCATTGCGTAGTGGAAGGCAGAAGCGTGTCTGCGGTTACCCACCTAGCATTGCTAGGAGTCAAAATGCAGGAACCGGCATTTTGGGTCAAAAGTTACAAATAGCAGCCTTTGGCTGCTTTTTGTGTGTATAACGACGGACAAGATTTGCGATGCAAATCATGTAATAAGCAGACAAGTTCTGAATAATAATAATAAAGGGGTATACTAGTAAAGAGGTACATACCCTAACCATTAAACCCATTGGAGAACCCATGACGCAAAAAAACATCAGCATGATTATTAAAATCGCCTTTACAATAATCATATTTATCCTGCTATGGCTTATCTTTCGTAAAGAAGACGGTCTTGATGAAATACTTGACGAAATCATCCTTGATGCAACAATTCCCGCTCCGCAAGGCGAGTTTATGAGGATTGAAGAAGTCCTGATTATTACTCATGCCCTAAACAATGAAATCGGCAATGAACCGCTTTTTTATCAACTAACCGAAAAAATCAAACTAAACCCAAACGCCGTACTCACATACGCCGATTATCGTGAACTAATGACATTACTTAACCTAATCGACCACGACCGCTATATAGAAAAATATCAACCCGAACACTTTTTCCTGACCGAGGATTTCGAGAAAGTCACAAAAGAAATGATTGATATTTACAATAATGCTAATGCAGAACAAATTTCTTTAGTGACCTTAACAGTACTTGGTATCGGCGAAGATGTTACGGATTCATCGGGTACAACTTTAGCCGCGAATCAATTAATAAATGATGAAATGGAAGTAATGAATTTTAAGTCGTCACTTTTTAACGTATGCCAATACCAAACGATTGAAGCATATGCAAAAGAAGGTGAACTGCTCACATTGATTGATATAGTTAATCGAAATACAACACTGAAAAATGTTTTTTTTCTCGGTGAGGATGAAAATCAGGTCGGTTATTTTTATCACGATTTCGAAATAAGATACCGGCGCGCTGATTTCTCTGAAAATCAAGAAGTAAATTTAACAGATGATATCACGATTGGCGATTTAGTTAAAGAGCAATTAGCGGATTTACATTTCCATAACGGTCGTTTAAGAGAAATGATTTTCAAAAATGATGTTATCAGCGGGAAATTGTTGGCGGTCAGTGATGAGAATATAACGCTTGAAGGCCATGGGGTTATTGATACCGGTGAAGATATTCAAGTGTATCGTTTGTATGAACAAATGAAAACGCTTTCGATGTCCGATTTGGCAATCGGGTATGATTTTACTGATTTTGTCGTCGAAGACGGAAAAATATGCGGTGCGCTGGCGGTGCGCAAAGAAGCGATGGAACACATTCGTGTCGCGCTAAAAACCGAAAATTTCGCAGGTCTTTATCATCAGGAAGTCAAGCTGACGGCGGATGTTGACTATACGGTTATATATGGCTCTTATAGTGACCGAAAGACATTAGAGCATAGTGCGGGAGATGCTCTTTTGCTTACATCCGATAGTGATTTACTAAAAGGTGGAAATGTAATCATCACCCCGAAAGCGGGGACAGGACGGATAACCCTTTCTTCACTCAAAAGGAGCCAAGGTATTCCGACATACCGCGGTTCTTTAGAAATCCAAAAATCAAGCGACGGCCTTAGTATCGTAAACGAGGTGCTTTTGGAAGAGTATCTATACTCGGTTGTTCCCAGCGAAATGCCGGCTTCATATCCTTTGGAAGCGCTGAAAGCACAAGCTGTTTGTGCCAGAACATATTCTTATCGGTACTTGCAAAGGTCAGGGCTTTCGGCGTTAGGCGCTCATGTCGATGATAGTGTTACCTATCAGGTTTATAATAATATTGCGGAAAATATGAATACTACTAAAGCGGTCAAAGAAACGACGGGGCAGATGCTGTTTTTTAATAATAACCCTGCCGCGACCTATTATTATTCGACATCAAGCGGAAATGCAACGATTCCCGCGATATGGAAAGGCGGCGGAACGGAAGATACCTCATATCTTAAAGCGGCGATTATCGGCGACGATCGGCATAAACTGACCGATCCGGTCAATGCCGAAAATATTATCCATCCCGATTCATTGGCAGACGACGAAATTTTTACGGAATTTATCCGAAGTGTCCGCGAAAGCGATTATGAAATCAATGAACAATGGTATCGCTGGAAATATGAAGTCAAGGATATGAAAAAGGATAAAATTGCCGAAAATATAAAGAAACGCTATAATACTAATTATCGCTTGGTGCTGACGTTGGAAAAGGGTGAATATATCAGCAAGCCGATTAAGGATGTTGGCGAGATTACGAATATCTACTGTGCGAAACGGCTTCCCGGCGGGGTAATGGATGAGCTTATCATTGAAACAACGAACAATACCTATAAAATCATTTCCGAAAATTCGATTCGTTTCGTGCTTAATGACAGTGATTACAAAGTGACCCGTCAGGACGGAAGCCAAGTTACATCCCCGAACCTCGTCCCCAGTGCGTTTTTTGTCATAGAACCAACGATCAAAAATAACCGCGTCACAGGATATCATATCATCGGCGGCGGTTATGGGCATGGGGTCGGAATGTCGCAAAACGGCGCGAGGGCATTAGGTAACCGCGGGTATAATTACACGGAAATATTGGCTGTATTTTATGGCGACTGCGAAATCAGAACTGATTAAAGGAGAAAATATAATGCTGAAAAAAGCCTATCTTGTCATCAAAGACTTCACATCCCGTCTTGATGGAAAAAACATAACGACTAATTCCGCCGCCACAACTTTTTACTTTTTTTTATCCCTGATTCCGATGTTAATTTTATTATGTGCGGTTATCCCGTATACGCCTTTGACAGAAGGCGATCTGATGATTTTCCTAACCGAGATTACTCCCGAAGCGACTCATCCTTTGGTGATCAGTATCATTAGGGATGTTTACCGTCAATCGGCAGGGGTAGTGTCGTTCGCCGCTTTAGTAACGATTTGGTCGGCAAGTAAAGGGGTGATGGCTTTAATGCGCGGGCTTAATACCGTCAATGGTGTAAATGAAAACAGACCGATGTTTGTGCTGAGGATATTTGCATCGATTTATACGATGGTAATTTTATTGGTGCTTGTTATCTCGTTGCTAGTGATGGTTTTCGGCAATGTTTTGATTAATATTATTATGCAAAATGTCCCTTATTTGGGGCAGTTTATCAGGTTTTTGTTAAATAGCCGTTTTTTGATAATATTTGTTTTATTTACTTTAGCACTTGGTATTATTTATGCATATGTCCCGGGTATCCGCACGAAATTATGGATGCAGCTTCCCGGTGCGGCACTGGCGGCGTGGGCTTTTAGCTTGTTAAGCTTTGGCTTTTCGATTTATGTGGATTATTTCAACGGCTTTAATATTTATGGCAGTCTGACGACGATCGTCATGATCTTAATGTGGCTTTATGTCAGTATTTATGTAATATTACTTGGCGCTTATATAAACAATTATTTCCGCCCGCTATATCTGCACTTAGCGGAACAGAAGAAGACTAGGGTGTGAATAAAGATTCCTCTGTCAAAACCTTGTAATTTTGAGCGTAATCGAAGAAGATTTCTTTATGTTTCTCTCATCATTATCATAATTAATCATCTATTTCTTGAAACTTTTTTATATATTCTAATTGTTGCTCATTGTATGGGTCCGCCAGTAATATATATTTTTTATTTTTGCTATAGCAGAATAAGAAAAGTTGCCGTAGCCCATCCCCCCCTGCTTCAACAGCTATTTCCAATAATCTAGGAGAACTATTGGGACGTTCGAAAAACTCAAGATTTTCTATATTCTTTGTTCGTTCTATATACAAAATAGTCTTTCTGTTATCATCCTCTATTTCAAAGTTACTGCTAAACATATTATGATTTTGAGAATCTCTTATTTCTTTGCCAATTGCTTGGGAGAATTTATTGATAAATTCTTGGTATTCTTCATCCGTACTATCAACATTGAATTTTTCGCGTGCCATATAGTTTGCTTTTTCCCAATGCTCAAGATCTTTCAAATGATAGTTACCACTAACTAACCATTCTATGTATTCTTTCATGTTATCTTCTGTGAGATTAAGACTACTAATATATTCTGCAATGTCAATGACGTCAAAATATTCAACTGATAATCCGACATCGTTCGTTTGAATGTATTCTAATAACCTTTCTTTGCTAACAAGTTCTTCTTTCATCGTCTCTTCTTTCATCGTTTTTCCCCCTATCATTGAGCCTTGGTCTTCCTCATCAGATTGATTATTACAACCACATATTAATAGTACCAACAATATTAATAACAAGCAACTTTTTTTCATCGTTTTTCCTCACCTTATAACAAGATTTTTTTCATTTTTAATTATATTTTCCATTTCAACCGTTGCGGTGGGGAAAAGCTCAGCAGCAGATATAGCCGGCGCCTCATAACCTGTTATGTTGATGGCAAAAAATTCAGCAAAAAATTCCCTGTTTTGCGCCCCGGTAGCGTTTCCAGTTGTATCATACCAATAATTTGCTTTTGTATGTCCCCAATCACCTTTAATAGTATTATCTGTAATACCGCCATATACATCTGATGCTAGAGCGTTATCATCGCCGGCCAACTTTACCTTTTCAAATTCTCTTTCAACTTGAATTCTAATTCTATTCAAAATCGGATTTGCCAGTGGCGCACCATTACGTTTTAAACTCTCTAAAATTGAATTTATTTCATTTTCTTGTTGAGGGGTACGCGTTGAAGGAAAATGCTTTTCTATTTCTGCTCTCATATTATCATATACATCATTTTCAATAACCGCATATAAAGGAATACTTGCATTTCCATTAAATCCAACCATCGCATGATCAATACCATGACCCAATTCATGAAAAAAGGTAAAATAAGCTCCCCTTCCCTCGGCTAAGCCATAGAGCCGCGTCGCCGGAGGAATTATTGTCTGATTCAGATTTACGAAAATTTCTCGATTCGTTGGAGAATAATGTTGAGTATCTGTATGACTAATACTACCAATACTAATATCCGGCAAATATTTAAACATAACATATTGGTAACGCTCCGGAGACTTATACGCAATAAACTTAATATTCAAGATATCAATACTCCTGATACTTTGAGAACCTAAAAAACTATCCATTATTGTAGTGCGATCAGGATAGATCATTTCATAGTATTTAACCAAACGATTCTTGTCTGAATAGCTTGCCACTTGCAAATCAGCACCTTCGTAAGAATCGACAATAGCCTTTACCATAGCTATTTGAAGAGTAATCGTGGGTTTTTGCTTTAAATCCTTCAACTTTCCTTTAAGCATATATTTAAAGTAATTTTGCAGATTACTATAATCCAAAGCCGGCATAATCAGTTCATAAATTGAAACTTCTTTTATAGCGCCGTGAGTAAAACTACTTGTTATTCTTACATTTTCCGGACTTATTGTTATTATTTCATCTAAAACTTCTCCCATCTTTCTGGCGAAAGGAGTATCAATAGTATCAATTATTTCATCATGAATATTTTCCGTATACGCCTTCATCGCTTCGCGAGCATCTTTAAGACGAGTAAGTTCCGCTTGGGTAAAAGTCAGCTTGGGAACAGTAAGCTGATCATATCCGGCACGATTAGAGGCACTTATTAAGTTGATCGCATTTTGAATCTTGGTATAATTTTCTTCAAAATACTGAATCATCTCATCCACAGGGCCACCAGCTTGCCATTTTGCTTTTAGATCGTCCCACTCACGTCTACTGGATTGGAGGGTTTTAATATTTTTTGCCATAGCTTTTATTCCCTTTTGCTTATTGAGGATTTATTTAGTTATAAATTAGTACCTTGGGAACATGGTAGAATTTGCTAAAATCGCTAACATTATCTGTTGATTCATCACAATGCTTTTTCATATTTTCTAAGCATTTTCGCCGCTTTTCACACGCCGCCGGGATTCGTTTAAATAGCAGTATAGTTTTTAACGAGAGTTAATAGCCCTAAAGCCTGCCATGACACCAGAAACTGCCGCAGCGTTTAATTGATCGGCGGCGATCATATCTTCTTTTGAATATTCAACAAATGCTCTTGTAGCTTGACAGCTTAGTTGCAAAAATTCCATATGCTTAATATACCTATCAATAGCTTCCACATTAATCTCATTGGCTAAACCAAGATAATGTTCCTCAAGATAATATTGGGCTTGCTTCAACTCCCCAATGATTTCTGTAAGTATATTTTCGGCCTCTTTATATTCTTTTTCGATGCTTTCCAGATGCTCCGGTTCGTATTGTATTGTATTCGTACTCATGCTTGATTCTCCATAAATCTTTCCTTTAATAAATTAATAATATCGGCATGGCTTTTAGGGTAGAGCAACCGCCTTTTATAATCATACATATATAGCTGATTATCTGCTCTAAAATATGCTTCTTCGGTACCGGTTTGATAAATTTTAGTTTGGAGCTCAAAATAGTTGTTTTTGAAATTATAAGTTTTTTCAAGCTTGTCTGCTCTGATTTTTATTTCTTCCATTGTTTTGGAATTGGGGGCATCATTTAAAAAATCAAAGGTCTCTAGGAACTGATGGGTAATGTCTCTAATATCAATAACGGTAATATCATATTCTTTTTTGCTTAACTGATTGATCATCACCGCTTCTTCAGAATTTAAAATGCCGATAGATAGGGACATAATTTTTATGTACTTTGAGGCAGCTTTATAATTCATCAATCTTCTTGTTATTAAGAAACCTTGTTCCGTAAGCTGATCGCGATTTTCTAAAAATCCCTTCCTTATTAATGAATCTTTAATTGCATGATCTAAAGGTTCGGTCATTTTTATCTCAGATAACTCAGGTAGAAAACAAATTTCCTTGCCGTCCAAAATACTATTAAGAATAAATATTTCTTGAATGGTCATTTTGTTACCATTGCGCCTTTCTGGCTTAATCAGCATTATTTAAATTATTTNGTTAATAATTTTGGATATGTGATTTTACTGATTTCATCATCGTAAATAGAACGGAATTTCTCTTCATTTTCATCAATATAACCCTCAAAGTGTATTTCCGCGATGTCATCGCTGTTGAAAAAATAAACCTGCTGATCTGTTTGACCTTCGGGAAATAGGCAAGCAGAGTAATCAAAATATCCGATTATACCATTATCATTGAATAGTGGTGCTCGGTTAAGAATCATGACTTTTCTCTCGCCGCCTCTCAATTGAACTACAGAACCAATTGATAGCATCTTCTTCATAGTAAAATTTCTCCTTTTTTGTATTTGTTAAAAAAATATATTTTTTGATAAATATGTGCAGAAAATAATATTAAAGCCATGCAAAACCACATCATTAAACTTATAATTAAAAGAACGACTTTGACATAAATAATAAACAAAGCAAAGAAAACGGTAAAGACAACAACAAAACTAAAAACAATAAATATTTGTAAACGTATTTTTCTTCGCGCCTTTATAATTAATTCATTTAATTCACTTTCCGAAATATAAGCTTTTACTGTTTGATTACCAAGCCATGGCGTAATTGCCTTTATGTAAAATTTATAAGCTATAACAGTTGTGATAATTATGCCAAATAAAACTATGAACATATTGCTTTGGAATTTTTTTTCTATAGATATATAATTATCTATATTTCTTAAAGCGATTATCGCTATAAAATACCAAATACTTTGGTATGGCTTAAAAGTCGATTTTTTACTCTTGTTTCTAGTGCTGTAAAAAGTTTTTTCCTCAAAATCGTATAATAATCCATAACCATCTTTCAT
>JGI24695J34938_10003294_pt1 | contig 11382 bp, 12 predicted proteins | sample TergutCo191P3_FD_34938 | JGI IMG/M metagenome (IMG submission 34938) | reverse complement strand
CCATTAATCAGAAATTCTCCCGCGGCAAAAAGGAAATTCCTTCCTTCCGCGCTATAATCGGCTTCCAGCCATACCTGGCCGGGAGCGGGGGCTCCGCCCCGTACTGTAATCCCATTCCGGCCGGAAAGGGTATTAATCGCAGTTCTCATCAAAACAGACACAGCGGCGCAGACAATATCATTTCCCGCTCTGCCGGCCCCGGCATGACCCGCGGCCTTACAAGCCCTTAAAATATTGTCCTTATCCAGGACTGCTTCAATTTCGATCACCTGTTCCAAAAGCCCCAGGCGCCGCGGCGCTTAAGCCGAGACATCCTGAATTTTTATGATTGAGTACTGCTGCCGGTGTCCCTGTTTACGGCGGTAATCTTTCTTTGGTTTATACTTAAAAACGACAATTTTATCGTCTTTTTCATGGGATTCCAGCGTTGCGGTCACTTTTGCTCCCTCAATATAGGGGCTGCCAACTCTTATCGTTTCGCCTGATACAAGAAGAACCGTATCTATACTGAAATTGGTTCCAGGTTCGGCATCGATTTTGTCTACTTTAAGAAGGGCGCCTTTTTCGGCTTTATACTGTTTACCCTTAAATTCTACAAGCGCATACATGATTATCTCCAAATAACATCAATGTATATAATCTATAATCAAAAAATAATAAAAAGTCAAGTGAGCAGACGGCTAAGGCTGGCCAGTTCCGGTATTTGGGTATAGACAGGCTTGTTTTTACCGGCGGTGGCTGTATCTATGTCAATAAGGGTGATATAAAGCTCATTCAGTAAACCGGAAAAAACCTTCAGGTTTGATGAAAAGTTGCTGGCTGCCATATCCCGAAGAATTTTATCCGAATTGTTTAGACCGTTGTTGAGTTTATTTTTCAAAGTCGGCGCTATTCCGCTTCTGGCGGCTTCCACAAAATGAGCGCAGGCGGCTATTTGACGGTACAGTTCATCAAAATGAAAACCCTGGTAATGAAATGGCTCCATTTTCTCTGTAATGATTTCTATTAAATCCCATGTATTTTTATCAATCTGAAGCTGCAATAACAGAGGGCGTAAAAAACGGTTAGAAATATTGGCCCGGTAATGCTCGCCAATCTGTTCTACAAGCCTGACAACATGGGCATCTTTTATCCGCTCCATAGTTTCCTTCCGGTTCAATATAACATTCCGAAAACAGATTGACAAGTACGTAAAGTCCAAAATAATATTAATAATGCGCTTTTTCACCGGCTGCGTTTGTTTTTTTGCGGTTATTTTTTATTCATGCGGCGGAAGTAAAACAATTCAAATATGGACAGACTGCCCGGAAATCGCGTTTTACGGCGAATATTTCAATTCAACGCAGAATCAGTACAAAGCCGCGGTCAGATACTATGAATATCCGGCTGAGGAAATGGAAAACGCGGAACAAAGCCCGGACATTATTGCCGGGAGATGGATAAAAAACGTTTCCATCGCGTCTAATTTTAAATCGCTTGATGATCTTTTCGGAGCGAAAAAATTATCAAGAAATGTATTTTATCCCCGTCTGCTGGCAGTCGGCAGAATAGACCGCTACCAGTACCTTCTGCCCGTGTCGTTCAATATTCCGGCTTTGATTTTTTTAAGCGGCAGGGAAAATGAATTCTCCAATCCTTTTACCGTCAATTTTGCGGAGATAAAAAATTTAAGCAAAAACTATAACACGGAATTAAAAGGCGCATATACGCGGATGGGTTTTTCACCGTTATGGAGCGATGATTTTCTTCTTGTAACCGCAATTCTTTTTGGCGCGTCATTCAGGGAAGATTCGCCTTTGGCCTGGGATTCGCATGCTTTGGATACCTCAATGAACTTTGTCTATAACTGGACTCACGAAATTAATACAAATAATCAAATGGAAGGCGACTTTACATTCAAGTATTTTTTTGAACCTCCGGAAAAATTAATACAGTCCGGGCGCATCCTTTTTTCTTACATGTCGTCGAATAACCTGTTTACATTAAAGGAAGATGTCAAGAACAATCTGGATTTCCGCTGGATTATGGAAGACAACAAAATTCCAATCACGGAAGGCACTGTGTATATGGGAATCCCGAAAAAAAGCAAGTCTCAAAAAGCGGCAATGGTCTTTATGCAATGGTTTTTCAGGGTAGAAAACCAGCGCCAGTTATTGGATTACTGCAAATCAAAAAGAATTAACGAATCTGTTTTCGGCATTTGCAACGGATTTTCAGCGTTAAGCCCTGTCACAGAACAGATATTCCCGCAGTTTTATCCCGTTCTTCTGGGGAGCATGCCGCCTTCGGAAAATCTTATCCCCCACAACAGCCTCCCTGTTAACTGGTCCGTAATAAAAGACAGAGTTGTCCTTCCCTACCTTCATGACAGAGCCCGCGCCGTAAATTCAGATGAGATTCCTCCGCTGGAGAAGCGCCTTAATGACTGGATTAGAATGAACAGATAAATACATATTCAGAATAATAAAAATGTACGTTTATTAATATTATCCGGGGGCCTGCCGGAGGCCAAACGCACCTTGGCGGAGCAAGGCACGTTGACCTCCGCCACCCCTCAAGTATTTTTTTGAACATACATTTTTTATTTTTATTAATATTGAATAGTATAAAATGCGGACAGTAACAAATTCAAAAATCCAATCATTAGGCTTGGACGGGGGAGATTTTTAAAAGAAATGGAATTTAAGCCGCTATGTTGAAGAGCATTCCCGTGGCGGGAGCGGCGGGAGTATACGGTGCGGCAGCCTGCGCAACTTTAATTTGTTTTTGGTACTGGTCAATCAAGGCGTTAATCCGTCTTTCGTCCTGTTCGCTGCCTATGTCCAAATTCAAGGCTTCCTGTTTCTTCATTTTAGATAACTGTTCAATCAGGGTATCGAGGATTTTAAGCCTGGTAATATTAACACCCTGGGTTCCTTCAGGAGCCGGAATGCCGGAAACATGTTTAAAATGGGAATAAATAACCATACCAGGAGCGACCGGAAGCGATGTTCTGCCGTTACCTGCCGCGCTGATAGCGTAGCCCACGCTTGGGAAAGCATGATACGGAACGTTTCCGACATTCATAATAAGAACTCCTATTTTTAATATCGGAAAAAGAATTTTTAAGTTTAGCGTGAGGAATTTAAACCACGAACAACACCAACGACACGAACCTGTTGGTTTGATTATTTTAATTATTAGTTCGGGTTTGTTCGGACCTGTTCGTGGTTAAAATTCTTTTGTTAACTGCAATATGTCAATTTTTTACCACGAACCACACCAACGACACGAACCCGTTGATTTGATTATTTTAATTATTGGTTCGGGCTTGTTCGGACCTGTTCGTGGTAAAAATTTTTTATAAATTTAATTGTTACACTGCACCATTAGGAATTCTTGCCTCTAAAGGCGCATGTTTTTTGCAGAGGGAATATTTCTCATTGCACCCCCTTTTAAAATTGTTAAAGGGGTTAAAGTTTTAAAAAGCCCGAATGGCACGGACGTAGCCGCTGCCGTACTTGCTGCGGTAGTACTGACTGCCATTGGCGAAATACTGAAACCACGCGTCATCGGTACTGTACTGCGATGAAGACCAGAAATAGCCTGACGTTATACCTAAATGGCTCTTTTGTTTGTATAGCTCGTTTAGTTCATCCCTGCTTGGTAAAAACCAGTCGTTATATCCGTTAAGTGTATACGCCCTGCAAAGCTGGGCAGCTTTTCCGGTTTCGCCTCTTTTATTCAGCTCGGATATAATAAATTCGGTATTCCGTTTACCCTCGCCTATTCCTGTTTTGGTTCCGGATAAATAAACTCCCTCTAATCCCCATTGTACATTTTCAAGATTAACCGGAGATACTTCCAAATATCTCCAGCCATTATTGAAACTTCCTTTATCGTAAAATACTATGCCTCCCGCAGGGCCTTTATCTCCGATTTTATATGTTTGTCCTGTTGAAGTTGTTGGTGCGGGAGTTGGCTGTACTGCCGGAGCAGGTGTTGGCTGCGCAACAGGAGCAGGAGCTGGTTGTGCCGCAGCGGGCGCGGGACGGGAGCCGAGGTAGGCTGTACCGTAAAATTGGTTGTATACGGCAGGGCGCTGCTGGTTGCCGCTGGCGCGGGTAACATCTGCGCCGGTACGGCGGAAAACTTCGGTTATTTCCAGACCGGGCGTTTTCAGATTATTTAATAAATGGCTTGTAAAAAGGCCGTTTCTGCCTGTTCCGTCCGCAGCGGTTGATCCTGCCGCTGTAGCATACACAATAATGCTGTCCGCTGGCTGATGTCCTACAACGGAAAGGCCGCGGCTGCCCGACCGCTTCCAGCTAAAGGGATTATCGCGGCATGCGTCAAGAACCACTACGTTAAATTCATTGCCCGCGTCGTTTAATTCATCGAGCATTTCCTGAACGGAAACTGTCCGGTTGCGCAGGAAATTTTCACTTGGGATATTCGCGTCTACCGGTATCAGAAAATTTTCCCCGTTGGATTGAACGCCGTGCCCCGCGTAAAATAAAAAGCCGTAAGAATTTTTGGACGCGCTAAGCTGTTTTTTCAGGTTCATTACCGCGTTAACCATCTGATCCTGAGTGCCGTTTAAAACCTTATTAACGGTAAAACCAAGCCCCTGCAAAGCGGCGGCCATGTCGTTGGCATCGTTTACAGGATTGTTCAATTTTGTGGTATTGGTATAGTTCCCGTTCCCGATTACCAGAGCGAATTTCTGCGGAGCGGAAACATTTTGCTGGGAAAAAGATATTACGGCAACAGCCAATAAAAGCATTAAAACGGCAAGCGGTTTTTTCATGATGAAATTCTCCCTTTATCAATTTAGTATATCAACTTTTAAAGTTTTTTCAATCAAGAAAACCGCTCTAAAGGGACTGGTCTTGGGTTAAATATTAAATTTATACAGGTTATGCCTGGGTTACAGATGGCCTTCGTTTACAATAATTATATCAACCCTGCGGTTGTTCTGGCGGCCTTCGGGCGTAAGGTTGGATGAAACCGGAACTGTTGCGGCAAAACCGGCAATCTGGAAACGGTTTTCATTCAGGCCGAGATCCGCAAGATAGCGGAGTATCGCTCTGGAGCGTTCCACGGATAGCTGCCAGTTGTCTTCCCAGGGACCGGCGGGGTCTACATCAACCGCGTCCGTATGGCCTTCGATTCTGAATTTATAAATTCGCCTGTTTCCGTCTTTGTCTATTCTGTCCAGTAAATCATCAGACGCCAGATATGTTCCAAGGCGCAAAAGAATGTCTCTTGTCGCCTCTATATTAATCCTCGCGCTTGCGGAAGTGAAGAACGCGTCCGCGGCGAGGGTGATTACAAGGCCGCGCTCATCCTGTGTTACTTTTATTTTATTGGAACGGATTTCCGGGGCGAAAACTGAAATTGCTTTGCGCATCGCAGTGCCCATGACCCTGCCGCGTTCCATGGAAGGCAGGGACATAATCGTATTGCCCAAATCGGCGGCGCGGCCGGCGGCAAGCGTTAACCCTCCGGCAAGAGAGCCTATTCCGCCTACGCGCATGGATGTGGAAATTGCGTCTAACTGTCCCTGGGTGACATCATCGGGATTGAACATAATTATAAAGAAGCAAAGAAGGAGCGTAATCATGTCTGAATACGTCGTCATCCAATCGGGCGGCTTTAATTCATCTGCTTTTTTCTTACGCGCCATATTTTACCTTAAAAAATCAGTCTTTGAGCAGTTCCGCTTCCAGAGTTTTGCGGAGTGAAGGCTCAAGATACGCCATCAATTTCATGGCAAGGATACGGGTATTGTCGCCGGCCTGAATTGAAAGAACTCCTTCGACAACCATTTCCCTTACAGACGCCTCCAGCATGGACTGGGATCTTAACTTGGTACTCCAGGGAGCGACGGTTACGTTGGCAATCAATGAACCGTAAAGGGTTGTAATAAGGGCCATCGCCATGTTGGGGCCGATAGATGATTTATCCTCAAGGTTTGATAACATGTTTACAAGACCGATAACCGTTCCCATCATTCCGAAAGCCGGAGCGGCACCCGCCCATGTCATTAATAACGCGTGAAGAACGGAATGGCGCGCCTGCATTTGGGTCACTTCAAGTTCCAGAAGATCGCGGATAATCGCGCCGTCTGTGCCGTCTACAACAAGCCGGAGTCCTTTTCTCATAAACTCATCATCAAGGTCTTCCAGTTCGTCTTCAAGGGCGAGCAGACCTTCACGGCGGGCTTTTTCGGAGAAAGCGACAAGTTTTTGAATGATTGCGGATTCATTAAAGGTAGGCACGCTGAATGTACGTTTGATAGCGCTGAAAACACCAAGAGAGGTGCTCCATTTATTGGCGACCATAACAGCGAAATAGGAACCAAGAACTACAAGAGCGAAAGAAGGAAGGTTTAAAAGACGGGTTAGACCTATAATGCTTCCCGCGGTAGAAACAGCGGTAAAAATAACCATGCCAAAAGCGCCGACCAAACCAAGAATTGTTGCCAGATCCATACTCTTTTACTCCTGTACCACATGCGGACGCAGCCGGCTGCGGTAGGCGTCGATTCTCTGTAAAACATCGTCCGCTTCTTCCCGCACAATATGCGTCTTGCCTGAAAGCATTACCAGCGCTGTATCGGGACGGATTTCCATACATTCAATCTGATGAGGATTAATGTAATATTCCTTCCCGTCCAGGCGGGTAACTTTAATCATAAATCTATTTAGTGACCGGTGACCAGTAGTTTCATGCCAGTCACCAGCCACTTATCTCCTTACCTCTTTAACGACAGCAGTTCCTGAAGCAGCTGATCCGCCGTCTGTATTGTGCGCGAATTGGCCTGGAAACCGCGCTGGGTGACGATCATGTCTACGAACTGATCGGCCATATCAACATTGGACATTTCCAGAGTGCCGGAAATTATCTTTCCCTTGCCGGCAATTCCCGTGGGCCCGACATTGGCATTACCGGAGTTATTTGAAACGCGGAAAGTATTGTCTCCCGCTTTTTCAAGGCCGCCCTGGTTCGGGAATGTGGCAAGCGCTACCTGTCCCAGAGTTCTTGTGCTGCCGTTGGAATAAACCCCGGTTATAATGCCCGAAGAGTCAATTTTAAAATTATCCAGATATCCCATTGTGCGGCCGTCTTGTTCCACCATTTTGGTTGAGCTTGATTCCGCGTACTGTGTAATCGAGTTGGTAAAACCGCCTACATCGCCCAGGTTAAGGACAAACTGCTGTCTTACCAGAGTGCCGTCATCGTTGGGGGTAGCGTCCTGTACATCGTAGGCGACAAACATCTGCACCTGCCCGCCTGCTCCGGATTCGTTACCGGCTCCGTCAACGGCGGAAAGCAGAGTTCCGTTATTGGAAAAGTTAACCGTAAAGGTTATAGGCCCGTCCGCCGGAGGAGCATCTTCGCCGAACCCGATTGACGCGTTGGTGGAAACTTCGTTCTGCGGATCGACTGCGACTGTCGCGTTCCAGCTGTTAACGGTGCCTGGCACCCTCGTAAAATCAACCTGCAATATATGCCTGTCGCCGAAACTGTCAAATATATCAATGGATGTTGACCATGTGGATCGCATTACCTGATCCGCCGTTGGATTTTCCGGCAGTTCGGGAATGCGTTTGTCAAGGTTACACGCGAAATCGATCATGGTGGTAGCTCTTGCGGGGTCTTTGCCGCCCACAGGAATAAAAAGCTGATCCACAGGACTTGAAATGTCAAGAACCGTGTAGCCGTTTACTTCCTGCGCCATCCAGCCCTGAACCTTCATTCCGTTTGAAGGATTGACCATGATGCCTTCGGAATCAACCGTGAAAGCGCCGGCTCTTGTAAAGAGCTGTTTGCCCGCGTCGTCGAGTATGAAGAAGCCCTGTCCCTGAATGGCCAGGTCTGTTGGATTGCCTGTAGCCTGAAGGCTGCCCTGAATGTGAATCGTGTCGATGGACGCGATGGACATTCCAAGACCGACTTCCTTGGGGTTTACGCCGCCGAGATCTTCGGTCGGACGCGCTGCGCCTTGCAGCTGCTGGTAAATAATGTCCTGAAAATTGACCCTGTTGCGTTTAAAGCCGGTGGTGTTAATATTGGAGATGTTATTACCGATAACATCCATTCTGGTCTGGTGATTTTGAAGTCCTGAAACTCCGGAAAACAATGATCGCATCATAAGATTACTCTCCTCTGTATTTAGAGTCTGTCAATAATGTGGACACATTATTGACAGACTACCTTAAAAACGCATTTTCGTAACCTTTAGGTGAGAAAATGCAAGGTCTGTCCGCAAAGCAACCGACTTTGTGGACAGACGCTATTTAATCAGCGTAAACCCTGATTACCTGATCCCAATTATAAAAAGTTCCGTTAACCAGTATCTGGGGAACTTCTCCTCTGCTGACTGCCTGAACCATGCCCTGCACTGTCTTCTCGCCTTCGACCAGCTCGATCTTTTTTCCAAGAGACGAAGACGCTTCGCTTCCGCTTAACATCGCGGTAAGCTTGGAAAAATCCTGCGCCATTCCGGTCATCTGTTCCAGCGTGGAGAACTGCGCCATCTGGGCGATAAACTCCTTGTCCTGCATCGGGGCTGTCGGGTCCTGGTACTTAAGCTGCTGAATGAGAATTTTTAAAAAATCGTCTCTTCCCAAATTCTGCTGAGCCTGACGGGTTGGGTTCAGCTGAAGATTAAAATCGCGGACAAATTTTTCCATTTCGGTTTTATCTTCTGAAGTCATGAACGGTTTAATATCCATACATTCTCCTGTATTAATTACGCCAATAAATTGACTGACGCAGGCGACTGCCTGAAGAAAACATCGACCAGGAACATATCCTGCTGCGCGCTGCTTGCCGAGCCGGCGTCATAACGTGACGCGGCGCTCTCCGGAACAAAAGGCGCGTCCTGTGACGCGTTATCCGATTGCGCGTTCCTGCCGTCAGCGGTCAATGACAGATCCAGTTCCGCGTTTTCGTAGCCAGAGTCCCTGAAAGCCTGTTCCAAAGAAGCGATTTCCTTTTTAAAGGCGTTCATGGCTTCTTCGCTTTCTACGACAATATGCCCCGTAATCTTGTTTTCGGCCATTTCCAGATGTATCTTTACATTTCCAAGACTTTCGGGTTTTAAGGCAAGCCTGATTGTGCCCTCCCCTCCGTTGCGCAGCGCCATTGAGGCATGACGGACAATGTCGCCGTTAAAGTTCTGGTGAAGCTCCCTGGCAAGCATATTCTCTAGAGCGGTTCCGGCTTTTGATTCCCAGCTTGTATTTGCCTGGGTGACAGCCTGCGAACTCTGTCCCTGACTTGGAAGGCGCAGCTCAAGAGTTATCTCCCTTGTGCTTTCTCCCTGTACCCTTGTGTCCAGTCCCGCGTTCACGCGCACATGCGCGTTTTTATCCGCGGAGGGGGTTCTGAAATCCTGGATGTCAAAGGCTACCCTGTCGCGGCGCGAACGATTGCGTATTACGTCCAGCCGGCCGCGGCTTTCCTTTTCCGGCGTTTTTTTAAGAGCGGCCTGCTCTTCGGCGCGGATGTCTTTTGTTTCGGCATTAGCGGATTTGGCGGGACGGTCTTTTTTGCTGTCAGTCTGCGCGATTACCTGGGAACCGGCCGTTGACTGTTTAACGCCATCGCCCGGATCAACGGCGTTTTTCGCCGCGTTCTGGGCATTAAGTCTGGCATCATCCTGACCGGATGTTTTAAGAGCGGAAGCGTCTTCTCTCGCGCCCAAAAAACCGGCGTCAGAATCATCTGTATCTTTAACTGAAAGTTCGTTAAATGATACGCCGTCAAATTCTGTCTCCGGATCAGCCATTTCATCAGGAAAATTCAATTGATGTTCAACGCCGTGAAGGAAATTCATCTGCTCCTGGGATACGGCGTTAAGCATATCCGTCTGTGGAAATTCAGCTTCAAGAAATTCAATATCCGGCGCGTCTGTTATCTGCGGCATGCCAAAAAGAATATCTTCACCCGGTAAACCGGACTCATCATCTTCACTTTTGGAAATCTTTCCCGGATTGTTCAGAGCTTCGCTGTCTTCTTTTGTTTTTTGCAATAATCCGGCAAGAAGTTTTGCGAATGCGGAAGGCTGTTTTTCCATGCGCTGCGCATCCATGCGCCGCGCGGAATGTTCCTCTTCATTTCCTTCCGCTACAATTCCTGACGGTTCTTCGGCTGTTGTATCAGATGTAACAGCCGCCGCGCCTGCCGCATAAGCAGGTTCTGTACAGGCAGATATGGTCATCACCATCCGGCCTCCTAATAAAGAAAGTATCATTGCCGTAAAACGGCAATGCCGCTAAATATAGCGCCGGAAGGCGGATATTGTTTACAGGGTAGGAGGCCTGCTCGCCATTTTTCGCTGCAGTTCAGCCGCCCGCGCCGGGTCCATAAGGGAGAACCAATACGCGACAACTGAAGTTGTCCCCTCGGCCTGCGCAATTTCCTCAGTCTTCCGGAGAACGTCGATTGCATTCTGGTCATCCAGCGCGGCAATAATGCCAACCGCGTTAGCGGGCGGCATACCGGTCAGATAACGGGCATTCTGCTCGACATTCCTTTCCTTATTTTCGGCATCAGTCGCCTTGGCTCTGAGAGAATTTTCCCTCTCATCAAGCGCTTTTTGACGATCTTCAAGTTCCTGGGCCATTTGTTCAATTTCGCCGTAGCGGGTGTCCAGCGCTTTTTGGCGTGTATCCATTTCCATGCTGCGCAACTCAAGAGCTTCCAGCCTGATTGACAGCCTTTCCGCGTCAAGATTAAGAATTTCGTCCGGATCGGCTTTTGGCTGGGTTCTGCCTTCTCCGGGAATAAAGGGGATATATTTGTAAACTGGGGCAAGGACGCTTTTCGCGTCAACAATGTTAAGATAATCGAACCAAATTATACCGCCCACAGCTAAAACCGCAATGAGCAACAATAAAGCTATTGATCTGCCTATCATTTGAATCTCCCAAATCAAACAGGTAATATCCTATCATTTTATTGAAAAAAACTCTACCCGCTCTCCCTCTGAATATCGGAAAAATTGAACCGACTCTTGACAGGTTCACGCTTTTTAACAGAAAAAAGGAGAAAATTCAAATACCTGGACAGCCTCATTATTGAGTTTAACAGATTTTTTATATAAAATAAGACATGGCGCGAGAACAGATAGCTCCGACTAAAAGCAATCTCTTAAAAGTCAGGGAAAGGCTGAATATCGCGCAGGAAGGCTATGACCTTCTGGAGCAGAAAAGGGAAATTCTGGTCTCGGAGCTGATGCGCAAGGTGGAACAGGTCAAGCTTCTTGAAAGAGAACTGAACACGCGCGTGGATACGGCGTATCCGGCTCTGAAAAGGATGCTTGTAACAGTCGGCAGGGAACGCGCTCAAAGACTGGCGCAGAATATAACTTATCAGTTTGATTTAAGG
>JGI24695J34938_10003293_pt1 | contig 11384 bp, 10 predicted proteins | sample TergutCo191P3_FD_34938 | JGI IMG/M metagenome (IMG submission 34938) | reverse complement strand
GCAGGGTTTGAATTGACAAGAACGATTTCGATGCCGTCTTCGCGAAGCACACGGCAGGCTTGCGTTCCGGCGTAATCAAATTCCGCCGCCTGCCCGATTACAATTGGTCCTGAGCCTATCACTAAAACTTTTTTAATATCTTTATTCAGCGGCATGCCTTATCCTCTCCATAAACCTGTCGAACAAAAAACCTGTGTCCAACGGGCCGCCGCACGCTTCAGGGTGAAACTGTACAGAAAATGAAACGCCGTAATCAAGTCCTTCGCAGCTTCCATCGTTTACATTGATAAAGGAATACGAATCCCGGTTCTGGTTTTCCGCGAATACTTCGTAACCGTGATTTTGGCTCGTGATGTAAACTCGTCCTGTTTGCATATCTTTAACAGGCTGATTCGCACCGCGATGCCCGAACTTTAATTTTCTTGTTTTGTATCCGTTCGCAAGAGCCAGAAGCTGATGTCCCATGCATATTCCAAAAATCGGAACGCCGCTTTTAATAAGCGCTTCAAGCGTTAAAAGAATCATCTTGTTGGCAGGATCTGCGGGATCGCCGGGACCGTTACTCAACATTATGCCGTTTGGTTTTATTTTTAAAATCTCCTCTGCCTGAGTATCATGCGGGAAGATATGCACTTCGCAGCCTCTTTTAACAAGAGCGTTTGCGATTCCCCTTTTCGCGCCGAAATCCATGAGAGCTATGCGCTTTGGCTCTTTCAGATTTTCATTCGCTTCCTTCGAATTTTTCTGCGGCAAAAATTTTTCAACAGAGCGCGACGAAACTTGGTTAGCACAGCTAACCTTGGCGATTGGATTAACAACCGTATATTTTTTAATTTCTTCAAAGTCGGCGTCTGTTGGTTCAAAGGAGCTAATCTTGCCGTTCATTACGCCGTTTTTACGGATGATTTTTGTAAGAGAGCGCGTATCAATTCCGTATAAGCCGATGATTCCGCGCTCTTTTAAAAAAGCGCCGAGATCATTTTTGCTTCTAAAATTGGATGGAGTTCTGCAAGGATGCTTTACAATGTATGCTTTCGCGCCGACTTCAGCGCTTTCAAAGTCTTCTGGGATTACGCCGTAATTTCCAATTAATGGAAAAGTCTGCATAACGATCTGTCCGCAGTAGCTTGGATCGGTAAGCGTCTCAAGGTAACCTGTCATTCCGGTAGTAAAGACAATCTCTCCCGTTACTTCACCTTGCGCACCGAAAAATTTGCCTTCAAAAACCCTGCCGTTTTCTAATATTAAATACGCTTTGCGTTCGTTCATGATCTTCCTTTAGTGAACGCCATTGTTCAAATTACATGATATAAAAAACGCATATCTTTGTCTAGCCTGAATAAAGGCAATATCACGGCGGATTTACTGTATAAGAATCATTATAAAAAAACAACAAGGTATCTGTCAGCTTGTCTTCTTCACCCACCATGTGCCGTATTCTATAGTTCTCCAGGCGGGAAAAACAGGCGGTATTACAGGCACGATTAAAGGTTTCGGTTTTTCAGGCAGCGCAGTTTCAACAGCGGGCGCAGGCTTAGGAGCAGCCGTTTTCTCGCGGACAGGTTTTTCTTCGCTCTTTTTATTTTTAAGCAATCTGAATAAAATAAAGAAGAATGGAATAAGTAAAAGCGGAAGCAGTATCCTTATGGATGGATGTATTTATATAACCCTGTAGAGTCTATTAATCATAAAATAAGTGAAAGAGATATCTATCGCTTTGATTATACATTTACATCGAATGATGACTTTGATTACTTTATGATTCTCCTTTCAGATGGAACTATTACATATGATGAAGAGCCGTATGTGTTACGGCTTAGTCCTACAATGACTCTAAATAGGGAAATAAAAGCAAATAAAGAGTATTCCGGCAGTATATTTTTTAATACGACAAATACTGCAAGCAGTACAAAACCGCTTGCCAATCAATTCGAATTACATGTAAATTCTCGTATTCGCGGAACTATAAATAACCAGGTAATCATGACATTTACCAGGTTTGAAATAATCAAGATTAACTAAATTTATGTTAATACTCAGAACCTATGAAAAAACCATGTAAAAACCGTGGGAATTTACAGGCGATTTTTACGGTTTTTTAAATATACTCTTTACAAATCGTTTGTTTTTATGTAAGCTATGGGAACAAAACGAAAATAAATACAAAGGAGTATTAGTATGAAAAATGTTAATTTTATTATCGCTTTAACGGCATTTATCCTTACGGCGTTCCCGGCTGTTCAGGAAATTCAAGCGCAGACAAGACCTCAGGATTTCAGGGGAGGACTTTCAGTTTTTTCTTTTACCGATGAAATTGACAAAATAATTAACAATTATTTTAAAAGAGCGTACCGCAATGTATCCATTAGCAGTTCTCATTCTGCATTCAGCGACAGCGGCGACAGAATACGGGAACTGCAGGGGTTTTTTACTTCAAGGCAAGTTCCAGATATTATCGCTCTTGAAGCCGGCTATGTGCGCACTTTCGTTGAATCCGGAAATCTATTGGATCTTACGGATATTTATGAAGCGAACCGTAATAAAATTCTACCCTATACAGCGGAGGTCGGCACATATAACGGCAGAGTATACGCGCTCTCATGGCAGGCATGTCCCGGAGCTTTCTTCTACCGCAGGAGCCTTGCAAAGAAATATCTGGGAACCGATGATCCCGCCATTGTTCAAACGTATTTTACAAATGTAAATAGATTAGCGGAAACAGCACGTTTGTTAAAAGAAAAATCAAACGGCGCCTGTCATGTAACGCTGGGTCCTAATGATCTTTTAAGACCTTTTCTCAGTATGCGCGCGAACCCGTGGATAGTAAACGGGCAGTTTACCATAGATCCTGCTATCGAACAATACCTGGATACAATTAAAACATTCGCTGATAACGGCTGGATAACAGGATGCGGACAATGGAGCGCTGAATGGTTTGCCGGCATGAAGGGAGAATTAAAACAGCATGACGGAACAAGTCATCTTGGAAGAGGAGCTGCCATTGAAGTGTTCGGATATTTCCTGCCGTCGTGGGGTCTTCATTATGTTTTAAAAACAAATGCGCCCGCGACAAGCGGCGACTGGGCAATGATTCAGGGACCTATTCCGTATCAATGGGGTGGAACATGGCTTGCAGTTTCAGGCAATACACAAAACCCTCAGCTTGCGAAAGAATTTATCCGCTATGTAACAACAGACGACGCGTTTCTTGAAAGATATGCAAGAGATACAGGGGATATAGTAAGCAATATTATCGCGCAGGAAAGGGTAAGAGGGAATTTCAGAGAACGTTTCCTCGGTAATCAGAATCATTATCTTTTATTATCTGAAATTTCAAGAAATATAAACGGAAGTTTGATTCAGGCTCATGATGAAACAATTCAATTAATTCTTTCAGATATGATTGGACAGTTTGTGTGGGAAGGAAAAACCAAAGCCCAGTTCCTTGCGGATTTCAGAGCAAAGGTAAACGCGGAGTTAAGGCTTAGATAAGCTGTTATACAAGCGGCGTATTTGCAGGGAAGAATCAAATGCGCCGTTTATAAAGCTTCAGCTTATTCTAAAACATTCTTTTTTAAATTTTGAAAACCGGAGCTTTCCTCTTCGCCGTTTCCCGTAAAGCAAGCCGTGCAAAACGACAATGAACATTTTTTACACGCGTCTTTAAGAGAATCTATGCTGATGTATCCAAGACTGTCCGCGCCGATTTTTTTACAAATGTCATCAAGACTCATGTTGTTGGCGATTAATTTTTCTTCGCTGTCAATATCAGTTCCGTAGTGGCATGTGTGGCGGAACGGAGGAGATGAAATCCGCATATGAACCTCTCTCGCGCCAGCGTTTTTTAAAGACTTAACAATTTTTTCGCTTGTGGTTCCGCGCACGATTGAATCATCAACAAGAACAATGCTCTTCCCGCGTATATTTGCAGATAACGGATTGAGTTTAAGCCTGACCGCGCTGTCTCGTTTACTCTGCGTCGGATAAATAAAACTGCGTCCTATGTATCTGTTTTTTACAAATCCTGTAATAAGCGGAAGTCCGCTCCCCGCGCTGTAACCGTACGCCGCGTCCAGTCCTGAATCGGGAACGCCGCAGACAGCGTCAGCTTCCACGGGGTATTCGCGGGCAAGCGCAAGACCCATGTTGTAGCGCGCCTCATACACGCTTAAACCGTCAATCACAGAATCAGGGCGCGCAAAATAAACGTATTCAAAAATGCAAAGCCCGTGTTTGCAAAAAGCCGATTCCGTTTCCATCTGCGCGTTATTTATTGTAAACTGACCGGTTATTTCACCGTTTTCGATTAACAAAACTTCGCCTGGTTTCACATCACGCACGAATTCAAAGCCGCATGTTTCAAGAGCGCATGACTCCGACGCGACAGCGCAGCCAATTCCGTTTTTACCGATGCAAAGAGGACGAAAACCGTTTGGATCGCGAACGGCTATCATTTTATTTTTGCTTGTAACAATAATCAGCGAAAACGCGCCTCGTAAAAGACCCGCGGCTTTGGCGACTCCCTGCAAAGAACTTTTTTCCACGGTTATATAGTAAGCGATTAAAGAAGAGACAACTTCACTGTCGCTCGTCGCGTTGAAATTCAAACCAAGGTTCGCAAGCTCAGCGCGTATCTCTTTCGCGTTTGTTACATTTCCGTTATGCGCTGTCGCGATTCTTCCCGTCAGATATTCTGTTACAAAAGGTCCCGCGTTCTCCCTGCAGCTCTGTCCTGTCGTAGAATAGCGGGTGTGCCCTACCGCGACTTTTCCTCTCGGCAGTTTCTCGAGAATTTCACCTGTAAAAATTTCGCTTACAAGTCCTTCATCTTTATGACAGACAATGCTTCTGTTATTCGCAACCGCAATCCCCGCTCCCTCCTGCCCCCGGTGCTGTAACGCTAAAAGACCGTTATATGTAACACCCACAGCTTCGTCAGCGTATAAACTTACTCCGAACACTGCGCATTCTTCGCTCAATTTACTAGTTCGCATACGTTTTAAGAATCTCCTCGGCGATTGCCCTTTTAGTAGAACGCAAATCCATAGCCTGTTTTTCAATAAATCTGTGAGCTTCCTTTTCTGTCAGGCTGAGATACGATATAAGCATACATTTTGCCCTGTCAATAATTCTTATATCATCAATTTTTTGTTTTAATTTCACGTTTTCTTCCTGCATTCGTTTTAACCTGCTGTTTACAGACCTTGCAAGAGAAAGAGCCGACCAAAAAATATTTCTGTCTACCGGTTTTGAAATTGTAAGTATACCGTCGTTATGGCAGATAGAACTTATCGCGTTAAAATGTTCGCTGTTAACCGCAAGAATCACCTGCGATAAACCTTTAGCGCTTATACAGCGGGCTAAATCTTCGCCCGATTCATCAGGGAGAGGCGCGTCGATAATTATTATATCAAAATCTCTTTCTAAAAATATTCTGCGCGCTTCTCCCGCCGAAGAAACTGTATTAATATTATTAATGGACGCCGAAGCCAAAACATCAGAAATAATCCGCAAGTTTTCGTTCGGATTTTTCTTTACTGAATTCGCGGCTATAAGCGCGGATAATTCTCCGTTAAGCGCGCTGCCCGGGCGAGAGCTGTCCATTATTAGCGCCTCTTAAATCCTGTTTAAAGCGTTTTGAATACTTTTTTCGTAAAGCCGTCTTTCTTCTTCCGCTTTGGAAAATTCGCACGCCTCTTCTCTTTTTAAGCTTAAATATTTGTTATAAAGCGGCTCTCCCAGCACTCTTTTTGCCAGCTCGCTTTTCTCGGCAAGCTCAACAGCTTTTTTTAAAGTATCGGGAAGATGAACAAGATTTTTTGTTTTATCGTTATCTCCCCCGTAAAGATCTCCGTCAAACGCGGGAGGCAGAGGCAAATTCTTTTCTATTCCGTCCAGCCCTGCAGAAATTATCAGAGCAAACGAAAGATAAGGATTTATCGCAGGATCAGGGGAGCGCAGTTCCATTCTGACTTTTTCGCCTGTCGCCGCAGGAATTCGTACAAGCTGGGATCTGTTTTGATGCGACCATGACACAAACTTCGGCGCTTCAAATTTTCCAAGACGCTCATAAGAATCAATAATCGGATTTAAAAAGAGAGTAATCTCAGGCGTCTTATCCAGCACACCCGCTATAAAACTTTCAGCTTCTTTTGAATGACCGTCCTTTACGTTTTTAAAAATATTATTGCCGTCTTTAAAAAGAGAAAGATTTATATGCATTCCGTTGCCGGGAGCTCCTGCGAGCGGACGCGGCATAAAAGAAGCGGTCAAACCGTTACGTGAAGCGATTGTATTAACGACAATTTTAAAAGACTGTAAATTATCAGCGCTTATTACAGCGTCGTCAAATTTAAAATCAATTTCATTCTGACCCGGACCCTGCTCATGATGAGAGCCCTCGGGTTTTATTCCCATTTCCTGAAGCGTCAGGCATATTTCGCGGCGTATATCTTCTCCCTTGTCTATAGGAGCGATATCCATGTAAGTGCCTTTATCCACAGTATCGAGCGATAATTTGTTTATTTCATTCTGATGAAAAAGGTAGAACTCGCATTCCGCTCCGATCTTGCAGGAATAACCCATGTTCTTCGCGCGCTCCGTTACTTTTTTTAACACGAGCCTTGTGTCGTGTTCAAACGGCGTGCCGTCAGGAGTTTTAATGTCGCAGTAAAAACGGATAACTCTTCCGGGACCGGGACGCCAGGGAAGAAACGCCAATGTCGATGGATCAGGAAATAAAAATAAATCAGATTCTGTAACATCCCTGAATCCGCGGATTACATGCGCGTCAAAAGAAACTCCGTTTACAAAGGCGGACTCAAGTTCATCAGCCATAATCGAAATGTTTTTTTGGTAACCGAATATATCGCAGAAATTAAGACGGATAAATTTTACATCGTTTTCCTTTACAAACTCCAATACCTCTTTCATATTACCTCCAAATCTTAAAAGTTAAAAACTTCAGTTTTAAACTTTTTCCATAACTTTAGATACAATTATAACCTAACCGTGATTATTATTGTACCATTATTCAACAGTAACGCTTTTTGCAAGGTTACGCGGTTTATCAATATCCAAACCTTTGTTCGCGGCTACATAATAACTGAATAACTGAAGAACAATTACCGACAAAGACGGCGAAAATAATTCGTGCACCTGAGGCAGTTCAATGTGATATATTTTTTCGTTCTCTTTATTTACTTCCGCGCAGTTTCCGATCAATAATACTTTCGCGCCCCGGCTTATAACCTGCTGCGCGTTACTCATTATTTTTCCGTATAAAAACCTGCAGTTAGAAATCGCGACTACCAGCGTATTTTCTTCCACAAGCGAAATTGTGCCGTGTTTCAATTCGCCTCCCGCGTAAGCCTCCGAGTGAATGTATGAAATTTCTTTTAACTTTAGAGAGCCTTCAAGAGCGATGGCGTAATCAATGTTTCTTCCGATGAAAAAAATGCTCTTGTAACCTACGCAGGTAGAAGCGTACATTTGAATCGAACCGATTTTATCAAGAAGAAATGAAACCTTATCAGGAAGACTTTCAATTTGCTCAAATAAATTCCGCTCCTCACCCCGCTTGATTTTTTCAAACTTAAGCGCGAAACGAATCGCGAGTATATACAATAAAACAAGCTGAGCGGAAAACGCCTTTGTTGTCGCGACTGCGATCTCAGGGCCTGCCGCTGTAAACAGGCAATAATCAGCTTCTTTCGCGATTGTGCTTCCGATCACATTGACGATTGACAGCGTGCGCGCGTCTTTTGATTTTGCTTCTCTCATCGCAGCGATTGTGTCAGCGGTCTCGCCGGATTGGCTTACAAGAATAACAAGCGTTTTATTATCGATGATTGCGTCTTTGTAACGAAATTCGCTCGCAAGTTCAACTTCTACAGAAATCCTGCACAGCTTTTCAAACACATATTTCGCCGTAACTCCCGCGTTATACGCAGAGCCACAGGCGGTTATTATAATTTTATTAAAACCAGCAACGTCGATATTATCTAGAACTTTTTTATTTTCGCCGCTCTTTAACGCTGATTGAATTGTATCCCGCAGAACCTTAGGCTGCTCCATAATTTCCTTGAGCATAAAGTGCGGATAACCGCCCTTCTCCGCGCTGTCCATGCTCCACGTTACTATCTCGATATTTTTTTCAAGCGGTTCTTTGTCAAAATTTAAGAACTGAACGCTTCCTTCGCGCAGAATCGCGATTTCCTTATCATTCAGATAATAAACCTTATTTGTATGTTTTAAAACAGCGGGTACATCAGAAGCGATAAAGTTCCCATGATCGCTTACTCCGATTATCAGAGGGTTATCTTTCTTCACGGCGACAAGGGTATCAGGTTCGTCAATGCACATAACGCCAAGCGCGTAAGAGCCTTCAACAGCGTTAGATACTTTAATAACTGTGTCGGTTAAATCGCCTGAATAATAATGCTCCGCAAGCTGGGCGATTACTTCGCTATCGGTCTCTGAAACGAAAGACACGCCCCAATGTTCCAGACGTTCCTTTAATTGTTTGTAGTTTTCTATAATGCCGTTATGCACAACAGCGATTTTATTTTTACTCCCCACATGAGGGTGGGAATTTTTATCAGAAGGCTCTCCGTGAGTTGCCCAGCGCGTGTGACCGATGCCAATATGTCCTGAAAGCGGTTTGTTTTCCAGAAGACGCCTCGACAGCCTCTCTTCTAAAATCGCAAGCCGTCCCTTTTGCTTTACAACATCAAATCCGTTATTGCTGTAAACAGCGATGCCTGCGGAATCGTAACCGCGATACTCAAGTTTTTTAAGACCGTCTACAATAATGGGAACAGCGTCTTCTTTACCAATGTAACCGATAATTCCGCACACGGCAGCCTCAATTATTAATTCGCCGTATACAATTGCTTGTACGGATTTTTTGCGTTAGGTTTTAAAACAAAAAATTGATCATTCAAAAGAGATTCAGCATCCGTATTAAACAACGAAGAAAATTCTTTTACATAGGGTTCAATTTCTTTTAAGTCGTCTTTCGACGCAGCTTCCGCGGCAACCTGCGCGGGAAGAGATACAAGTTCTTTTTTCGTTCTGATAAAAATTTTCCCGCCGTGCATCCCGGTTCCTGTAAAATTCCCGACAGGCTGTTCGTTATCGAATCCGATTCCAAGCACTATAATAAGCCCTCCGGCAAGATACTCGCCGAGGAAACTTCCCGCTTTGCCGCCAATCACAATCGCGGGTTTCTTTTCTATATTAAGTTCTTTTGAACAATACTCTTTCATGTGAATGCCTGTTCTGTAACCGGCGTTACCGCGGACAAAAATACTTCCGCCGCGCATTGCGTAACCAAGAGCGTCTCCGGCGTTTCCGTGGATAATAATTTTTCCGTCGTTCATGGTGTCGCCGGCAGCATCCTGAGCGTTACCGCGCACTTCTATAACAGCGCCGTCAAGATAACAGCCAAGCGCGTTACCCGGCGTACCGTTGATTGTAAGAGTCTTCTCTTTCAGGGCGCTGCCGATAAACCGCTGTCCAAAGCAGTCTTCGATATGGACATGCGCGCCGGCTGATTTAATCCTCTCGTTCAATTCCTTGAAATTAAAATTCTTCGCCAAAATGCTCATAATTTCCCCCAAAAAGAAAGCGTTCACCATACAGCAAACAGGAATATAAACCAGCCAAAAGGCCGATTTTTCGCCGATTTGCAATTTGATGAACGCCTTTGTTCTGATTAAGTTATACAGAAAACGGGGACTTTAGTCAAGTCTGTTTCTCCTGCGGACAGAAGAAGAAAAAACCACGGAGAACACGGAGGGAGGAAAAGCATTCGTTTTAAACCAAAAAACTTTTACAATAGTCCTCCGTGGTTAAGGTTAATTACATTGCATTCAAGAATTCTATCTTCTCAAAATCTACCCATTTTTCAGGATCGTTCGTCATTGTAGCCTGGATATATACTTTATCTGATCCATAATTAACATGTTCGATTATAACAGAACCGTCTTTCGCAAGAGCTCTGAATTTAAAAGATGTAACTCCGATTAAATTTGATCTTGCGTCACTGGCAGATAACACCAGTTCTCCATCATCACCTACTTTTAAAGAATTTACTTTGAATTCCGCGAAGTTAGCGCTTGTGATGAAGGGGACATCTTTGCCGCTGAGCTTTTCGCGTTCGGCTGCGATTTTTGGATCAAAATCGCTATCAATTTTTTCATATTCTTTTTTGAACTGATCCTCAGCTTTTTGAACAGCCTTGAAATTCATTTTTTTCTCTGCTTTTTCTTTAGCTGTATCGTACTTTTTCATTGCAGAATCAAAAGCTAAATTTTTATCAGCGTACAATCCGGGCAGAGCGCCGAAAAATCCATCGGTACTCAATCCGCTTTTTTTGTAACCGCCGCCTCCGCAGGCGATCATTGTGAATCCGATTAACGCGGCAACAGCGATAACCCCGATCAGTCTAAATGTGTTTTTCATAAATACTCCTCTTTTAATACACCTTTATGGTAAATTTTCATGGCGTTTAAACGACCATGTAAAAAAATTTTACGCTTATATTATCAAGAAAGGAAGTATTTAACGGCTCTATTTTTGCGCCTCGTGGCTCTTTTTTTTACCCATGTGGCTCGCCGGCAGATTCTAAATATCCCAGATCGACATAGCCATTACATCAGGTGATAAAGGCTGTAAATCAGAAACAAGACATATTTCACAGCCAAATCCGATAGTTTCATTTTTTGCAAAAATTTTAAATGCTTTTACATCATTAGAATCAGGAGTACCGTGCTTTTTAATCTCTATAGGATAATATTTTCCATCCTGAAATATTCGCAAGATTTAATTCCTGTCCAGTTCTTGCTGCCGCAGCTTTTGTGTATATAACATTAATTAAAGACAAGCAAGTAAAATCCTGCAAAAACGGAGTGCAAATCCATAATTGCAGGGAGGTTTTTTCTTAAAAAACACAATTAAGTTACTAGGGATTATTTCTCTGGCAATTTTAATGTCAGGCATTCTGAGTTGTGTAAGACAGCTTATCTTTAACTGCTTCAGCTACCCACGAGTTGAGACTCTTTCCTTCCGCCTTCGCGGTAACCGAGGCATAAGAATGAAGCTCAGGCGGGATTCTTAAAATTAATCTGCCGGAAGCCGGAACATCCGGCGCTTTATTCATACGTTTGCAAAAATCAAGATAATCATCGATACTGTCTCTGAATGATTTTTGCAATTCTTTTACGCTTGTGCCTCTAAAAGTAACAACATCCCTAAGACCTATGACCTATGACCTATGACTTCACCGTAAAAAACTTCAGCTTCATCGTCGTAGTCCGCTTTACCTGTATAACCTTTATATTTCATCATGTTTTGAAATGATATCATAATATGATACTATT
>JGI24695J34938_10003291_pt1 | contig 11388 bp, 12 predicted proteins | sample TergutCo191P3_FD_34938 | JGI IMG/M metagenome (IMG submission 34938) | reverse complement strand
AAATAACTACTTGACGCCGGAGGAAAAAGATTCTATATTTGTGAGTAACAATTCATCTGTCGCTTAACTTAATATACTTTTTTTCCGAGACAGTTCAGCCAAAGAAAATTATTTGAAAGCCAAAAATGGAGAAATTGCAGATCCAGACATCCACTTTTCTGTTTTTACGCCGGAAACATTTTTACTTTTACTATATAATATGCTAAATTTTAATCTACTCCCATTTAAATGTTACGAATTTTATAATACAAATGTAAATTATCAAGAATTTAATTGTATTTTGGAATTAGAACCGAATTTGCTTATTGAAAATTCTGCAGAACAAGAGACCGAAAAAGAAAATCTTATTGAGTTGCTAACAAACACAAAACGAGATATGTTTGAAAAAGACTTATACGTATATATTGAAAATTTACAGAAAAAACCGAATCTACAGTAACAAATATTAGTCAATTAGTCAGATTTTAAAAGCCAACCGCTCTGATAACGATGAATGGAGTGAGTATTGTTGGTAATATTTAATTCTCTTGTTTTCCAATCTTCAGGAGATAGAACATCGGTCGGATAGACTCTGGCTCCATTAATCATCTGCAAGATATTTTCTTGAACCAATTCATATTTAATGAAAATTGGGGTAATTATTTTTGGGCTTGTCAAAAGATTCAGAGAGCCATCCTTATTATAGAAAGATATATCATTATATAGTTCCAGAGCTTCAAGTATTAGCTTGTTGTTTTTTACAGAACCAAATCCCGATCCTGAATCTATAAAGAGATCTCTGTCAAAGCAAAAAAAAGCATCATCATAAAGCAAATCATCAAAATTCTTTATTACTTCAACATCAGCATCAAGATATATCCCGCCGTTATTGTAAACTATATCCAAACGAGCAAAATCCGAAGCAAATGCCCATTTTCTTTCTTTGTACGCATCATACATATAACGATTTTTTGCAACATCATAATTTTCCGCATTCCAAAGCAAAATTTCATAATCAGGGCAAAATTTACTCCAACTTTCAATCCACCGCTTATTTTCGTCAGAAAGCTCTTCTCCGCTAAACCAACACCAATGAATCTTTTTAGGGATCTTCATTTCCGAACCGGACAAGATTTTCGGCGTTTCATACGGCACAGGTGTTTCATAGCATGTATGCATCACATAGCAATCAATATTTTCCAATTCTTTCACTCGCATCAACGCTTCACATAGCTCAGTGGAATAAGTTTCACTGATTGTTGTTATAAGCAAGGCGTAACTATCGTTTAAACTCATAAGTTTTTCTATCGGGTAAACTTGATAGCTTCTATCGAAAATTTTCAATGCTTTACCGACTTGCTCTCCATCACTATCAATTATGAAGTCTATAAAGTCACGCAAAAAAGGATGTGAACTCAATGTATATTCAAGAGCTTTTTCCAGCCCAAGACACACGACTCTTTTGCCGTTTAGCCTCAATTTTGTCAAATCATATTTAAGCTGCATACGTTATACCAAAGCTAGCCAGCCCGTTACGCTAGACGCAAAGAAAAACGTACAGCTAAAAAGACTAAAAAACTGCAGCAAAACAGCTATAATAAAAAACCTTCTGTGTATCGGCTCAAGCACAAGCATTCTGTAAAATATCAGTGAAATGCTTGCTGCAAAAAAACCAGAGGCTGAAAATATCATATATAAAGTTCTGTTAAAACCTTCAAACAACAGATTATATGGAAACAGCAAATTGAACCAAAGCAAAAACTGAATCGCAAGGCTAAGAAGAAGCGGAAATATCAAAGGCATTAAAAAAAACATTCAAAAAACCTCTACCAGTAATTTAGAATTTATTTCCAGCAATTTACCCTTCACATACTCCAAAAAACTTCTCGGAAGTGGCTTCACAGCACTCTCAACAGCTTGACGAGCTACGGAATAAAGCTGAACGCCCAACAAGTTCTCCGGATTTGCCTCGTAAATTCTTTGAACAACTTTGGCATAACTCTCAATTTCTGCCTCGCTTGGAACTTTGCAAAGCATAGTCTGTATTCGCAAGGAAAACTTCAACACAATATGCTTTAAATTATTCTCTATTTCCGCAATATCTATTTTTTTCCTCGGACGATTTATAGACTGCAAAAAATCATCGGTACCGGCATCAAGCTTGCCCCAGATTTCAGTCAAATGCTCAAGACCTTCCGGTATCTGCGCTGCATTTGTTATAAGAACAAGTGGAGTATCGCAATGCGCTCTTACGGCTGCACACAACCGGACAAAATACGGATAGAGAGTTGGCTCGCCATCGCCGCTCAACGCAATGTCCTTTAACATCCGGTCTTTCTCTTCAACGCCGGGAAAATACTCGGCAAATTTTGTTTCATTGTAAATAGAAAGCAATCGCTTTAATTCGTTCATAATGTCATCTACAGTCGGAACAGAATGCGTGGGGCGCACACCATAAACCTGGCAATAAATGCAATTAAACGAGCACACTCCGTTGGGCGTACAATTTATCCCAACGGACAACCCTCTCGCACGCCTCGAAATAACCGGATACACAAAATTGAAATTTGCAAACCTGCGACTATGATCAGCCCAATACTCAGAAATTGACATACAGCCTCACTTGAAAAGTATTCAAGCTCTCAAACCTCTCACCGCCGGCCTCTTCTTTGCCGGCAGATATGCGGTCGGTAAGCTGATGCTGATAAGAGAATTCCAAAAAACGGGTCAATGCAATGCGCAAATCCGCCGAAAGTTCTTCTATCATGTAATCGCTGAATTTAAACTTTGGAAGAAACACTTCGCCGAGTAAATCCAAAGTGACAAATCTCGTAAGCGAAAGCCTTATATTCAAGGAATTTTCCACGCCGTAATCAGAAAGATTGTCGGTTACTTTGGTAAACTCGGTTCTGGTTTTAGTCGGAATAAGCAATTTCCTTCTTATGGTTTGCCTCGCCGCAATACCCGTTTGAGCCGAAACATCCACCGTATTTGAAGCAATAGGGCGCAAATTCAACCCGGCACCCTCGCCAATACGCAACGGATCAAACGATGAGCTCAAGCGAATTCTTTCCGCATTAACATCTAAAGAATCTTCCAGCCAATAATATTCCGGAAAAATATGCGTTTTCACATTGGCTCTTGCATACGGACCAATCCATTCCAAAAATCTGTACACAAAGGATGTTTGGAACTGCAGCAAATCTTGAGCAACGCTCCATTGAGCATCTTGCAACTCCGCATTCAATAGCTGCATATTTTCTCTCACGTAAATCTCGGTTAGCCAAAAGATCTTTGTGGGCGAATAAAGCATACGCAAACGCAAATCGCCAAGAGCATTCCAAGTGCTTTCTTTTTCTCCATTTGCCGTTAGCAATGTGGTGTAACTTGCAGATCCGCCAAGTCTTAACCCGTAAGTCCAGTGAGAATTTTTTGTTGTGTTTATGCGCATTTTATGCACACCGCCGGCGATTAACCGCCCGGTACTTTCTTCAAAAACAAGTTCCACATGGCTTAATTCACCGGGATTTACCTGCACGGTTATATAATTTAAAATAGAACTCACATTTTCACCGCTTCTGGAAATTCTGTACACTTGCGGAGGTAAAATCCATGTTTTAACATCGTTCAATCTCTCTTGCGTTAAACCATAGCCTCTGCCATAACTCTCGCCGCTGCTTATGGCAAAAATCTCATAATTCTCGGATATCGCTTCACCGTCTTCATTTATTGTATTGATCACAAGGCCGCCCCAATCCGGTGGAATCAATGTTGTTTTGCCTTCTTTTACCTCAACATTATATTCAAATCTTTTATCTTTGCCGCCGGAGCCCATAATAATCTTATAATCTCCGTAAGGAACCACCAAACGAAAGCCGGGTTTTCCATACCATTCTCTTCCCACATATTCCTTTGAAAGAGTATCTGTTTTTATAGCAGTATATTCCGGTTCCAAACGAGTTTCCGTAAAACGAGGGGCAAAAATAGCTCCTTGACCCATTCCTATAAAAGTTTCATCTTGATTCATTTGCTCTTCCAAACTCGGCGCAGTCCAGCCCTTATCCTCAGAAATATCGGCAACTTCGGTTTTTTGCACAAGTTTCCGGCTCTGCTCCAGAGCGATATAAGAATCCTTGATCTCTATGCCAGGCAGATCCGGAGGGCGCATGGCATACACAATTGTTTGAACCCCTATTCCCCCGATTAACAGGATTTTCAGGAAGCTTCTCACTATATTTCTCCCGGTGGGGGTAATTCTTCTATTTCAATTGGCGCAACGGGAATTTCTTCAGGAACAACAACCTGCCGCGGGTTGCCGGCAATCGAAGCCATAACTGAATCTATATCGGCAACAGCCTCGTTGTTTATCAACTCCAACAACTCGGATAAGCCACGCACTACATAAATAGGCTCAAAGTTGCTAACCTTTTTACGGTAAGACCATTCCCTGCTCCACAAAACTTTCTTTGTTTTGTTGTCCTGCAAATTCATGTTCATCGCAATATGCGCATACCACTCGTCCTGATTGTCATATTCTTCCAAAGCCCTTACCGTTCCATGCACTGTAAAGTCCGGCTCCGTTGCATCTATGCTTCTTCTGACATCCGAAAAAATTTTAGAGGCATCCAAATGGCGAAAAAGAATATCCGCTATCATATATTCGGGCTTTACAGCCCACATCTCATAATTATAAAAATGCAACTGATACGGAGATTGCCTGTACACAATATTGTTGCGCTTGTAAACCTCGGCAATATCAAAATCTCTTACCCTGACAGTAAACGGATAAGCCGTTCCGTTGAGCATTTCCTTTGGAGTTGGTACATAGTCAAGCTGATAATAGCGGCTCTCTGTAATTTTCCCGAAACAACTCAAAAGCAATGAAACTACTGCGCAAACCAATATTTTTTTCATCTTATCCTCTGTGATTTTTCTTCGCCGCGAATCAAGAGAGACGGATTTTCCCTCACTTGGCGGCTAACATCTTTCAAGTTTTCCACCGCTTCTCTTAAATAGCGAACTGTCACGGACAAATCTTCCTGATTGCGATAGATAAGCTGATCACTTCTTTTTGCCAAAAGCTCTAAGGATTTTGCAGCATCGTTTGCGCTATTTATTGCAGCTTCTATTTGCAAATTCTGAATTTTTTTGTCTGCACGCATAGCCAGAGAATCAATCCTCGCTATTGCAAGCAAAGCTCTGCTCTCTATGGCTTTTAACTCCACAACCACAGTATTTGTATTATCCAAAAGCTGCTTTGCCTGCTTGGGAAGCTCGTTCAATTCCTTTGAATTTTTTACCAGAATATCGTTTGTTTTGGCAGTTATGTTGTCTAAATTTGTTGCGATGTTTACCAAGCGTTGCTGATTGTAATCGCTTGTGATTGAAAGCAGATTGTTAAGTATGCCTTCAATTTTTTCCGCAATGTGCTCTGCTTGCCCCGTGATCTGCTTTAACCCGCTAACCGAAGATTGTATAAAAGCACCTCTTAGAGCATCTTGGTCGTTTGGGGCTCCACCGCTAAGCTCAATGCTTTTGAGGCCGGTCAAAGAGATTCCGCCTATTAAGTTTGCGAGCATAGTTGTTTTCACCGGAGTGCCGGCAGAAACCTCAAAATTCACGATAACGGCGGTTAAATCTTCCTTATCCACCTCCAAACCAGTAACCTGCCCAACTACAATGCCATTCAGCTTAACTTTTGCGCCAGGGCTCAAACCATCCACAGATTCGGTAAAGCGAGTTTTATATGGAACGTATTTTTCCGTTATTCTTTTACCTATTAAAAACGCCGCAGTTCCCAAAATCAAAAAAGACATAAGCAGCACAAAAATGCCGAGTCTTATCCTTTCCGCCTTGGTAGTTTCCATTACCAAATAAATATAGAAACTTATTTTTCTAAATTTAAGTGATAATGAAGTTTTTTCCGATACTTTTTTTAATAGCTTTTGCTTTTGCACAGGAGCAAAAAAGTGACGCAGACAAGCGTGCCGAGTTGCTTGGAACAGTAAATGTTTCCCGAGTTCATTCGCTTGATGAGGTCAAAGGCACCTATAAAAGCCCCCGCAGAGCCATGTTCATGTCTTTGATAGTACCAGGTTCAGGGCAGTTTTATGTAGGAGGTCAACCACGCTACATAAGAGGCGCATTTTATTTAGCAGAAGAAATTGCACTGATAACTGGTTTATACTACCATTCCATGTATAAATACGACAAGCAGGTGAAAAAATACCAAAGGTTTGCAAAAGCGCATTTTGACATAGGAAGGTACGAAGAAGCGATGAAAGGCATTACCGTCTTTGAAGAGAACAGAGATGCGTTTCAAATGAATTATGGCTCCGAAAGAGAAAATTATTGTAAGGCAATTTATGGACCATCAGCAATCGGAAGCGACAGCAAATGCGTTGATTTTAGATACAGCATGGATTTTTACAATATTTACAACAACGGTTCTTTTTATGATGCTCCCGCATTTTACAGAACAATCGCAAACGAAAATTTTGTGCTTGGCTGGGAAGACACAGAATTCAATACCAACGCAGAGAATGCAATTTCCGAAGATGAATATGCCAAGCTCGGAGAATCAAAAAATTTCAATAGCTACATATCAATGAGAAAAAGAGCAACGGATTTGGCAGACAGGCAAGCTATCTTTTTGGGCGCAATAATTGTAAATCACATAGTTTCTGCCATAGATGCCGCACTCTCCGCAAAAGCCCACAACAACAGCCTTTACGAAGAAAAACTATCTTTCATGGATAGACTCCGCCTAAACAACAACTTCACCGCCGGAGAAAACTTCAGAGCAGAAACTGGAATTGTGTATGTATTTTAATTCTGTCAATTCTTTAATTCTGATAATTCTGGTCCAGACAACTATTTATTCCCAGACCGTTATTTCCGTTGATGAAAATTTATCCAGAAACAGAGATAAAAGCCTGGCTTTATCCTTGGCGGCTTCTGCTGTGCTACCGGGCGCAGGGCATTATTATTTGGGGAATAACTCAAGAGCAGCCGCATTTTTTTGGGTAGATGCCGCATTGTGGATTGCTGCCGGTTCAACTTGGCTTTACAGCGATAGCCAATTGGAAAACGCAAGAGGTTATGCGGTTAAACATGCAGGAGCAGAGGGCGCTCCTAAAAATCTTGATTTTTTGGGCATTATGGGAGACTACAGAAGCAGAGGCGGTTCCTCTTACCAAAATTCCAGCCCAGATAACGATGAAGATTACAACCAGGCCATGATTCGAGCCGGGCTTGCAATAGACCACGTATATCCTTATGAAAGAGGCTATATTTGGGACTGGGGCTCAAGCGACAATCCGGAAACAACAGCCAGAATGAAAGAATACAACGAAATACTAAAGCGACATCGCATTGCAAAAATAGCATTCCAAGTTTCGCTGGGAGGCATGGCTTTGAATAGAGTTTTGGCAATCCTCGATGCAATGCGAATTTACAGACAAACATCATCAAATTTTTCGCAACTTCAATTTATTCCTTATGCAACTCCGCAACACTCCGGATTTTTTGTGAATTATGAATTCTGAGATTCTTTCCGTGCGCAATTTGTCTGTTGCCTTTAACGGCGTTCAAGTTACAGATAGAGTTTCTTTTGATATTTCAAAAGGCGAAATTTTTGCTCTTATGGGTGAATCGGGTTGCGGAAAAAGCGTAACCGCCATGGCAATTCCCATGCTTCTCCCATACCCCAGCGCAAAAATAGTGAACGGAGAGATAATTTTTGAAGGCAAAGAACTCCCAAAAAATATGCGTGAAATTCGAGGAAAGAGAATAGGTTGTGTTTTTCAAGAACCCATGCAAGCCTTGAATCCTGTGATCTGCATAGGAACGCAGCTTTTGGAATCTGTCCGTTTTATGCCAAAAGAGGAGAGGCTAAAAAGAATAATGGAACTGCTGGCAAAGGCCGAATTCAAAGACCCCGAGCGAATTTTGAAAAGTTATCCGCACGAGATGAGCGGCGGCATGCTTCAGAGAATTGTGATATGCATGGCTTTAGCACCAAAGCCCTCTCTTGTTATAGCAGATGAACCTACCACAGCCCTTGACGCAAACATACAAACCGCCGTAATGGACTTGCTGAAAAACCTGTGCAAAAGCGAAAATGCCGCCATGCTTTTAATAACGCACAACGCCCACTTGGCCGCAGAATACTCGGATAGAATCGCTGTGATGTACGCAGGACGCATAGCCGAATGCGGCAAAACCACCGACGTGTTAAACACTCCAAAGCACCCATACACAAAAGCTCTGCTAAACGTTGTGCCTACAAAGGGGAAAACTCTGGCAGACTTAAAACCTATCCCGGGTTCTGTTCTGAGCCCAAAAGATTTCGACGATGGCTGCAGATTCAGATTCAGATGCGAATCCGTAAAAGATGAATGCGCAACCAAAAGCCAATGCTCTTATGTGTGAAATTCTCAACATTCAAAATCTCTCCGTAACCTTCCGCTCCAAGGGTGGTGTAGTTCATGCGCTGAAAAATATTTCCTTTTCTCTTAACGAGGGCGATGTCTTGGCTCTTGCAGGAGAGTCCGGCAGCGGCAAGAGTACAATTGCAAATGCGCTGGTGGGGCTTGTACCCTGGGAGCAAGGCGGTGCTTATGAACTGTTCGGCGAAAAAATAAATCCTTATAAAAAGAAATCTTTTTCAGCAGTTCGCAGCAAAATGCAAATGGCGTTTCAAGACCCATATTCTTCGCTGAATCCGAGAAAAACCGTATTTGAAATTGTAGCTACTCCCCTGCTGGCAAAAGGAGCATCAACCGACAAAGCAAAAAAGATGCTTGATTTGGTAGGTCTCTCAAACGCCGATTTAAACAAGTTTCCACATGCGTTTTCGGGTGGCCAAAGGCAGCGCATAGGCTTGGCCAGAGCCCTTGTCTTGGAGCCGAAAATTTTAATTTGCGACGAAATAACCTCTGCGCTTGATGTTAGTGTTCAAGCGCAAATACTGCATCTTCTGGATGATTTACGCAAAGAGTTAAGCCTCTCATTGATCTTTATTTCACACGACATGGCTGTAATGGAAATAATAGCAAATAAGATTCTGCGGCTAAAAAACGGCGAAGTTTATTCCCGCCTGTTTACATAATATGCCACAGTGTAAATCACCGCAAATATAAGGCAAAATAACCCGGCAAAAACGCCAACAAGACCAACCTTGCTGGTTTCAGCCGCACGAGCCATAATGTTGAATTTCTTTTTCATGAAAGTAAATATAGAAAAACTTCAAGCAGTTACTCCAAATAGGTGTAGCCATACAGTCCAGACCTGTAAATGCTCAGGAATTCCCGGCCTTCCTGCTTGGAAATCTTGCCATCTTGGATTGCGTCCTTAACCCAGTTTTCCATTGTGCGCACAAGAACCTTGTCCGAGAAATTCACATATTCCAAAACATCGGAAACCGATTCTCCGGCTATGATCTTTTCAATCTCGTAAGAATCCCTTTTGCAGCCTATATGCACAACATTCGTATCTCCGAACAGATTATGCAGATCACCCAAAATCTCCTGATATGCACCGACCAAATAAACACCCAGATAGTAAGGCTCGTTTTCCTTTAAGGTGTGGAGAGGCAAAGTTCTGCTTATTTCGCCTCGATTTACGAACAGCTCTATTTTTCCATCGCTATCGCAAGTGATGTCTTGAATGGTAACTTCTACTGTAGGCTCTTCGTTCAAACGCTGAATAGGCATTATCGGGAAAACCTGGTCTATGGCCCAAGCATCCGGCAAGCTCTGGAAAAGGGAAAAATTTCCGAAATATTTTTCTGCTAAAAGTTTTGGCAATACCTCAAGCTCGTAAGGAGGATGGCGCATATCCTTTGCAATGCGATGCGCTTTGCGAGCTATGGACCAGAACAAACGCTCCGCAATGGCTCGGTTTTCCAGATTTATGGTTCCCATGCGGAAACTGTTCAGCACATCGTCGTGAAATTGAACCGTGTCGTGCCAGCTCTCATTCAAATTCTTTTGCACAAGGCTCTTGTAAATAGAATGCAAATCCTTGAGAACATCCAGGCTTTCACTTGTTATTTCCATTTTTGCGTCTTCAAAATATGCAGGCGCAGTCCGTTCCAGAACATCAAAAACCAGCAAGCTGTGATGAGCGGTTAGTGCCCTGCCGGATTCTGCGATTATATTGGGATGCGCAAGCGAAAGCCTTTCACAAGTCTCGGCAATTGCGTAAACAACGTCGTTTGCGTATTCCTGCACTGAATAATTCACAGAACTTGAATGCGTGCTGTTTGTGCCATCGTAGTCAACGCCCAAACCTCCACCCACATCCACAAACTCTATGTTAAAGCCCAACGAATTTATCTCTGCGTAAAACTGCGCAATTTCTCTGAGCCCCGATTTTATGTGGCGTATATTGGTTATTTGGCTGCCCAAATGGAAATGTATCAACTTAACCGAGTCGCTAAAACCCCTGTTTTTTATATACTGCAAAGCATCTATAAGCTCCGAGCTGCCAAGCCCGAACTTGCTCTGATAGCCACCGGATTCTTCCCAGTGCCCGGAGCCGCTGCTCGCAAGCTTTATGCGAATTCCGATGTTGGGTTTGACTTTAAGTCTTTTTGAAAGCTTTATTATAAGCACCAGTTCGCTGAATTTTTCAACAACCAGATAAATCTTTTTTCCCATCTTTTGCGCAAGCAATGCAAGCTCTATAAAATCCTCATCTTTATATCCATTGCAAACTATCAAAGATTTTGGGTTATCCACATTTGCAAGCACGGCGTGCAATTCGGATTTTGAACCGGCCTCCAAGCCTATGTTAAACTTTTTCCCATGCTGCAACACCTCTTCCAAAACCGTACGCTGCTGATTTACCTTAATCGGGAACACATTGTAAAAATTACCTTGAAACTTATATTCTTCTATAGCTTTCTCAAAACAATTGTTGATCTTCTCAATTCTGGAATCCAGAATATCAGGAAAACGAAGCAACACCGGCGTAGCTATATCTTTGCGTGAAAGCTCTCGCATAATATCTGCCAAATCTATGGTAGGTCCATCGTCCTTTAACGGAGCAACCGTAGCGTGGCCCAGTTCGTTTATGTTAAAGTAAGAAATCCCCCAACCCTTTACATTGTAAAGCTCACGGGAATCATCAATTGTCCATTTACGCATAGGGTAAAGAATTTAGAAAATGTCTGAACCTCAATTTTTCAAGCACCGCACGGAGTATATACTCTCAATAGTATATCTCCTATTTTGAAGGGGGTAATTTGTCATTTAACAGCTACTCGCAAAGTTTGGTTGTTGATTTTGACGAAATAAACCCCTGTCTGAACCGGAATTCTCAGAATTTGAGAATTTTCAGAATTAGCGAAGTATGTTTGCTCGCCTTTTAGGTTGTATATCTGCACATTTTTGCCTTTGGGCA
>JGI24695J34938_10003290_pt1 | contig 11392 bp, 11 predicted proteins | sample TergutCo191P3_FD_34938 | JGI IMG/M metagenome (IMG submission 34938) | reverse complement strand
GCGGAACAGTTCCACGCGATTACGCAGCTAAGGCGTATTCGTAACTGTCAGTTTTGGCAGTTAAATTTTTGCCCAATCAGGAGATGAGCGCTCCATCTGCAATCTATACCCCGAAGACGTACCAGTCGAAACCGGTGCACCCCCCGCTAATTTTAAGCACAGCGAAGCTGTGTAGATGACAAAACTAAAACAGCGTAGAACCATTATAATTAATACGATCAATAAAAGCAAGGGCATCTTTAGATGCCCGACAGTGCGAACAGCGCCCGCGGCAGTTGCCGTTTGTTAATCGAAGTAAGGGCGTACAGGATTTACCTGAAAAAACAATCAAACTGCCGGCAAACCATTTGCGCCGCCTGGCGTCCTGTAAATACCGCTACAGGCAGACCGCCTGGAGACATGAGTCTGTGTCCCGCAAAATATAATCCTTTAATATTTTTAAGAAACCCCGGATATGACTTCATTTTATCTCCCGCGCCTGTAACACTCATCCATGAACCGTGATAAGCGCCTGTGTACCGCTCGTAAGTTAAAGGGGTTGCTATATCAATTACTTCGATTTTTCCTTCCGCTTGGGGAAATTTTTTACAGACAGCTCTGCTTATCTGTTTTGCAAGATTTTGCTTTTCCTCTTCATATCTGCCTTCTTCTTTCGCTTTTTTCCAAAAATCATAGGTATCACACATGAACGCTGTAGTAAGAGCCGTGCATCCTTCAGGCGCGTATCCTTTATATTTTGCGTAGTTGTAAAATCCGATTTCTGTTACTTTTTTGCCTGCATGAATTATAGGCTCATCAAGTATCCACACTGGTACAGGAGACGGTAAAATATCTGCGCTTATTCCGACGCTTATAAAAGTGCAAACCGCGGGTTTTGTATTTTTGCAAATATCCGCCAGCCAGTATTCTTTTAACGGAATGCCGAATAACTGATTAACAGCGGCTATTGTTTCCTGTGTTACAATAACGGCATCGGCATCAAGCGTTTTGCCGTCAAGTCTGATTCCGGTAACGGAGCCGTTTTCGATATTAACTTTATTCACTTTTGTATTAAATAAAATACTGCCGCCCAAATCTTTAAATGTTTTTACCATTCTGTCCGTCATTGCCAGAGAGCCGCCTTCGGGATAACCGCCGTCGCCCATATTCAATGAAGCCAGTGTTACAATAAAGCTTCCTGCCGAATATTCATCTGACAGCACACGAAACAATCGGCGAATCCCCGGATGTTCAAATTGATCGGCGTATTCTCCGGATGAAATTTTATTCAATTTTCCAAATTTAATTAAAGCGGGCAGCATCTTAAAAAGCGAACTCAAGTTCATGCGTTTTGGATTCTGCGTTTTAACGCCCTTGATGTCGTAAACCGGCATTTCCATGCATGAAAGCGTTTTTACATCAGATGCCAGTCGCAGCAGCCGCTTTTTATCGTTAGGTGAAATTTCAGAAAGATGTTTAACTGTTTTATCAAGATCGCGGTACAGATTGATGATGATACCGTCATGTTCTACGGAATAGAATACATCGTTTAAAAGGACCTTTACATTATCACCTAACGCGCCGGTGTCTTTCCATAATTGATAAAGTTCTGTTTTTGGGCTTGAGCCTGTCAGCCAGTGAACCGCTCCCTCAAACAAATAACCTTTGCGTTTCCAGCTTGTGCACATTCCGCCTGCAATACTGTGCTGTTCGATTAGTGTTACGTCAAATCCGTTTCTCCTGGCGTAAATCGCCGCGGAAAGCCCTGCAATCCCTGCGCCGACTACAATAATTTTTTTCATTTAATTATATCTCCTTTATTTACGAATAATATCTACAATCCATTCACTGTCAGGAACGGGAATATCCGGTAATAACGCGATTTGTTCCGCTATCCCCTGTATCGCTCCCCAAAAAGCAAAAGCCAGCGCGGCAGGATCGCCTTTTTTGATATGACCTTTTTTCTGCCCCTGTTTAATTTTTTTTATTGTGGGTTCAAAATCCAGTTTAGCTATAAGTGTTTTAACGGATTCAGGCGCCGCCTCATTATTTTGCGCTTGACCTGCCAAAACAAACATTTTCGCGACAAACGGCTCTGTTTTTAGATAATGAAAAATCATTTTTGCCGTTTTTTGAAAATATTCCAGCCCTTCATTTTTAACGCCGGTAAGAGCCATTTCCCTGCCTTCCATTGCTGTTTTTACCAATTCTTCATACAGTTTTTCTTTTGTCTCAAAGTAGTGAAACAACAATCCTTCGCTCATTCCTGCAGCGTTGGCAATATCCTGGGTTTTTGCGGCTGCATAGCCTTTATGTATAAAAATATCCAATGCAGTAATTAATATTTCCTGCCGCCGTTTTTCCCGCTGTTCAATTCTGGTCAAATATTGAGCCTCCACTCATTGAGTACACGCTTAATATAATGTTTAAATTTGGATTTGTCAATGGATTTTAGATTATTTTTTGATAAAAAAAGGAGAATTATTCCGATGTGTGTAATTTTTCATACACATCGGAATATTTGTTTCAAGATTTTAAAATTCCATTTCGCTTTACAAACGGCAACATCTTCGCCGCAAAACGGCGGCCCAGTTACCTGGAACGTTATGTGAATTAATATCTTATAAAGATGGAGAAATCTACCGGTTTTTCTGCCGTATATCTGATTTAATTTCTTCTATAGTTTTTATCAATTTATTTTCAATTATATCGTCTATTGTATTCAACATGACGTCATTATAGAAGAATTCTCTCTTGTTTACAAAAAAGTAAAATACAGGAACATCTATAGAACAGGCAAGTTTTTCCAATAAATCGGCAGAAACAAAGGTTAAGCCTCTTTCAATAGAACTCAAATGTTTGACGGATATGTCTACTTTTTCAGATAGTTGGTCCTGGGATAAATGTTTTGCCTTACGGTAAAATTTAAGGTTTTCACCAAAAATATTTTTAATATCCATTGATTAATTTTATGTGAATATATTGGAAAAAAAACAAAGTGTAAGGTCTAATATGGAGTATATTCATCTAAAAATACACTTAAAACGTGTGTTTTTTATTGACATGTAAACATATATGGTGTATAAAATAAAGGATAATAAACCTATAGGGTGTATTTTATCTTAATTTTACCAAAGTAAGGAGGAAAAAACTATGGTAAGCAAAAGGTTTTGGTTGATGGGACTGCTGGTAGTAACATTCATTTTTGGTAGTGTTTTGACATCATGCTGGTCTTCTGGAAAGGCAAGGGAAACTCTCCCTCAAACGGCTGTGACAATACAAAGGGTTCGAGTATCAGCTACTTTACTAGGCGAAATATTTGGTTCAGAAAATACCTCTTTAGAAACGCCCATGAAAATTTTTATTGATCATAATGAGCCATTGGAACTTGCTAATGGTGCGTCAACAACGATACTTGTAAATAATGGCGAGCATATGGTTTATGCTGTTCTTGGGAATGTGGAAAGTAAATCTGTAAGATTTACTGCAAAATCTCAAACAATCTCTATAAGTGTTTCAACAACTAAAAGTATACTTGGAAGAATAACTCTGGAAATAGAAGTGAAATAAAAAGTCTCTTTAAGTTATCTTATTATGTGAGTGTATAAACAGATTTTACGTCACATAACAAACAGCAAACACTTCGCCGCCTGTGTGCTTCAGCAAAATACCGTTCAGGCTTACGTCATTTGCGGTGTTTTGCTGAAGCCATATTTTTTTGTGTCCGCAAAAACGCTTCTCATTTTACTTTATCGTGCATAAAAAAACGTCAGTTATCCTGAATATAACTATCTAAAACCTCTGTATTTAATTAATTGTAATTTTTCGTAATATATGATATAATGTTTCATTATGGATCAGACGCAGACGCATTCTGCGCATAATGCAGCGAAGTTTCCCGCGCAAAATGCAACGAAGTTCCCCGCGCAGGTGCTGTCGAAAGAAGAAGAAATCATTGTTGAGAAATGCGAGGATTGGCTAAGCGAAAATAAACCGCAGGAGCATATCCTGGTGCATGAAAGATTTCGCAGGCTGCATAATCTTGGGAATGCGGTATTTGATTATCCCTCAATAAAAGAAACCAGATTTGTAAGGGATATTCTTTATAATGAAAATCATCTTACTGAATCTCTTCTGTTTTTTTCTGCCGCGAATCATATGCTGCGCACTCCTACAAAAGTTGTCGCTCTTCGCAGTTTTCTGGTTGCAAAGTACCATGCGTTTTCTCTGCTGGCGCGGCTTACCGAAGAGCAGAACGAATTAAATATGCCGTTAAAAAATATTATCTTTTCCATAGTTTTTACGCTGATGGCGGAAAATGTCTATTTTTCCTGTCTGGAAGATGCCGCGTTTTCAGAAAATACCAAAGCAAAACTGGCGGATGACCTGATTTCCATTTGGGACAGCGGCATAGACCCACGCAGTATTCATCATCTTATGGCGCTTTCCTCGCTCTGGAAGGCAAGAGATTCCGCGCCGCCGAGTTTCGGAACAATGGACGGCAATACAGAACTACTGCGAATATCAATTGATATGGGAACCGAGACTGAATGGGAAGATTTTTTGAAGGAGGAATCTACCAATGATAAAACAAGATGGGCTCTTGAGGAATTTCTTTTTGGCTTGTCATACGAAGAAATTTTGCAGGTGCGAAGCAGATTAAGACGTTATGGAGTAACATCGGTGAGTCACGAAGAAGTGCGCTCATATCTTGATTCAAAACCAGTATACACAATTGTTAACAATCATGATCCGCGTGAAATTTATGACTTCTTCATAGAAAGGCGCGATGCCTGTACCTTGCGCAAAAAAGTGTCAGCTCCAGGTCCGCTTCACACGCTGGAAGAGATTTATCTTAAATACAGGATAATTCTGGAATCCGGTTAATATTTCTGTATTTCATCAATCAAATGTTCAATAACAACTTCGGCTTTTTCGAACATTGCAATTGAGTCTTCGGCGTCCTGATAGCGGCGCTGGCAGACTACGCGTTTTATTCCGCAGTTAATGATTAACATGGCGCAGGTTCTGCATGGTGTCATGCGGCAGTAAAGAGTCGCTCCGTCAATTGAGATGCCTCTTTTTGCTGCCTGACAGATCGCGTTTTGTTCTGCGTGCACTGTCCTGACGCAATGAGTGGTTTCTTTTCCGTCTTCGTGGAGCATTTTTTTAAATTGATGTCCCACATCGTCGCAGTGAGGAAGCCCTGCCGGAGCGCCGACATAACCTGTTACAAGAAGCTGCTTATCCTTGGCGATAACGCATCCGGAACGTCCTCTCTCGCAGGTCGCCCTTTTAGAAATTGCCTCGCAAACCTCCATAAAATATTCATCCCAGCTGGGGCGTTTATATTCAGCCATTATTTGCCTCCAATATCAATTTACCTATTTATTCTACCATCAACAAGCGGACTCGTCACTAAACAAGTATTACACTTTTTACCATCCTGACGGCAAGGCTGTGTGCGCCGCAATATGATAGTTATGATCATAAAATTGTATCTTTATTTGATTCTTAGTAAAAATCCCAAATTTAATTGATGAATTTGCGGATTTCTGCCGATAATGAAGAGCCGTGAAGTGTCTGTTGCGTATAACATTATTTTTTGTTTTGGCGTGTTTCCTTTCCTCGGGGGCATTTGCCGCAGATGTCTTGATCCATGTTGTCGGCAAAGGGGAAACGATTTATTCAATTTCCCGTTTTTACGGCGTTGCGGCAGACGATCTTATGAAGGCAAACGGTATCAGCGATCCTTCCAAACTTCAATTCGGGACGAAATTAACAATACCAGTGTCAGGCGGCTCACCTGTTTCGGTTCTGCCTGCCGCTGTTTCTCTGGTAAATTACAAGGCGGTAAAAGGCGATACACTTTACAGCATTGCGCGTACGAATGGCATTTCCCTGCAAAATCTGCTTGATATCAATAAATTTTCTTCCAGCCATGTTCTTAAGGTCGGCGATGTAATTAAAGTGCCGGGGCAGACCGGATCGAATAACCATTCTGCTTCCGAGGCGAATAATGCGCCTTCCAGAATTTCAGGCGGAATTTACACGCTTCGCTGGCCGGTCAGTCCGAAAGATATTTCTTATATGTCGGGGCAGATGGGCGTTGTCGTTGAGGGAGAGCAGTTTGAATCCGTAAAAAGTTTAACTCAGGGGAATGTGGTCTCCGCAGGTCCCTGGCGGAAATTCGGCAGAGTTGTGATTGTGGAAACTTCGGGCGGATATTATTACATGTACGGCGGCTGTGAATCAATAACTGTGAATGTCGGCGACAGGATAACGCCGGGAATGGAATTGGGACGGTTAGGTGTAAATACAGTTTCGGAAAAACCGCAGTTGTTTTTTATGGTTTTCCGCAATGAGATACCGGTGGATCCGGCGCAGGCTCCGAGAGCAGGCGGCAATTCAAGGACATAAGTTTTTACTAAAAAGGGGTATTTGATGGAGATCGGAATAGAGAAGACAGGCAAGAAACCAAGAAAGCTCATTGATAAAACTACAAAAAGGTTAAAAACGCAGAAAGAATCTGATCCTCTGGCGCTTTATTTCAGGCAGATTTCCAGATTTCCGCTTTTAACGCTTCAGGAAGAGCAGAACATCGGCGAAAAAATTATCAGCCTTCGCAACAAATTAAAAGACAAGGACTTTGATAAAAAGAAAAGCGAAGAAGACGAGACCTCGGAAAAATCAGCGCTTGAAAGCGCTCTTCTTCATTACAAGAACGTTATGATAAACTCAAATTTGCGCCTTGTTGTTTCCATTGCGAAAAATTATCAGCACCGCGGGCTTTCGCTTTTGGATTTAATTGATGAAGGTAACATCGGTCTTATCGAAGCTGTTGAACGTTTTGACTACACAAGAGGCTGCCGTTTTTCAACTTACGGCACATGGTGGATAAGACAGGCGATCATTAAAAGCATCGCCGACAAGGGACGCGTTATACGCATACCGATTCATATGCTCAATACAATCAAAAAATGTTACTATGTTGCAAAACAGCTGACCCAGGATTTGGGACGCGATCCCAATGAAGATGAATTATCGGAATACCTCGGCGTTCCTGTCTCTAAAGTGAAGGAAATAGTGAAACTGTCGCAGGAAACCACAAGCCTCGACACAATCGTTGATGACGGAAACCTAACATGCCTTGCGGATTTAATTAAGGATGACGCCAGGGCAGAACCTTTCGAAATGGTTTTTTCGATGACGTTGCAGGAAACAATGGGCGGCATACTTTCTCAGTTGTCGGAAAGAGAAGTGAAAATCATCCAGCTTCGTTTTGGTCTAACAGGAGAAAATCCGCTTACTCTGGAAGAAACCGGAAAGTACCTCGGCATTACCCGCGAACGGGTAAGGCAGATACAGGAAAAAGCCATCTGGAAACTGCGGACTTTACATGAACTGCGGGAATTAAAAGATAATTCTTAAAATAAAATGAGGAGCGATAATTAGAGTTTTCACTCCTTATTACCGCTCCTCACTTGTAACTTATCCAACTTGCGCTATCGGCTGCTTCTGGGCTACCTGAGTGCTTGTCGCTACTATGAAGTGTACTTTACCGTTTGTGTTTGTTTTAATCTCAAGTTCCATTTTCATGGCTTCAAGTATTAAAATTGTGTCGCCTGCTTTTACTTCCTGTCCTTCGGAGGCAATGTAGCGTAAAACTGTTCCTGCCAGCGGAGAAAGGATTGTTTCGCTTGCACCTGATGAAGCTGCGGGCGCTGCTGCCGGTGCTGCGGCTGAAGGAGCTGCCGGCGCTACCGCGACTGTTCCTGCAGGAGCTACGACTACATCGTAATTTGCGCCGTTAACATTTACAGAATAACGGGCAGCCTGTCCGGGCGCTGCCGCAGTCTCGGCTGAAGCTGCTTCAGGTTTAAAGACCACAGGACCTTCGCCGCGTTTTTTGAAGAATGCCGGAGCTTTTTCCGGGAACATTGCGAGAGTAAGAACATCTTCGGGAGTTACGGAATTTGTTCCAAGAATTTTCTTTGCGTTTTCTTCAAGTTTGCCGTATTCCGGCGGAATATCATCTGCCGGGCGGTGAGTGATTTCCTTTTCGAGTTTTAATGCGGCTAACGCCTTTTTTACAAGGTCAGGATTTTTCGGGGCAGGGCAGGCGCCGTATTTGCCGGCAATCATGTCGCGGAATTGACCGTGAAGATTGTTGTACCTTCCGTGAAGCACGTTTAAAACCGCCTGAGTTCCGACGATCTGGCTTGTCGGAGTAACAAGCGGCGGATAACCTGAATCTTTTTGAATAAGCGGAATCTCTTTTAATACTTCGTCCATTTTATCGGATGCGCCAAGTTCCTTTAACTGGCTTTCCATGTTGCTTAACATTCCGCCGGGAACCTGGCTTGCAAGAATACGCGTGTCCGCGCCGAGGAAGCTTGATTCGAACTTTTTATAATTTCTGCGCACATCGCGGAAATAAGCTGCGATTTCGAGTAACAGGTTGATATCATAGCCGGTATCATATTCAGTGCCTCTGAAAATTTCCACCATTGTTTCTGTCGGACTGTGGCTTGTTCCCATCGACATTGATGAAATGGCTGTGTCAAGAATTTCGGCTCCCGCTTCGGCGCACTTGGTAAGCGCCGCTACAGACATGCCTGTTGTCGCGTGTGTGTGAATTTCCACAGGCAGGCTTGTTACTTTTTTGATCGCTTTTACAAGTTCATATCCTTCGTAAGGTTTTAAAAGACCGGACATGTCTTTAATACAAATTGAATCCGCGCCGATATCGACAAGCTGTTTCGCGAACTCAGCGTATTTCTCGATTGTATGGAAAGGTGTTACAGCGTAGGAAATTGTCGCCTGAATGTGCTTGCCTGTTTTCTTTGCGGCTTCTGTCGCCGCTTTAAAATTGCGCGGATCATTTACCGCGTCGAAAATGCGGAAAATATCAATGCCGTCTTTTGCCGCGTATTCGACAAATTTGGCGACAACATCATCGGCATAGTGTCTGTAACCTAAAAGATTTTGACCGCGAAGCAGCATCATTATTTTAGTTTTTGGCAGGGCTTTTTTTAATTTTTTCAGCCTTTCCCACGGATCTTCGTTTAAGAAACTGATGCAGGAGTCAAATGTGGCTCCGCCCCAGGCTTCGAGAGCATAGAAGCCGACTTTATCAAGCTTGTCGCAAATCGGCAGCATATCCGCAGTAACCATTCTGGTCGCGAACAGTGACTGATGCGCATCGCGCAGTACCAAATCGGTTAATTGTACTTTTGGCATTTTTTCCTTCCTTATTTGTTATTTATTTGTTTTTCTGTATTCTGTAACAGCCGCGGTTATTGCTGCTGTAACGGCTCCGTCCGCCGATTTCACCGCGCCCGCAAGAACAGCAGGCTCTTTTTTTTCAGCGGCGGCAAACTTCGCTTCCACGCCCTTTGCAAGAATGGAAAGCATTATTACCCAAAAAATAATGATGAATCCCATTATGCCAATCTGCAGATAATTGCCCTGAACAAGCATTTCCATTAATGTTAAAGTCATAAGCCCTCCAATTTATTTAATATTACCTAGAAAACAGCATTATTACAAGAGGTTTATTTTGGAAGAACAGTTAAATGCAATGAATTAAAACATTTAAACAATATTTCTACCGCAGTCTTTTCCGCAGCTTGCGCCGTTTGTTTCGCTCTTTTGCGGCTTCAATCACTATTTTTTTCCTTTCTTCTTCAGTGTTTGTTTCGGAATATATGCGGACAGCTTCTCTTTCCGGCAGTCTGGAGCAGATAAATATCCAGATAATTCCGAACAGTATCATTAAAAAACAAAGAACCTGCCCTGTGCTGAAACTTAACAAAGGATGAGCATAGGCTAATGGCAGTGTTGTCTCTATTATTTCAAACCGGTATCCAAGGTTGGAATCAGGTTCGCGGAAATATTCGATAATAAAACGAATAACGCCGTAGCCAAGAAAATAAAGTCCAATCAAAAAACCTTTAAAAGGCTTGCGGTTGCGGAAGAACCAGATAATCGCCCATAAAACAATGCCTTCAAATAAAGCTTCGTAAAGCTGAGACGGATGGCGGGGCAGATTTACAAGCGCTCCTGTAATTACGGTATTGGTTTTTTCCGCGATTTCCTGCACCCATGATTCAGTTGCAGGATACATCTGTGTTGATCTTGCGGGAAAGATCATTCCAAGCGGACTTGCCGTAACCCGTCCGTATAATTCCGCGTTGATGAAATTTCCAATCCGCCCGAAAGTATATCCAAGAGGAATGGCGGCGGCGTACATATCGCCGATTTCGCGGAAACTGTATTTTTTTACTTTGGCAAAAATGATAACGGCAAGAAGTCCGCCGAACGCTCCTCCGTGGTAACTCATTCCCTGAAGACCCGTGAACTTTCCGTCTTCGCCGAACGGCCAGAAAATCAGCCACGGTTTTAGCCAGTATGTGCTGTCGACATGATAAAACAATGTAGAAAAAAGTCTTGCTCCCAATAGCAGTCCGAGGATTCCCCAGAAAAAGAGGCTTGAAAGACCGTCGTCTGTCATAGGGAAGCGCCTTTCCTTTATCTGTCTGCGGTAAACAAAAAACGCGGTTGCGAATGCGAAAATGTACATCAATCCGTACCACCGGACTGGAAGTCCCGGAATTATTTCCGGTTTTAACCATGACGGAAAAATCATCGCCGATAACATAATTATACCTTGAATCCTTTCTGCATCGCTTTAGTCAATTTCATTTTAATAAAATTATTTTCTTTTTTTAGNTTNGAGATTTCAAACTGCTGTGATTTTACGGTTTCGATTAAATCGCCCTGACTCATCGCGCCGGAGTGAAGCAGGTCTTCGACATATTCCATCTTTGCATCAAAATCAATTTCCGCNTCAAGTTCGGCTTCCTGAAAACTGTCGTCGATTTGTTTTTCATCGGGGGTAAAATCATCATCGGGGGTTTGCAGGATTTTATCGGCGATGCGGTAAATTGCCTGCGAAAGAATCGACTGCGGTTTATAAAGAATGATTGGCAGCCGGGAAGCCAGAGCGGTATCCTGAACGACATCGCGGTAGATGATCCCAAGGTGCTCGATTTTTAGATCAAGATATTCCTCGCAGGAGCGGCGTATCTTCATTGCCACATCGGCGTTTTTCGGTTCGTCTACCATGTTCATTATCAATCTTGGATGAATTGATTCGAGGCGTTTTGTAAATTTTTCGAAAGAGACAGGATCGATGTTTTTTATTTCCGGCAGAATTTTTGGAATGTAAAGTTTCGCNTGACCCGCTCCGTCCTTGCGGATTTTTTCCAGNAGCGTGCGCGCAGGAGAGCCTTTTGTACAGGAGCTGNATATCAATCTGAATACGGTGTTTTTTAAAAACACATAAGCGTTTAATACCGCTGTAACAGCCGGAGCCGAGACAACGATTCCCTGATTAGAAAGCAGAAAA
>JGI24695J34938_10003288_pt1 | contig 11396 bp, 8 predicted proteins | sample TergutCo191P3_FD_34938 | JGI IMG/M metagenome (IMG submission 34938) | reverse complement strand
CTTTTGGAGCAGGAACTATTGCTAATAGCAGTGCTTCGTTATCAGTATCTTCAACACAAGCAACAGCTTCTACGACAAACAGAGCTGGAGTCTACGCATACGCTAAAGCGACTTTAAATTATACCAACGGCGACTGGGATGCTAACTGGAGCGACGGTCAAGGAACAAAAACAGCTTCCGTAAGTAAACTTGCTGGAGTGACAGTAAAAAACGGAACTGGTACTCATGAAGTCAGAGCTGGACAAGCATATAACAGTACGCCAAGCTATGTAACTTCCACTTCTACACTGCCGTAATTATATTTACGTGAAGAAACACTACCCGGTAGATGATATCTGCCGGGTAGCAAGGTAATTTGATGGAAACGAATTTCGCTTGTTTGACGATAAAAAAGATTAAATCATTGAACGGAGTTTGAAAAAGATGAAAAAAAACTGTTTGTTGTTTGTAATTTTATTATTTTTACCTTTATCCGCTTGTAAAGAAAATGAAGATATAAATTCCACAAGACATGATGATAGGGCAGAATATACGCTTAAAGAAGAAACAACTATTAATTTATCAAATATGCAATCTTTATTAGAATACCAAATTGGATTTATTAATGACACAGAAAATGGTTCTAAATATGATTATATGGAACCAATAATACAAAATAAATTTGAATTTTTCTCAATAAATAATGCTGTAAATGCTCCTGTTACGAATACCGAAAAAATATATATAAATGCTTATTTTATTAATAAGGGTTTAATAGTAAGCCGCGATCTAAGGTTTGATAAGGAAACAAATAAAGTAGAAAATTATGGGGTATGTATAATTTCTAATGATAATGAAAAAAAACGCATTTGTGTTGACGAAAATTGCAGGAATCATTTAGATATAAAATGTACTCACATGCAAATATTTGATACAGTAAATATGTTTTCTTGTGTTTATATAAATAACAATTTATATTTTCCAATAAATAAACTCATGGTCGTTGACGGATATTTTAAAGAAAAATTAAGTTACCTTCTTAAATATGATTTATCAAAAAATGAATTATATAAATATTTTGAAAAATCCGATGAAATGGAATATATTAGCAGTATTTTTGACATAAATGAGTATTTATATGTTGTTGAAAGCAGCAATACTGGGAATGAAACGCAAATAAAAATAACACGAATAAATACTATCGACGATATTGCGTATAAAGTATACAACGTAAATGAATCAATAACCTCCAGCAAGTTATTCCCTTGGGGTGGAGGAAGATCTGTTGACAATAAGCTGCTTTTCATGTTAAATTTTAAATACTATCTTTCCGATTATGATTTAAGGGAGTATACAGAGTTAGTATTGGCAAATAAAAGCAATGTTTCCGTAGGAGATTGCAGAATATACAAAAATAATATTTATTATTCGCTTTATGACAAAACTACAGATAATAAGCTAAATACTTTATATAAATATGATATAAATACTCAAAATATAAAAACAATCGCGAATGGCATTGAAAAATATTTTATATATGAAAACTATATTTATTATTCGGAATACAATCCCACCCCATCGTATGCCCATCAAGTTTATATAACAAGTGAACGAGGTCCTGTTAGAATGAATCGGATAGAAACACATATTTTAAACAATAATTCCATGATATACCGCGCTCCCATAGACAATAACGGTTATATAAAATTTGACGAAAAAGAACTTGTTATAAAAGCCCCCGAAGAAAAATGGTTTGAAAATGAGATTATATATATAAAAGACGATTTATTATATTTAATATTATTATCAGAGGGAAATTTAGAAAATATTTATTGCCATTATAATTTGGTCAGATATGATTTGAAAAAATTAAATGCTCTAAGCGAATTGGATGGAAATGATTATTTTACTATATACGAAGAATTAATGGGAATATATGTGGGCGGCTTTTCTCCCATATTTAAAGGAGAGTGACTTGTCATGAGTAAAAAATTAAAAAAACTTATTCGAGGAATCACGGCAATTATAATTTTAGCATTGAACGTTTGTTATATTTCGTGCAGTTCTGATAATAATATCAAAAATGATATAGATATGTCACAGTTGTATCTTATTGAAAATATAGAGCAAGTACTATACAAATATAATGTTACAACAGGAACCTATTCACCGCTTTGCAATGATCCGTTATGTAATCATGAACTTTGGTCAGATTGCAAATTTTCCGGCGCTTTTACAGTTAGAATGTACGGCGAATGGATATATTTTCCGAAAGAAGACGGATTAATTCAAGGAGCGGACGCTATAAGCAAAATGCGCCAATCAATATGTTCATATAATTATGTAACCGGAGAATACAACATACTTTATACAATAGAAGAAATCAGTAAAACAGGTTTCAGAGGCAGATTTGAATACTCTGATGGTTATATATATTTTTATCAAGGCGTACCTGATCCTGAAATAGAAGAATTTACAATGTCAAGAATTAATGTAAAAACGAAAAAAGTTGAAAATTTAGGATGGGGCTATAAAAGATGGCACAGCGTTATAATGGGAGAAGAATTAATATTTACTGATGGAATAAAAACACTTTTTAAGACGGATATGTATTTTAAAAATAAAGTTGATTTAATAGAAGTTCCTAAATTTATAGGAAATGTTTTTATGCAGACTACAAACAATTTCATTTATTATGAATCTATCGAAACAGATAAAACAGGAACTAAAAGCGAATTATGCAGAATTAATATAAAAACCAGGAAAAATGAAATACTTTTCGCAACAACAAGAATCGCTTATTTTAAAATTTTAAATGATTATATATATTATCTTACGGAAGACCCTGAACCTCAAATTGTATATATAAATCAATATGGAGAAAAATATTATAATCAATATGGCGGAAAAATCTATAGGGCAAAACTTGATGGCAACGAAATTGAAGTTTATTATGAAATTGATAAACAAAATATAAATATTAAATCAATAGAAAATTGCGGTAAATATCTATTAGTTACATATGATATTATCGTAGAAAAAAATGGGGTGAAAGATTATCAGCAGGCACCTGAAAAAATAGTATTTGACACGGAAACTGGGCAGTTATTGCAAAAGTAAAAATTTTTGCTCTCATCCACCCATATCCGCAACAAACTACTGAGCATCGGCGGACTCGCGGGCTGCTTCGCGGTCGCCCTTAAAAATTATTGAGAGTGCGCCAAAAGGCGGGAAATTAAACAAAGATTAAACAACGGAGGAATTGCGGATGAAATATATAATTTATGAAATAAGAAAGCTACTTGGAATAAAATATATATGGATATTTGCAGTAATACTTCTCGTAATAAATATTGTTCTTGCATTTTATACGGCAAACAGAAATACAGAATGGCAAATTGATTCACATATAATATCAGATTTTTTCAATACCTATGCCGCCAATCCTGAACAAATTACCAAAGATTATGCCAACTTAACAAAGCTTCAAAACGAACAAAATACTCTTCGGATGGAAGCCCTCCAGCGTGGGGAATACGATTATCAACCCGAACAATCCTTGCCGAATAAATATACAGACACCGACAAATATAACGACAGTATATTGTTCAATGAAATATTCAGCAGAAAAGATTATATTCTTAACTATTCGGCTACAATTCAAAAAGTTATCGACCAAGCTCACATGAATATTGTTGAATTTAATGAAATAGGCGTATCATACGACAGCTACGCATATCAATATCAGCTTAAAGTTATAGATAAATATATATACGCGCAATCTAATGTAAAAATGAGTTTTGAATATACTCGCGGTTGGGGAGATTATTTCAATTATGAAATAGTAAATATTTTTATCTTCGCGATCCTCATACTGTTCGGTTCGACGATATTCGCACAGGAAAAACACAATGGATTTTTTACTATTATCAAGGCCGCAAAAAACGGCAGAACTCAAACGGCATTGGCGAAAGTCGCCGCAATGCTTATTTTGAATTTTTTCGTCGTGCTTATTTTCACTCTCTCAACGATAGGGGCTTTAGGTGTCGTGTTAGGCTTTTCCAGTTTAAATAATTCGATACAGTTTTTTTCCGATTTTCTTTTATCTCCTGCAGTCGTGACAGTCGGACAATACCTTTTTATAACGTTTGCCATTAAATTACTCGTATTCTCGTTGTTTTCCTGCATAATTCTGATGATTTCTGCGTTTATATATAACTACGCTGTAATATATTTATGCGGTTTCGGAGTAGTCGGTTTAAATTTTCTGCTATACACTTTAAGATTCATAAATACTTACAATCCATTAAAAATTTTGAATTTTGTAGCAGTCGCCGCCGTAAACCCATTATTCATCCGTTACCGCTCGTTTGCCTTCTTCAACAAAGTGATCGGATATGTACCGTTTATGATTGTTACCTTCGGCATGTTTTTAATTGCCGCTTCGGTTGTTACGGTTGTGATTTACAGCAGAAGCCAGACCGTATTTTTTTTCGAGCGTTCATATGTACTATTAAATATATTGTATAAGATTAAAACATTGTTTGTAAATCTTATCGAACGAATGTTGTCAGCCTTACCTAGAAGACAGACTTATTCTCTCTCAATATTTAAGGCTGAAATATATAAAACTCTTGTCGCAAAACAATATATCTTTGTAATGATTGTATTTTTTGCCGTGCAATGCTATATCGCAAATGAAGGATTTACGACAGTAAAGTCATATTCCGATGCGGTTTACAACGAATATATGACAATTCTTGAAGGTAAAATGACAGATAAAAAACTTAAATATATCGCACGTGAACGAGAAAATATCAACTTTTCTTTAACACAAAAGGATATAATGCTTGAAAAATATTTATCGGAAGAAATAAATTTTGACGAGTATCGGACATATCTCACAGAATATAACTACGCATACGCACGAAATGAACTTTTCATGCGTATAGAAACCCATGCACGGTATATTGAACAAATAAAGGCAGAAAAAGACATTGACGCATGGTTCGTATATGATACCGGGTGGAATAAATTGCTTTATAGTAATTTTAATATTATATTGTACGGATTGATATTGCTATTGTTTTCAGGAATATTTGCCGACGAATACACTTCAAAATTGTCATCAGGCAGATTTGCGCAAATATTAAAAACTACAAAAAAAGGGCGAGAGCAAACTTTTATATTTAAATTTATATCAGCAACAGTAATCACAGCGTCAGTAACGTTCGTTTTTAATGCTGTTGATTTTATATTAATTTTTAAAAATTATGATTTACCCGCGATGAACGCACCGCTCGTTTCTATACAAAGTTTCAAGGCAATAAATAGTGGAGTGACAATTTTACAATATATCGGAATTTATTTTTTGACAAGATTATTTTCCAATTTACTGTTTGCAGCGTTCGTATGTTGTATATCAGAAATTTTAAAAAGGACTATTTTAGTTATGAGCGTTTCCGTAACGACTACGTTATTTCCAGCTTTGTTTTCGTATTTCGGACTTGGATTTTTCAATTATTTTGATTTTACTAACTTATTGTCAGCAACGCAAATATATTTGTTGTCAGCAAAAACTGCGTTATTCGGAGATATAGGGTATTTTGCAATATTTAGTGCGTGTTATACGTTAATTTTGTGCGGTATACTTTTCAAGTCAAAAAAGGATTACATTAAATAAAGGAGGCAATTATGAATTTATCAATAAATAGCATCACAAAAACTTACGGGCAAAACAAAGCACTTGACGGTTTTAAAGCTGAATTATCGTCGGGAATTTACGCCCTGCTTGGACCCAACGGAAGCGGTAAATCTACGCTGATGAATATAATCACCGATAATCTCAAACCAGATTCAGGTAATATCACTTATAACGGCGACGATACCCTCAAAATGGGGGTAAAATTTAGAGAGAAACTTGGCTTTATGCCACAATATCCGGGTATGTACCCGAACTTTTCGATTGAGCGTTTCATGTGGTACATGGCGGCGCTGAAAGGACTTGATAAGAAAACAGCGAAGGAACAAATCGCGCAAATTTTACAAGCGGTGGAGTTGGACGATATACCCCGTAAAAAAATCGGTTCACTTTCAGGGGGCATGAAACAACGGCTTGTACTGGCACAGGCCGTTCTCGGCGATCCTGAAATACTGATACTTGATGAACCAACTGCGGGGCTTGACCCTAAACAGCGTATTGCCATCAGAAACTATATTTCAAAAATAGCGTTCAACAAAATCGTGATTATCGCCACCCATGTCGTGCCGGACATAGAGTTTATCGCAAAAGAGATAATCATATTGAAAAAAGGCGTTATAGTCGATGTAAAACCGTCCGCTGAACTCACCAAAAAAATTTCAGACAAAGTATGGACTATAATCGCAAATGAAGAAAGCCTCCCACAAATGCAGGAAAAATATAGAGTTATAAATATATCGAAAAGCGAAAAAGGTGTGGAATTACGGATATTGTCCGAAAATAGACCTTATGAAATTGAAGTCAAAAATGTAGTGCCTACGCTTGAAGATTATTATTTGTACGTATTTAAGGAAAATAACGCGGTTGAAAAATGCTGAAAAATTGCCGAAAAGCATCCCTGTTCCCAATTTAATCGGCAGGTTGATTCCCCGCCCCTTGCGGCGGGCGGTTTTTTAAGCCCATCAGCCAATGGTTTGGCTGAAAGTCCACTACTATCCCAAATATCAAAAAAATTTTTAAGTCATTACCATACTAAAGGGCGATAGTATTGCATTTTTAATATTTATATGCTAAAATTTAATAGAAGGTTACACTAGCTGAACTTATGGTTTGTTGTTATTTTTACTTTTATTTGGCTGAACTGAATTGAGTTCTGTCACGAGGGGGGGCACTCAAGGCTCTTTTATAATTGCGGAAAAAATTTCTTCATCAAGATGCTGTCGTTCACTTTTTTTAGTATAAATACAGCAACGTACAACATCACACTACAGCTACCTCGAATACTCTCCTCGTCTGAGTGAGCTGGAAAAAACGGAATGAGGGAATGTATGAAAGTATAAGATAGCGGTTTGATTTTTTATAGTCCAGTATGTTATGACGGTATGACGAAAAATCATCGTGAAATCAGAATGCAAATCAAAGGAATGGGCAACAAAATATCAAACGGCTATATTCGCTAAATTTTTAAAACCAAAAAATTTATAGGAGGATATGTTAAAAATGAAAAAGTTTATGAAGAAAAAAATGCTTTTCATCGCAACTCTACTTATCGCTGTTTCACTATGCGTACAATTTGTATATGCAGGAGGACAGTGGGGTTGGAATTATTGTAATTTCACGGTAAGCGGCAATAGTTTTTATAACTATACGAATGTCACCATTGACGGCACAGGCGCATGGGGGTTGGGAACAGGTGGGTTGCCATTAGGCGGTGTTTCGGGAACTTTTCTTAGCAGTTCAGGTGGAGGAAGTTACCCTGCCAATAGTTTGGGCATAATTTCAAGACTGTGGGACAGTAGTGGAAATATGATTAATTCAACATCATGGATATACAACTCAACAACTGCATCATCTGTAAGTGGATATGCAACTGCATCTGGGTTGGTGAATGGTAAATCTTATTGGGGAGATGGGCAAACAGCGGTGGTTTTATCGGGTATGGCTGTACCAGCATTTATTCCTACTTATGCATCACCTTACATATCGTATCCATAAAACTACAACATCAGTTGTAATTTTTCAGAAACATAATATAGGAGGTTCTTAAATGAAGTCAAAAAAAAGTTACGCCATTATAGTTATATTGGCTATCATACTCGTTTCGGGAAGCATAACCGCTTTTGCGTATAGTCAGAATTTGTCGGGTGAACAAAAGGCCATCGAATATTCCATTAATGAAAATGGCCTAACATATGGCTCGGCAATAAAAGCAACCGAAGGAATGTTCCCAGACTTAATTTACGCATATGGAATTGATGGTACAATAGGTTATGTTAGTTCGAGAGAACTATTAAACTATGTGCCAAAAACTTTTGAGGAAAAGTGGGCAATGTCGCAAGACAAAAACAACTGGATTTCTATACCGTTATATAAAACAGATGGAAACACAGTCATTGGAACATATATAATAGGACCTGCCGCTATAACTTATTTAGACGGCATTCCTGGTGAGCGTTTGGAATTATTGCCCCCATCTTTTCCTATTAACGATAAAGGGCTAACATATGGCTCAGCAAGATATACAACGCCTTTGACAGAGCCTGATTTAATTCAAGTCGGTGACCATTCGGGTGAAATGGGATACGTCTACTCTATAGAGTTTCATAAAGCTTTACCGGAGGGGTCGTTTGTAATTCCAGTTTTCGCAAAAGATGGCGAAACAATTATCGGAGATTTTACAATAGTAAATACGATGATTGAAGTGAAGTAAAAACTCTTCAACATTGAACTCGTTCCACGGAACATGCTGGAGATTTTTATTTGGGATGTTGATATATTTGATCAACATCCCCGTCTTTTACGCTTCGCTTTCTAAAAATAAGTTTAAAACTTACGTATTTACTTTATCATATTTATCCAACAGGTTGACAAATATTTTTTTTTACGATATAATATAAGAAGATACACAATAAGGGACATAAGAAGATACACAGGAGGATGCACATGAAAGCTGAAATTATCGTCATAATAAATCAAAAAGGCGGTGTTGGCAAAAGCACCACCGCTGAAGCCTTGGCGGATGGGCTTTTCATTAAAGGATATAAAACCCTATTGATTGACCTTGATGCACAGGGGAGTATATCCTTGACTGCCAAAGCAGATATGAGCAAGCCAAACGCTTACGACCTATTAATAAACAAAGCTAATACACAAGAAGTTACACAACAACGTACGCATGAAGCTGACATTATTCCGGCGGGCAAAAACCTCGCAAAATTGGATATTGAATTAACTTCGATAGGCAAAGACCATCGGCTTAAAGAAAAGATTGCGCCTCTCGTACCTGATTATCATTATATTGTTATAGACACCCCTCCTGCATTGGGCATACTAACCATAAACGCTTTAACAGCGGCTGACAGCGTTATAATACCCGCGCAAGCCGATTTACTTAGTTTGCAGGGTATCGGCCAGTTATACGAAACGATAGGAACCGTCAGAGAATACACAAATCCCCGCTTAACTTTACGAGGTATATTATTGACAAGGCATAACTCCCGCAATATTTTAAGTAGGGATATGACTGCCGCCGCAAAAACTACAGCTGCTGATATTGGTACCTTCGTTTATGACACTCTTATTAGGGAAGCCGTTTCTCTAAAAGAAGCTCAAGCAAGTCAACAAACTATTTTTAAATATGCGCCCAAAAGCAACGCCGCCATCGACTATTTAGCCTTTGTTGAGGAATTTACTATGAGAGGGGAACAAAAATGAGTAAAAAGAATTTTAAAGACAGTCCAGCATTAGCCTACATAAAACCGCAAAGCCATACACAACAAGAAGAAGAACATGAATCTACACAAGAACATACACAAGAAGTGGCGCCAGATAGGAAAGATTACATTCGCACACAGGGGAGAAAAGGGCAAAAAAAGCCGAGAATTAACCTTGCTTTCGATAGCGCTGAGTTTTTAGATAAGATACGAACGTGCGCCGACAGGGAGGGGAAAAGTATAACTCAATTTGTAAATGATGCGGTGGCATATTATCTTGACAAAAAATAATAACCTTGTTTGCGAATTTCCGATTTCTAAAAAAGGTCTACTATGGTCTACGATGGTCTACGATAGATCTACGATATTTTTTTGAGTATCGTAGACCTTTTTTTATTAGGTATAATGGGCGATATCATCACAAAAGTCTACGGTCTACGATGCTTTTTTTATAAAAACTCCAAAATAAAATAAATAATTAATTATTTATTTAAAATATAGAGTTTATAAAGCAAATTATCGTAGACTGTGTAGACCTTTTCTTAAACAGTCCATTATACCTAATAAAAAAGGGTCTACGACGACTTTTTTATCATCGTAGACCATCGTATACCATCGTAGACCTTTTTAAATAAAAGTATTTTTAGGTCGCGGTAATTTTGCTAATCGCTGTGATTTCCCATCCCTTTTTTTCCATTCTGCATCTATGCCGCCTGCTCTTTTCAGCGCTGTACTGATTTGATTTGCGGCATAATTTTTTAATGCAGGATATAATTCTTTAAATTCGGTTATCGTCATATACTCGAATAATAAATTATCCCTTTCCGCTTTAAATAAAATATCCCGAATTTCCAGTTCCGCTTTAACCGGCTTCTCATGGCGGCTATTGCGATCCGAAAGCTGTGTTATTTCGTCATACGTCAATCTAAAGCCCTGAATATCGTTTTTGGCCTTTACATCAATCTGTAAATACAGCTGTAGCGCGTCAAAATCCTTTAAAGCGTCTAAATCCATGCGCTCATCAATGGGGACAGTCCAATAACGGCGGTTTCCAGTCTCGTCTATGAGATATTCGTGGCTGTTGCACGTCCCGATAAACGAAGTCCGGCGCGGATACGCTTCATCCACGCGCCCGTAAGGTACTCTGAATCTGTCCATAGCCCGCGAAATAAAGCCTTTAAGGGCATTTATGTCGCTCTTGAAAGTGCTTTCGATTTCACCAAGTTCGCCAATCCAACAGCTCACGGCGGTTATAATGCTGTCCTTGTCCCGCACGTCCAAAATTATACTTTCGGCGAAAAATTCCTCTTTAAGTGCCATTTTACGGGCAAAAGTGGTTTTCCCTGCGGCTTGTCCGCCTTTGAGAACCAATAGTCCGTCAGCGCCGAACTCTCCGTGATTATTCCGCAACATACTGAGATTCTGCCACAACCATTTATAAATCAGAGTTTTGCTCAATATGTCGCTATCAGCGATACGCATGATTCTGAACAATTCCGGCAAACGGTCAACTTCGTCCCATGTGTTGGTTTCGATTAATTCCAAAACAGGATTATAGGCGTTTCTCAGCGTGATATACCTGATATAGTCCTGAACGATGCCCACAGAGCATTTATTATATTGTAGATTGAGCTCGTTATATATGCGGACAGGCAAGCTCTCGACGGCGTAATTATCATCGTCATCAAGTCCAATAACATTGACTTTACGGGTCGTTTCGTTGTATTTCAGGCGTATGCCGTTTGATTCCAAGTAATACGCGACTCCCGTGATGGTTATTTTTTCATCGTCATATACACCGTATTTTTCGACGATTTTATTTAAAAGGTCGCGTTCGGTTTCGGTATAGACCCTTTTTTCTTTTGTTTTTTTCGGTCTGCCGGGTAATTTACGATAATTTCCCCCGCACAAATCAACGGCTTTATTAATAGTGTTTGCCCGATAATCTGCCCGTTCCCATTTATCGCGGTATAAACGGGACTGCCTGAAATAGCTGTCAATTT
>JGI24695J34938_10003285_pt1 | contig 11401 bp, 7 predicted proteins | sample TergutCo191P3_FD_34938 | JGI IMG/M metagenome (IMG submission 34938) | reverse complement strand
TCAGTTAACAGTATAATGGAAATATCGCCGTAACTGAAAATAGGATCTGTCGCCCATCTGCTGAATGTTACTACGCAAAATGTGTTTGTATCGGAAAGGCGGGTTAATTCGCCTGCGGGAACTATATGTTCGGCAAAGTCGATGATTAAAACCTTGCGCCCTTTTACGCGCTTTTCTTCGGAAATCTGAGATAAAAAATATTTTTCAAGGTATGGAAAACATTTTTCTGGATCATTGGAAACAAAATCACCCTTATCGACATCGGCGCTTATCGCGAATTTTGGAACTTCCGCAAGATATTTTTGTTCCATGTGCGTTTCGCAGAATGTAATCCCCTTGGAACGATCATAGTACGCGATTATCTCTCTGTTGCCAAACAGGATTTCAGATATATAATCCTGCACCCTTTTAAAGGCAAACTCGCCTTCCTTTCTTTCGTGTGGAAGAAAATCCCTGATATTGCCGTGTAGTATGTAAAGGTTAGCGTTTTTCGAACGGTATTTATTAGCGAGTTCCTCAGCCCATGCCGGCAATACCTTTATTTTATCGTCGTAATTATAAATATACTGATCTGACATTCCCCTCCCCCCGGGCATATTCTATCAGAAAATGAAAGTAATGAGAATACGCTTCTATGCTTTATCGCTTCTGTCAGGTTTTATTCTGCTTAACTGCGCCACAGCGGCGATGAGTTCCTTGTCTTTTGCAATTTCCTGAATAGTGGCGGGCAGACGGTATGTCCAGTTAAATTCATTCGCGGTTCCCGGCACATTAACCCTCTCGTCCTCATGCTTTTCCGAATACCAGTTATTCGAAAGATGCAGCAAATCCTGTATCTGGAAAACGCGGAAACGCGATCTTGCGCTTGCCGTTTTTGAAAGAATAATTTTTGCCGTTCCGGGATTGTAAACCTTCGGCAGCGAAGGAACTCCGATAAAAGCGGAAAATTGCCCCTGATCCGCTTCTTTATTCCACCATTCGCGCACTGTGGAGCTGTCATGAACAGCTGGAGTGCATACGCTTAACGCGGGGTATTCGTTGAATGGGATATACGGCTGATTGTTTTTATACCAATCGCGGTGCCATCGCGTTACGCGAAGTCCAAGTATTTTAAGTTTGGAAAGCGCTTTTGGAACGCAGGGCGGAACCGCGCCGAGGTCTTCCGCGCACGGAAGCATGGAAGAAGATTCTACCAGTATAGAAAGAAGTTTCATCCCCTGACTCATCCATATCCTTTCAGATTTTTTCTGCCGCTTTTCAAGAAGAACGTTTAACGCGTCTCTTTCATCCTGAGTAAAACTTTTATACGCGGTTGTATCCCTGAACTGCCAGATGGGAAAAAACCTACCCTTTTTGTATTGAAGGAAAGTCCTGTTTTTCCACTTTGCAAGCAAATAATTTCTGCCTGCGGGATGAAGCGCGAGTTTATCGATATCTTTTTCGCCTGTTATTTTCTTTTTAAAGAGCCAGAGCTCTTCTTCGTTTATGCGGACAAGAGCTTTGGAGAAAATTTTATCGGAGGCTGTCTTAATATCATCGGGAGAAAAAGGACCTCCCCAGTTATTACGCAAAACTTCCAAAAGCTCTTCTGTGTGAATATGCGGCTGGGATATCCAGCGGATTCTGCCTTTATCAAAACCAAGTTTTTTAAAATCGCCTGTAGTAACGGGCGTATATGGAACAAAACGCCCAAGAGCGGATGAATAATCGTTATGTGAACTTGCCCATATGCGGAAAAAGCCAAGCACATGATCTATCCTGTAGGCTTTGTAATATTTTTCCGCCATTTTAAGGCGATGCTTCCACCATGAATAATTATCGGCTTCCTGCGCTTCCCAGTTGTAAATCGGGAACCCCCAGTTTTGACCGTCAGGGCTGTACATGTCAGGCGGCGCGCCTGCGGAAAGCTCGCGGATAAAAATATTAGAATGAGCCCAAACGTCGCAGGAATCCTCGTTCATTAAAATTGGAAGATCGCCTTCAAGAATAATGCCGGCGTCCGCGATTGCCTTCGCCGCTTTTGAAAATTGCGCGTCAAGAGCCATTTGAATCCACGCCCAGAAAAGATGTTCTTCGCGTAACGTTTTATCGTTCCATAGTTTATCAATATCGGCGGCTGTCACAACGCTGTATTCTTTCCAGTCTTTCCATGATTTTAAATCATTTTTTTCTTTCAGCCTTCTGTAAACAGCGTATTCCTTAATCCACGCATTTTGTTCTATCCACGAGGACAGACCGCTTGCGCTCTTCGCGATTTCGTTTTTATTGGCGTCGTAAATAATGCGGCATATTTCCATCTTTTCTTTTAATATCTCGTAATGAGAAAACCGCGCGTATTTATCAAACTTTTCCCTTGCCGCTTTTATTCGTTTTTTAACTGAACTGTCAACAGAATAGAATTCGTCAAGGTCTTCGATTCTAAGATAAAGGGGATGAAGACCAAAAGCTGTCAGGCTTGAATAGGGAGAACTTTCAAAACCTGTGTCATTAACAGGCAGGATTTGGATTAAACCGATCCTCATCTTTTTGCAAAGAACAGCAAAATCGGCAAGGTCGGAAAACTCGCCGACTCCGATTCCGTTTCTGGTCCGCAGCGCTCCTACCGGAACCGCCGCGCCAAGAAGCCGCTTCACGGCAAATTTTGATTGTTTACCGGTCGCCTGTTTTTCCATAAAAGTCCCCTTTTCATAGGAATTACAATATTATAACGCCATATTTTAAATTGGTAAACTGAAACATTGCTAAAAACACGGTTTTCTGGTACATTATAGTATAGGAGATTAACATGAAATTAGACAATGCGGGCAATTCCCGCTATTTTTTCACATCTGAATCTGTAGGTGAAGGACATCCCGATAAACTCTGCGATCAGATTTCGGACGCGATCCTTGACGCTTGTTTGAAAGACGACCCTCAGAGCAGGGTTGCCTGTGAAACTTTTGCGTCATCTTCCCTTGTGCTGGTCGGCGGAGAAATCACAACCAGCACCTATGTGGAATTTTCGCATATAGTGCGCGAAGTAGCAAAGCAGATCGGTTATACCGACCCTTCTTTCGGTCTTGACTACAATTCGATGGCTGTCCTGAGCATGGTTCATAACCAGTCTCCTGACATTTCACAGGGCGTTTCCGGCACAGGTTTAAAAAAGTTTAAAGGTCAGCAGGGAGCGGGCGATCAGGGGATGATGTTCGGTTTTGCGTGCAACGAAACAAAAGAACTTATGCCGCTTCCCATAACGCTTGCCCACAAGCTTTTAAAAAGCGCTTCTAAAATGCGCAAAGACGGAACGATCAAATGGCTGCGCCCTGATTCAAAAAGTCAGGTAACCATTGAATACGAGGGATTTAAACCGGTGCGCATTGACGCGGTTGTTATCTCTCATCAGCATGATCCTTCTGTGTCGTATAACGAAATTGAATCCACTATAATAGAAAAAATTATACTACCAAATCTTGAGCCGACAGGACTCCTTGATAAAAAAACAAAATATTACATTAATCCTACAGGCCGCTTTGTCGTAGGCGGACCGTTCGGCGATTCAGGTTTAACAGGACGAAAAATTATCGTCGATACTTACGGCGGCATGGGACGCCACGGCGGCGGCGCTTTCTCCGGTAAAGATCCAACCAAGGTTGACCGCTCTGCGGCTTACGCGGCGCGTTACGTCGCGAAAAATATAGTTGCCGCGAAACTTGCGGATCGCTGCGAAATCCAGCTTGCCTACGCAATCGGCGTCCCCTTCCCTGTTTCGGTTATGGTTGACACATTCGGCACCGCAAAAGCCGATGAAAAAGCAATCGGAAAAGCCGTGGAAAAAGTTTTTGATTTAAGCCCCGCAGGCATTATCAAAACCCTTGATCTGCGCCGTCCGATTTATTTAAAGACTGCGGCGTACGGTCACTTTGGCAGAAGCGAATTCCCCTGGGAAAAAACAGACAAGGTTGAAGCGCTTAAGAAAGAGATTAAATAAACTGACTGGTTGACAGGAACCGCGGAACCTCAGCCGAACGAGTCGAAGACGAGTGAAGGTTCCTTTGCTGATTTTTAAGAGGGGAAGTATGCTTATCGATACCGTCAGGGTTAGGTGTTTTTGCGAAGAGCTTTTTCAAGGATATGGATTTTCGTTGGATGAAAGTAGAATTATCACGGATGTTCTTTTAAGGGCTGATCTCTTTGGGATTGAATCGCACGGGATTCACAGGCTGTCGCGTTATCATGAGGAAATAGTTACAGGTCAGGTTGATGTTAAGGCGAAACTTGATATTGTTCACGAGACCGGAATTTCTGCGTGCGCGGATGCGAATAAGGCGATGGGGCAGCTTGCAAGCGTTCAGGCGATGAACATGGCGATTAACAAGGCAAAAACAAACGGCTGCGGCATGATAACTGTGCGCAACTCCAATCATTACGGCATCGCAAGTTATTATACGGAAATGGCGGCGGCAGAAGATCTAATCGGCGTCTGCATGACAAATACGGAAGCTATTTGCGTTCCGACTTTCGGCTCAGAAGCGATGACAGGCACCAACGCGCTTGCCCTCGCGATGCCGGCGGAGCCTTTTACATTTTCGTATGACGCAAGCACAACTGTTGTCCCCCGCGGAAAACTTGAAGTCTACAGAAAGAACGGAGAGCCTCTTCCGCACAACTGGGCGCTTGACGCGAACGGTAAACCCTGCACGGACGCCGCTGTTGTAATCGACAACATAATCGCGAAAGCAGGCGGCGGAATCGCTCCGCTTGGAGGAATGGGAACTCTGCACGGCGGACATAAAGGTTACGGTCTTAGCATTATTGTAGATTTATTTTCCGCCGTGTTCTCAGGCGGGCTTACGTCAAATTATGTAAACAGAAAACCCGGGCACACAGGCATTTGTCATTATTTTATGGCTGTCGATTACGGCATCTTCGGTGACAAGGCGGCGATAAAAACTGGAATGTCAAAATTTTTACAGGAAATTCGCGGCAGCAAGAAAGCCGAAGGGCATAACCGCATTTTTACGCATGGAGAAAGAGAAACAGAATTAATGACAGAGCGCATTGAAGGTCAAATCCCTGTTAACGAAAAAACGCTTGAAGAAATGAAAAACATTGCGCAGTCGTTAAAATTAAAACTTGAGATTTGAATTACGCTTCCAGAGTCATTTCTTCTCTTGCAACGATTATTTTAGGATTCGTTTTGCTTGCGTGACTTTTTTCTATTTGTTCTAAATCTTTATCTTTGCGCGACGGCTCGTGATGAAAAAGAACAATTCTTCCAATGCCAAGACCTTCGGTGGATTTTAACACCTGATCATACGAACAATGCCCCCAGCCCTTGTGGCTCGCGTATTCTTCCTGAGTATACTGGGCGTCGTGAATAACAATATCCGCGCCTTTTATAAACTGCCTTACTTTTTCATTTTCCGCGTCCGAAGAATACTGCTCATGATCGTAAACTGTCGCTATTGATTTTCCTTTGTAAGTGATCCTGTAACCAAGGCATAAATTGGGATGATTCAAATATTTGCTGGCTACAAAAAGATCGTCGCCCAGTTCCAAAGTTGTTTCTTTTATCTGATTGTATTTTATCTTTGCGGCAAGACGATCAGCCTGCACCGGCCAATACTGTGAAGAAAGCTGATTCTCTATGATTGATTGAAGGGTGCTGTTTTCGATTGAAGCGGACCCTGTAATGCATAATTCTGTGCCGCTGACATAAACAGGAGTAAACATCGGAAAACCCATCACATGATCCCAGTGCGTATGAGTAAGAAAAACATCGGCTTTTATTTTCCCGTATTTTTTTAAATCATTTTCCATCAGCCATTCGCCGAACGGATGAACGCCGCTTCCAAGATCGATGATCAAAAGACGCTCCCCCGCTCGTATTTCAAGACAGGCTGTGTTACCGCCGTAAATTACTGTATTGGGCCCCGGGCTTGGAATTGAACCTCGTACTCCCCAAAAACGCACTGAAAGCATACTTAAATTATATTATAACCTCATAAAAATAACAATATTGCTTCAGGGAGCCAGACCTGCCAGAGGACGGGCTGTAGCTTCCGATGAAAACGCTCCAATATTATATTTTGACGATAAATCGAACGGCTCTTCAAGAGAATTATAAGCCGCCACCCTGAAATAATAGAGAGTTCCGTTTGTTAAACCGTCAATGTATATTCTATTCTTCATGCCGGTATTTATAGGAGAAGGACCCAATGCCGCTTCTTCCCCGAATAATTCACCGCGCTTTGAACTGTAGTAAACAAGGTAGCCTGTATGCCCATCTTCGGTATTCGCGTTCGGACTGTGCCTCCATGACAGAGTTACTCCGCCGTCAGAAGCCACAGCGATTAAATTGCGCGGCGGCATGGGCGGCTCTCCGGGAATAAAAACAATGTTGATTTCATCAAGGTAGGGGCTGCCCTCCCCGTCCGAAGAAGGATAAAAATCAACCGCTAATTGCACATAACGTCCTGAAACGCCCGTTACAGCCGCGCCGGGCGTAAAACCCGCCCACTTACAATTATTTAATTGATACGGATTTTCGCCTGCGCGGATAAAAAAGTTCATTTCAGAATCATCCGCGAAACGAAACCTGCCGTTTTCATTGAACTCGTTTCGCAGTGAATTTTCCCTGATGCTCGTTCTTCCGCCTGAAACATTAACCTTTACAACGCCGCTTGATACCTGCCCAAGATCAATGGGTCTTGTTTCAATTCTGCCTCCCGCCGGAGAATACTTTTGAATTGATCCGCGTTCCTTATATGCGCTGTAAATTCTAAGTTCGTCCATAAGCCCTGAAAATCTTTCGCCGAGAAGAAAATTGCCGCCGCTGCCTGAGGAGGGCGTATAAACTTCGCTGCTTTCTCTGCCTGTGGATGTCGCGTAAACAATCGCTTCGCTGTTTCCGTCAACAAGATATTCAATGAGTCCTGTGTCCGCGTCGAACCTAACAAGATGATGACTCCACACTTTGGGAATTATATAAGAGCTGTTAGAAAATTCTATATCAAGATAACCTGCGCCGTTTACAGGAGTAAAGAAATTTTTAAAAGACCACTGAAGCCTGTTTTTTGAAATCGAGCAGTTTATTCTCTGCGCAGCAGGTCTTCCGTCTACGGAAACAGAGGCGACCCACGAAAAAACCTGCTCGCCGTTTTCCATATTGATCGGATATAACCAGAACTCAATAGTGAAATCCCGCATTTTACTGCCGGGAGCAAAAAGAGCGTTTCTGCTGACAGGCTGAATCACGATCGGTCCTATATTCGATTCCATACCTGAACGCCCGAAAACAGCCGCACCCATTCCGGCTCTTGCAAGGGCTCGATCCGCGCATCCGATATCATGCGGGGACGTAAGCCTGTAATGACCGGCGCTGTCCCTGAAAAGACCGGGATCTTTTTCATCGAAAGAAACGCAAAGATCGAGAGCGGAAATTTCAGCCGCGACTGTCATCGACGAAAGGATCAATACCGGATTGGGACGAAGTGATTTTACTTCCGTAACGCCTGTCCTGTTTTCCGCGCTTGACCAGGAGGCGGCTCCGCCGATAGAAACTGATTTTTCTCCTATCGCGAAAACACTACCGCAAATAAACAGGAAGATGTATACTGTGCTAATGAAGACTAATACCTTTTTCATGGTTTTCTTATACTTTATCGGCATAAATTGATATGGATAATCAGATAAATTCGCAATTAATCATCGAAAACCTTAAAAGCGCCGCTCTGGACGCCCCAACAGAGCCGGGAGTCTACATAATGAAGAACTCAGAAGGCGCGATTATCTATGTGGGCAAGGCAAAATCTCTTAAAAACCGCTTAAAATCGTATTTTTACGGTGAAAAAGACGTAAAAACCGCCACTCTCCTTCGTCATATCAATACTTTTGAAACAATTATTGTCCAAAACGAATACGAAGCTCTGCTGCTGGAGAACACTCTGATCAAGCAGCATTCGCCGAAGTATAACATCAACCTGAAAGACGGAAAGACCTACCCTGTTATTCGCGTAACGCATGAAGATTTTCCGCGCATCTTCCGCACCCGAAGGATCATTCAAGACAACAGTCTCTACTACGGTCCGTTCCCCGACGTGCAGGCAGTCAACGCCATGATTGATTTAATCGATAAACTTTTTCCGCTTCGCAAATGCAGAAAAATGAAAAAAAACGGACCCTGCATGTACTATCATATAAACCGCTGCACCGCCCCATGCTGTAAAAAAATCAGCATCGAAGAATACGCGCTCCATGTGCAGCGTGTTCAAAAATTATTAGCGGGAGAAAATGATTCGCTTGTAATAGACTTAACAGCCAAAATGCATGACGCGGCAAGAGCTTTGCAATTCGAGACAGCGGCGCAAATCCGAAACACAATCAAGGCGATTGAAAGCCTCGCCGGGGAAGACAGCTCCGTAGAAGACTTAAACCCTGAAGACAGGGATTACATCGCATGGGCAGCCGAAGGCGTGATAGCGACTTTTACAGTCTTCTCCATGCGCGGAGGCAAAATGACAGGCAGGGATTTATACCGCACAAAATCCGCCGCGGATGAATTTGAATCATTAGAACAATTTTTAATAACATATTATGATAATTCAAAACCACCTCCCGCAAAGATTTTCCTTCAGGCAAAAATTGATAATAAAACCCTTGTAACAGATTGGTTTAAGGAAAAATTTGACAGAGAGCCTGAACTGCTTACGCCTGAAGAGAAACATCATGCGGCAATTTTAGCCATGGCGCGGCAAAACGCAGCCGAAGATTTGCGAAAACGTTTGAAGGAAAGGGGCGCCGGTCCCGCCTTGGATGAACTTGCGCGGGCTTTGGAACTGGATTCAAGACCTGAGCGGATTGAAGGTTTTGATATCGCGCAGCTGGATGGTAAGCACCCTGTCGCTTCGTTAATTTCTTTTAGGAACGGGGTGCCGGATAAAAAGAATTACCGTTATTTTAAACTGCGCACTGTCATCGGAATAGTCGATGACTTTGCCGCAATGCGCGAAGTTGTTCGCAGACGTTATTCGCGGCTTGTGCGCGAAGGAAGAGAACTGCCTGATTTAATTCTTGTTGACGGCGGTATCGGACAGGTAAACGCCGCCAAGGGCGTACTTGATGAGCTGGGAGTAAACTGCGGACTTGTAGGGCTTGCAAAACGCGAGGAAGAACTGTGGCTGCCGCAAGCGAAGGAGCCGCTGGTTTTATCGAAGCAGTCGGAAGCTTTAAAAGTTTTACAGCATGTACGCGATGAATGTCACCGTTTTGCTACGGGTTTTAACCAAAGGCTTCGTTCCAAAGATCTGTTTTTCCCGATACTGGAATCGGTAGAAGGTATCGGTCCCAAACGCGCCGCGCAAATAATGAAAACGTATGAATCAATCGCGAATATTGCCGCTGCCGAGCCTGCGGAAATGGCGGAACGATGTAAGATCAGCGAAGCGTCGGCGCGTGCAGTGCGGGCGGCGGCAAGGCTGGCAATAGCGGAAAGGGGTAATAACCGTTAAGATTACTTTGGTAATATTGTAAAGCAATATATCGCTACTTGAGAAATAATAGTTAGCGCTATAAAACTTAAAAATAATTTATTTTTCATCAAAGAAATAAAAAAAATTACACATGAACCGGATTATTAATAAGAAAAAGAGACTAATAACCTTATGTTACCGCACCCGAAGGTTTGGGGTGTCTCGAAAGATCATTTATTCTACTAATTCTACGAATCTTCCGAATTCGATAACTGTGTCGAAAGATACCGTTCGCCTGAATCCGGTAATATTACTACAATTGTTTTTTCGTTATTTTCAGGTATCGCGGCGAGCTGTAAAGCAGCCCAAACTGCCGCGCCTGAAGATATGCCTGCAAGTATTCCTTCTTCGCGGCTTAGTCTTCTGGCTGTATCAAAGGCATCTTCATTTGTTACGCGTATAATTTCATCAATGATTGAACGGTTTAATATTTTTGGAATAAATCCCGCACCTATGCCCTGTATCCGGTGAGGTCCTGCCAACCCTCCTGAAAGAACAGGAGACGCATCAGGTTCTACAGCAACTATTTTAACTGTTTTCTTTTTCTCTTTAAGAACTTCTCCTACTCCGGTGATAGTGCCGCCTGTTCCTACTCCTGCGACAAAAATGTCAACTTGTCCGTTTGTGTCTTCCCAAATTTCTAACGCTGTTGTTTCACGATGAACCTGCGAATTGGCAGGGTTTTCAAATTGCAGCGGCATGAAACTGCCTGCTATTTGCGCATTGAGCTCTTTCGCTTTTTTTATCGCGCCTGTCATTCCTTCAGTTCCCGGCGTTAAAATAATATCGGCGCCAAGCATTTTTGCCAGTTTACGGCGTTCAATGGACATAGTTTCAGGCATGGTAAGTATAAGTTTGTAACCCAGAGACGCGCAGGAAAACGCAAGCCCAATGCCTGTATTTCCGCTTGTCGGCTCTATTACCACTGCGCCGGGCTGCAATTTCCCGTTTTTTTTGGCGGCTTCAAGCATTGCAGCTCCTATGCGGCATTTAACGCTTCCGGCAGGATTAAACGCTTCAAGCTTACCAAGTAAAATCCCCGGTAATCTATCACCGTTAGGTGATACGCTCAATTTCGGCAAACGCACCAAAGGCGTTGCTCCGATTGCTTCTGTTATAGCTCCGTAAATTTTTGAACGAAATGTTTTCATAGTTTATATCATGATAGGCTGTAATACTTACTATGTCAATATGTTTTATATGATTTACTTTGTAACTGTTTCAGGTTTATATTTTTTCGCTTCTTCCGGGTGCATGTCCCTTACGAATTTATTTAATACAATATTTATTTGATTTATATCGATTGGTTTAGGTATAAAACCGTCAAAACCGTTATTTTCGAACATTTTGTCATTTCCTACCAAAGCGTTCGCTGTCAGAGCTACAATAAATCCTGTGTAACCTAGCTCCCTCAGCTTTTTGGTAGTTTCTATACCGTCCATTTTCGGCATCATGTGATCCATGAATATTACATCATACTTTTTTCCGTTTATTATTTTTTCAATCGCTTCAATGCCTGAGTCTGACATTTCTACTTCAAGTTTATAGGATAAAAGTATTTCGCAGGCTACATAGAGGTTTATCTCTACATCGTCAACAACCAATACGCTGCCGTAAGGCATCATTTCTTTTGTAATTTCCTGCTTATTTTGTTCTTTATTTGCAAATGTAAAATTGTTTAACCGCCGCGCCAGTTCTTCTCCAATTGGCGAGTTATCAGCTGATTGCTGCTTTATCGTAACTGTAAATATGCTGCCTTTTCCAAATTCGCTTTCTACGTTGATATCCCCTTCCATCATTTCTACAATTCTTTTTATTATATTTAATCCAAGCCCTGTTCCTTCTATTGACCTGTTTGCCGCCATATTGAAACGCGCGTATTCATCGAA
>JGI24695J34938_10003283_pt1 | contig 11404 bp, 5 predicted proteins | sample TergutCo191P3_FD_34938 | JGI IMG/M metagenome (IMG submission 34938) | reverse complement strand
CGCCCATCTATGCAAATAGTTAACCGCAACAGTGCTCGTATCAACGACAGATGAATTTAACTCAACGCCAAGTTCATTTCCGCTTCCGACTAAATTGCGGTCATTCCATTTTATCAATCCCGATATCGGAAAAGCTTCAGGATCCGCGCTTCCTGAAAAAGTAAGTCCGAACTGAACATCCGTAGTTGGCTGCTCTTCAAGCGTAAAAACTAAATCCATCAGGTTTTCGGAACTTCCGGGCAGCGTTTCCGGTAGAATCGTGGAAAAATACTGAAGATTGTATAAATTGCGAAGCGCGCTGAAAACTTTTGCTTTTGAAAACACGTCTCCGGGTTCCAGCGGAATTTCCCTCAAGATAACATTCGCGTTTGTTTTGTGATTTCCGACAATTATTATATTTTCAATGTACGCTCTGCTTCTTTCTACAATTGAAATCGCGTAAGAAAGCACATTAGTCTGGGTATTTCTTTCGGGTGTACTTGTAATTAAATTAAAGATATATCCGTTTTCATAATACAGATCGGCGATACGCTGCAAGTCCATTTCCAGTCTTGTCATGTTAACAATTTCGCCTTCCTTTGACATAACAAGGTTGGAAAGCTGCTCGGTTGTAAAAATTATATTGCCTTCAAAAGACATTCCGCCGAAACGGTATTCTGTGCCTTCATCAATAAGAAACGTAAGAACCATTGTGGTTCCTTTATCCGTAACTGTTAATGTTCGCGTAACATCCCTTACATTCGCGTCAATAAAACCGCGATCATGGTAATACCTTGCGACGGCTTCCCTGTCCACTAAAAGTTTCGCTTCCTGAAAAGCGCCGTCATTAATAAGCGACTTGGCTTTTAAAGAAAGCTGTCCTCTTAATGTGCCTGAATTGAATCTGGTATTGCCTTGAAAATCAATTCTGGATATTGAAAGCTTACTATTTTCTGTTACGTGAAATACAAGAGTAATTGTTGAATCGCCGGAACGCGTTTCCGATGATGTGACTTCCACATTTGGATAGCCTTTTTCGATATATTTATTTTTAATGGCTTCAATATCAAGACGGACTTTTGAAAGATTATAAATATCTTTTGCCTTTGAAGTGATTAATTCCTGGAGCTCTCTGTTGCGGATATTTGAGTTTCCGACAAAATTAATTCTGCCTATAACAGGTCTTTCTCTTACATTAAAGACAAGTATTACTTCCCTGCCAGAATCGTCAGCGCGCTCTGTAGAAGGTTCTATATTGTCAAAATACTCAAGCGCGTAAAGTTTTCCAAGCAATTCCCAGAAAATCACATCACTGAAAGCTCTTCCCTTGTACGGGTTCACTAACGCTTCAAGTTCGCTTGCGGATATACTCTTTAAGCCTGTAAAAGTAATATCTTTAATCGGTTTTCCCTGATACCATTCATCGCTCTCCTGAGAAAAGCACAGTGTCGCAAGAAAAAACAGAAGAAATACAAGAACTCTAAATTTCATCAAAACTCCTAAAAAACCATATGTTTAACAAAACCTTAGGTTAAAATGACTTACTCCAGCTTAGAGTAATTGAATTATCGCTCACCCATAGGTTTTCAGGGTGTTTCGGGAAAAAATCCCATCTAATATTGACAAAAGGAGTCTGTAGTTCGATTCCAATGTCGGGTTCAAATGTTATACCGCCGAACAGCATGCTGTTTTCATCATATCTCATTGTAAGCATACCATGAATAAACATGTGTTGTCCTATGTATTTACCAATAAAAACAGTTGTGTTGTCAAATAAGTTACTAAAACCTATCCTGCTCCCGTCAACCTCAGATGGTCCAAACCCGACAGTTCCCGCCTGTACAACGGCGTTTTGTATGAATCTGGTTCTTACACTGAACATATCAAGACCCAGGAAATCCCTCATTTGCTTTTCAAACTGCCTGAAAAAGGCAACCTGAGAATACGCAGGCGTACTTGCGATAATTTGAGTCACAATATCCGCGGAAGACGACAATATAAACCGCTGCATAGCTTCCGTGTTTTCCCCTCCCTGAAGATTAGCTAAATTTTGCCCTAAAATTGAATAAATTTCAAGCTGTGTAAGACCCGGATTTGACTCAAAACGAGGCTGGAAAGACAATAGAGGCTGATGCTCAACAATCATGGATATAGTAACATTGCCTGTGTCAATGCGGTCACGAATCTCGGCTCTTGCGCTGAAAAGCGGATTAAATCCTGTTTCGTTCTCCCTCAGGACAAGAGTTCCTTCGCGAATAAAAAAGCTTCTGTCAAAATAGAAAATCTCACCTGATCGTATTTTAACATCGCTTGTTATTGAATAATGTCTTGCCTCTGTATCGGCTGTTACAAGAAACAGCGCGCCCATTTCAGGATTGGCTTTTAACATCGGGCTTGTAGTAGGCCATATAAACTCAACCATTGATCCTGTTATTATTGACAATTCAACAATAGCGTTAAATTTCGCGCTTTTTTGGTCATTTACCGTCCGGGAAGAGCTTAATTCGTCCATGTTTAACCCGAGTTCAGCGTCATTTGTAAATAAATCCCCTTTAAGACCAATTATATAGTTTTCCATATCAACGAGCATACCAAGATCCCCGGAGGCATGCCCGTTTGCGAGAAATCCTGTGATATTAAAATTATAGGGAACAGGTCTTTCCCTTGGAATCGATATATTAATTCCAATATTTGAAGGAGACCAATTCTCAAACAACAACCAGCCGTTTACTGTTCCCATTCCTGATCCCGAAGCGATTTCTACAGGTCCGAATGTCATTTCATATCCTTCCGCGAAAACCTGGAACGGAACGACTCTGATATCTTCGCTGATATACCCCGGAGCCTCAAAACGAATACTGGATCCAATGCATGTGCCGAAAAATTGCGGGTTCCACACAGGTCCCAGCAAGTTCATTTCTCCCGTTAAATAACCTCCGGCAATATTAAAATCTTTTCCTGCAGAAACAAGCGAAAACAGCGATGCTAAATCCAGATAGAAATTTTTAGCGTATAAATCGATATTCCAGTCTTTAAACGTTCCAATTACAGTCCCTTGAATCGGAAACGGCGCTGACAATCCCGCGAAGACGCTGCCGTCAGAATCAATTTCCAGTCTTATCATATTTTTAATGCCGCCGTTTATTGAATACGCTCCGTCATTGCCCGCCAAATTGAAAACAATGTCTTCATAATTTTTTTCGCCGTATAAAAGATCCGAAATTACAATCTTTCCGTCAAAATTTCTTGCCGCGTCCGTAATATTCAGCCACGATTCAAATTCATCAAAAATTAGATCTATATCGACAAAACCTTTAAAATCCCTTTCAAACATAAAACCATGAACGTCCGCTCTTGTTTTAGCGATGCCTTCCTTCCGGCTTATTTTAAATTCCGGTATTATTGCGTTGACTTCCCTGAAATAAAAATCCAGATCATTAATTAATAATTCATCATTTGATAAATTTACGCCGACAGCAACCTTGATTTCATAATCATGAATTCTTGTATTGAATGATTTTAAATCAATTTTCGCTGCAAACGATTCTATGGATTCCCATGAAACGTTCATATCTGCGCTTAAACGTATGGGAGTGCCCCATTTTACAAAACGGTTAACATACATATCAGATATAGACGCGCCAAGATCAAATTTCCCGTCTTTATACATGCCTTCTATGCTGTAATGCTCTCCTCCTTCCAGCGTGTCTGTTATGTTGACAAAGAATCCAAGCGATGAAAAATCGGTATCCCATGAAAAATCCGCGCTTCCGACAAGAAACCCTCTGTCATCGTTATAAACAAGCTCTCTGAAACTCGCTCCATTCTGATTAATAATGCCTGAAATGCTTAGTAAATCACCGCTGTCAGGTGAACTGAAGCTGCGCGCTTTAAAATGATTTATATTAACATTCCATAATTCGGGGGAATCATAAAGCAGTGTTGAATAAAAATTTAAGTAAATGGGATTTGAATTTACTGATATTGGATAATCATTGCTCTCAATATAGCCTGAAATTTCACCTGAATTCGATATATTTCCGTAAACGTGAAGACCGTTTGGATCGCTTATTATTAAAGCGGAATTTTCTATGATTTGACCGTTAATATGCCATGAAAGTTCCTGAAAACCGGCATTTAATGAAAAACTCAGGTCTTTCGGGTTTGAATAGTTAACATCAGCAGAGACATGAAATTCGTCTTGACCGTTATAAAAAACGCTCTCGCTCAGTATTAACCGCGTATCTGAACCCATTAACGACAACATTCCGTAAATATCGCCTATTATAAACGATACATTCGGCGCGTTAAAAATCATGTCCTTAAAATCCGTTGAATAAAAAATTTCCGTATTGATAAGGCCGCTGTGCAAGATTTCCCTGCTTCCCGGAATATTAATATAATCCGCGAACGGACGCGCGTATTCGCTTAACTCAAAAAAAGTCATTGAATCAATTATTAAAGAAGCCTCAAGCTGCCTTGGATCAAAACTGTAGACCGCATCCAGAAAAAACAAACCGGTGTCCATGCCGAATCCTGAGACGGATACACCCATATCCCTGTCAGAAGGATACAATGAAATACCGAAATCATTAATATGCGCTCTTGCAAGCGTTACATTATCGCTTGTTATCTGAATTAAATTTCTTCTGCTTGATATATTAAAAACCGCGGAAAAATGTTCTTTTCCGGTTAAAGTGAAATTGTTGAAAAATAAAGTTCCAGAAGGCATTAACTCTTTAAAGTTAACATTGCCTTTAAAACCTGCGCTGCCTTTGAAAAAATCCATGTCGCCGTTACCTGAAGAAATTAAAAAATTATTAATGGAAACGGCTTTCTCGTTTCCGTCGGCGCTGATTGTAAACATTTCTTCGTCTGATTGATAATTACCTTTTAATTCCAGATTATAAGTAAAAGAATCCTTGTTAATAAAATTAAATGATGAATTTCCGTTAATGTTTATCTGCAGCAGACTATTATATTCATTCCAATTGTCTGCGAAATTTATTACTTCCCTCAGCATAAAGTTATCAAATGAAACCTGCGCGTTTACGGCTCTTGTGTCAAATTCATAATGAAAATTTGTGATAATCGCGCCGTTTTCAAGCTGACTCACAGCGGAAACAGTTTTTTCATCATAGGTTCCTGAAATATTAAAAGGAAGAATGGAAAAAATTAATTTGTTATCTTTTTCAGAGCAATTTATATATGAAACGTTTATATTCGCGTTTCCTTTAGCCAAATCATCAGAAAAGACAGCATTAATATCCGCGTCTGTTCTTACAGTTATAGTCATGTCATTAAATCCGTCGTAATTAAACTCGGCTGCGATCTCTCCATTCAGTCGGATTTCATCATTAATACCCTTAATGTTGATGTCTATTCTGTCAACCAGGTATACTCTTTCTTTATCAATCAGGCGGAAATAACCTTCGCGTATCTGGTAATCAATATTCTTCGGAAGAAACTGCGCCATTTGCTGCAATAAAACCAAATCAGATTTGTTTTCATCACGTGTTTCAAGCCATACGGATAAATTTTCAAAGAAAAGACTGTCTCTTTCCGTATCGATCAGCAAAACCGGTTTATCTATCAATACTGTATGAACAAACGCTTTCCTGTTTGTAATTAACTGCCAGACAGAAAATTTTACGCTGATATTTTTAATATCCGCGACCGGCTCATCCGCGTTTGTCGCTTTAAGCTCTCTTATGTCGAAAGAACCGAAAATCGCAGGGCGCATTGATGAGTAACGTATCTTTAGACCTGTGATTTCTTCCACTGCTCCGATAATTTCTGTTCTATAATGAAGCATTAACCTGTTAAGAAAGTATTGTAAAGGCTGTATACTGAGGGTATATACAGCAATAAGCCCTGCAAAGACGAGAATTTTTGTATAGATTGGACGGATGGTTGTCTTTTTTCCGTCGTTTTTACTCATAATTGACAAATTTTGACCTAAAAATTCCAATTCTACTATAAATTATAATCCATTTTGATTAATTTAACCAAAGATGACAGGTATCTTTTTTTATGTTATCCTTATAGTTAATGAAAATCATATCAAATTTTGTTGTCTTTGAAGGATCGGACGGCAGCGGAACAACAACTCAGCTTTCCATGCTCTGCGAACGGTTAAAAAATTCAGGGAAACCTGTTCTTTTTCCCACATTCGAACCCACGGACGGGCAAATAGGCAAATTAATACGATTATCCCTAAAAAAAGAAGTTGTGCTTGAAGCAGAAACCCTCGCTTTCCTTTTTTCGGCAGATCGCAATGAGCATTTAAACGGCAAAGGCGGCATTATTGAGCAAATTAATTCCGGCTGCCTTGTTGTAAGCGACAGGTACGTTCTCTCTTCTTTAGTTTACCAGGGAATTGAATGCGGCGATGAACTTCCCCTTATGCTGAACAAATCCTTCGGAATTCCTGAAATTACCATATTGTTTGATATAGACACAGAAATCGCGCTTTCCAGAATGAAAGAACGCTCATCTCTTGAAATATATGAATACCGTGAATTTCAGGAAAAAGTACGTGAAAAGTACAAGATCGCGGCTGATATTTACAGAGAAAAAGGCGCAAGAATTGAGATAATAGACGCTTCTCATAGCGTCAAGGAAGTATCAGATAAGGTATGGAGCATTGTCTCTTCTATGCCGATATTTAATAAACAGTGAAAGCGATTTTTAAATTTATTCTGATTCTCATTCTTCTTTCAGCCGCGATGCCGGCTAACAGCTATGTGGTTACTTACAAAGAGCAGTTTTACAGGCTTTTCCATCTTCATTACAGCCAATATCCCGACGACACAATTGAAAACATCTACTGGCTTGAACAAGCTATAAAAGCGCCTTTCGCGAACCCGTTATACGCGTTTACAAAAATAGAGACAGAACTTGAATGGGAGAAATACCGCTATCTTTTTAACATGCACCTTCACATTAAACTGATAGAGCAATACCTGTTTCTTGCAAATAAATGGAATAAACGCGAAGCCTACTTTTACAACGCTCCATGGAGAGATGAAAACCTGGACAGCCTTGAGATTGCGGAAAGCTGCTTTCGTACCGCTCTTTTTTATTGGGACGAGGCCGTTTCTTGGGCGCAGAAAGCTAATGAAAGACGTTTCAGGTGGCTGCATCTTCCCGGTGTTCAGTTCTGGGCGGATGAAGCTTTCAGAATTGAAGAAGGCACTTTAAGTTACAAAAGAACCATTGAGCGGGAACTGCGGATGCTGCAGGAAGTCCGCGATAAATTTAAAGAGATGGAAACATGGTATCATCTTCGCAATACAGCTGAACCGAATTAAAAAAGTTCTCCCTGCTGCAGTTTAACTTTATCTTTTGATTTTTTATTAATCAATGTTAATAATTCGTTTTCGTCAATAATCGGGATTCCAAGTTCGTTTGCTTTTTTGTTTTTTGAAGAACCTGACTCTCTGTCATTTGTAACAAGGTAGGATAGTCCTTTAACAACAGAGGATTTTGACTGCGCACCAAGTGTTTTAATTTTTTCTTCCGCTTCTCCCCTTTTCATAGACTTTAGCTCTCCTGTAAAACAGAAAGAAAGACCGAGCAGGGGCTGCGTCTCTTTTAACGGCGGCGGCGCGATTGTAATAATTCCTGTTTTTAAAACTGCGTCCATCTCCTTTTCACACTCTTTCAAACCTTCGGCAATTACCGTCGCCGTTATTTCTCCCAGTCCAAAAACAGCGCTTAAATCATTTACGGAGGCTGCGCGCAATTTTTCTAAAGTGTTAAAACTGTCCGCCGCGATTTTCTCCATTGTGGTTTCGGCAATACCTTCAAAGTCAAAACCCGCGACAAAGGCAGCAAGGGACAGCTCCTTTTTTGTCTGAATGTGGCGGATTACTTTCGCGGCGGAAAGCTCTCCCATTCTGTCATAGCTTGAAAGTTCATCTGTCTTTAGAGCGTATAATTCATGGATGTGTTTAATGCCTCTCTCAAACAACTGCTGAAGAAGCTTCTCTCCAAGTTCGCGGATATCCAGCACCGACACCCACTTTTCCAGCCTGTGTAACAGCCTTTTCGGGCACTGAGCGTTCGGGCAATACAACCGCGTTCCGGCGTCTACCAATGAGGAGCCGCATACTGCGCAAGTCTGCGGAAAAACAATTTCTTGTGTTTCTTCTGCTGATTCGACAGGAGAAAGTCCCTCGATTTTTGGGATTATCTCTCCGCGCTTTACTACAGACACGCTGGAGCCAATTTTTAAACCCATAGCTCGAATCATGTCAGGGTTGTTAAGGTTTGCCCGCTTTACTGTGGTTCCGGCAAGTCTCACAGGATCTATAACACCGATGGGAGTATAGGTCGCCCCTGATTCGCTCCATATAACTTCCTTGAGAATACTGAACGCTGTCTCAAGCTCGAACTTAAAGGCAATCTGTTTTTCAGGCCGCGCTTTTCTTAAATCCGCCATATCGGTCTCAATGTCTTTTATTACAAGTCCGTCAATGTCAAAGGGAAGGGTTTCTCTTGTCTTTGCTATTTCTTCGCGGTAATCGATTATTTCCTGCGCGGTTGAAAAGGACTTTGTTTCCGTAACTTTAAAACCGCGTTTATCAAGCCAATTTAATTTTTGCATCTCGTCTTTAAAAAAACTGTCGTCTTCAGTACATGCCCCGTCATAAACAATGAGGGTTAAATATTCGCAGCCTTCGCCGTCTTTGCGGCGCATAATACCATTGGCGGCATTACGGCAATTTGCTTTATCCTGGAATTTACTTTCCCAAACAGCGTGGGTCATTATCACTTCGCCTCTGACTCCGCCTGTAAAAGAAACGTTGAGCTTTTTAACACACCCGTCGATGCGCCGCGCGTTAGCTGTGATATCGTCGCCTGTGATTCCGTCTCCGCGAGTGACCGCTTTAACAAGAATGCCATTCTCGTACTGTAGTTCTAAAGACGCGCCGTCAAGTTTGTATTGAACAAGAAACATTTTCGTTAACCTGTCGTTTCCTGTAGTTAACATCTTGTTGAACCATTTAGTGAATTCTTCAGGATTTGCAGCTTTTTCCTGGCTTCCCATAGGAATGAGATGTTTTGCTTTCGGGAAACCGTCAACACTATGTCCTGTGCCAACTTTTTTTAATAATTCACTGTCCGGAGCAAGCTGTTTCAACTCATCCCAAAGAAGATCAAAAACATCGTCCGGGATCTCGGCTTCTCCGCTATAATACGAGGCTTGGTATTTTTGAATTTGTTTCTCTAGTTCTTTTATCCGCGCTTTACCCGAACTCATGAAAACATTGAACCAGCTTTTTAATTCGCGTTTCTGGCGACCCGAAACCCTACGTAAAACATTCTAAAGTTCTGATGCTGACCAAAACGGTACGCGCTTCGGCACAACGACGCTTGCATATCAAAACATCCTCCGCGGTAAATACGTCTGGGTCCTATTGCAGGTCCTATTGGATCTACCTTGGGTTCAGGAGTATACGCTGACATCCAGTCATAACACCACTCAAGAACATTACCGTGCATGTCATATAAACCCCAGGCATTGGGTTGTTTCTGTCCCACAGGAAACGTATGGCGGCTTCTGAAACCGTCCACTATTGTGACTGAATTCCCCTGATACCAGCCTGCGTCATCCATTGAAGCGCCGGTATAAAAAGGCGTTGTTGTTCCGGCGCGGCAGGCATATTCCCATTCCGCTTCTGTAGGCAGTCTGTATCCGTTGGCTTCACGGTTCCAAGTTACATTATTTCCGTTAATTGTATAAACGGGAGTCAGTCCTTCGGCAACGCTTCGTTTATTGCAATACTCAACCGCGTTATTCCAGCTTGCCGAATCAACAGGCAAATCCCCGCCTTTGTTCTGGCTCGGATTCGTTCCCATAATCGCTTCGTATTCTGTCTGTGTAATGGGGAACTTGGATATCATATATGAGCTGACAGTAACCCTGTGTTGGGGACCTTCATCGGTAATATGTCTTCCTGGTTCATTTTCGGGGCTTCCCATCATAAAGGTTCCGCCCTGTATCTGAATCATTTCATTTTTTGCCTGCTGCGCATAGGCAAAATTTAACGCAGCCGCTCCCAAAACAAGCAGCATTGCGAACTTCAATTTAAAATTTTTCATACGGTCATTATACATATAATATACTATAATGCCAATAACCTCAGGATGGTTACATAATTGGAATGTTCCTCTGTTACACTTCAATTTTAGCTTGATTTTATGTATAATTCATCCATGAGCGTTTTTGAGATTTATGTTGAGAAAAGACCTGAGTACGCTGATGAAGCGGCTGCCGTTGCCGCGGATTTGCGTCTGGGTCTTCAAATTGATACAATAGAAAAAGTTAGAATCATAAACCGTTATTTCGCGGAAGACATTTCAGCGGAGGATTTTGATGCCGCAAAAAACACAATTTTTTCAGAACCTCCTGTCGATATGGTTTACAGTACGATGCCTGCATTGGATGACGCGAGAGTCTTTGCCGCGGAGTTTCTTCCGGGGCAATTTGATCAAAGAGCGGATTCCTGCGCTCAATGTATTTCCCTCGCGACCGGAAAGGAAAGACCGAAAATCCACTGGTCAAAAATATTCGTTCTCTACGGAAATATTTCTGATGACGATTTTGGACGCGTAAAATCGTGGCTTATCAATCCTGTTGAAAGCCGTGAAGCATCGTTAAAAGACGGAACGCCTCAAACTCTGCTTCAAAAATACCCTGAGCCTGAGGATGTAAAAACCGTCAAAGGATTTCTGCTGTTCACTTTTAACGATTTAAACAGATTCATGAGAAGCATGAACCTTGCGATGGATATATCGGATCTTCAATTCTGCCAGAATTATTTCAACGATGAGGAAAAACGCGATCCGACAGTTACAGAAATCCGTGTCCTTGACACATACTGGTCTGATCACTGCAGGCACACAACTTTTTTAACGGAACTTACAGACGTTCAAATAGATGACGCTCTAATCAAAGAAAGCTATGAAAGATATCTTGCTCTTCGCTCGTCTTTGGGGCGAAGCGAAAAACCTGTTACCCTTATGGATATGGCGACAATCGGCGCAAAAGCTCTCAAGCAAAAAGGCTTTCTTGCAAACCTTGATGAATCAGAAGAAATTAACGCATGCTCGGTAAAAATTAAAGTTGATGAAAACGGCTCTCTTAAAGACTGGCTTTTGATGTTTAAAAACGAAACTCATAATCACCCGACGGAAATTGAGCCTTTCGGCGGAGCCGCCACTTGTCTTGGCGGAGCGATTCGTGATCCGCTTTCAGGACGCTCATTTGTTTATCAGGCGATGCGCGTAACAGGAGCCGGAAATCCTCTTCAAAGCGCGTCAGATACGCTCCCCGGTAAACTGCCGCAGCGGAAAATTTGCAGAACCGCGGCAGCAGGATACAGTTCCTACGGAAACCAGATTGGTCTTGCTACAG
>JGI24695J34938_10003282_pt1 | contig 11407 bp, 8 predicted proteins | sample TergutCo191P3_FD_34938 | JGI IMG/M metagenome (IMG submission 34938) | reverse complement strand
AATTGGTTGTATAATCAGCAGACTAATGTGGTTTCATGTTCCTCCTAATTTCTCCTTTTCCCCGGGGTTACTCCTTTCCTCGGGGTTTTTTTGTGAAAAATGCCTATAAAATTACCGCAAATAACAGAAAAATGAAGCAAGGAATCCGTTTCCAAGCCCTTGCGCCTTGACATTTTTTTTAATTTTTGCTATGTTTTCTGAAAAGACGCAGTTACTCCCTAAGGGTGTTTCTGTACCTTCCCTTGTAGCTCAGCTGGCAGAGCAAGTGGCTGTTAACCACTGGGTCCGTGGTTCGAATCCGCGCGAGGGAGTTTTTGGGGTCATCCAAGCATGATTTCTTGGATGACCTCTTTTTTATCGTCTTGATATTTCATAAAATCTGTCATTGGTTTCATGTTACTACAAAATCTAATTCTTTAAAAAATGTTATCCCCAAGAGCAAAATGCGCCGGAAATATCCCCTGTTACTGACATTTTATGGTAAATAAGTCATATATTTCATAAGCCGATGAGGAAAAACTCCGTGGACAAAGCATTTTTTTTTATGCTAACATATGAATATGATGCATCAACTTACCATAACAGTTGACGATAATGTATACCAAGCTCTGAAACCTATGGTTGAACAGGAAACCATAGGATCTTTTTTGAATGATTTTATGAAGGAGCGTCAGAAAAGTAAAACAACATCGTCCATAACGGCATTGCGTGGAACATTGCACAAAGTTGACACATCGGATTTAAGAGACGAGACCGATAGACCTATATGAATATTATTGACTCCTCTTGTTGGATCGAATACCTAATGGATAGTGAAATTGGCGCAAGTATTGCTCCTATAGTCGAAAACACAGTCGAGCTTATAGTTCCAACAATTACCCTGTATGAAGTGCATAAAAAATTGTTATTGTTCATAATGATTACTCAAAAGGCGTGTCGTTAGTAGAGTTATTTTCTGATAGAATTATAATAATATCCTGCGGCTGGCTGGTTGAGGGATTAAGTGAGAATGATTTTATTAAATGCCGTTTTATGCCACGTAACCGTGAACTCATGCGCGTGTTTCGCGATATGGAATTAGTGGAGCAAATTGGCTCCGGGATGAGCCGCATTCTTAAAGCATATGACCAGTCAATTTTTGATCTTACACCTAGTTTTATTATTATAATATTTCCATTTGAAGTATCATTTATATCTTCAGATGATAAAAAAAACTGCAAAGAATGGTAAATAGATATTAACTTGAATTGCAATTTTTGATTCAATGCCAGATCACATCGTTTTTTTAATATAATTTTACTTATATATTTTCATAATATAAAAATCATTTACAATATGAATAAACATTTTGTTCCATTTGTAATAAAAAATCTTCATAAAAATCAGTATATTTATTTTCTTTCTGCAAATCAGATATATGTACTTTCGCTTTATCATGAAAAATTGCAAAGTTTTCAATTGATATATTTTGTTCTATCCCATTACGGGCTAGAGAGAAAAGTTTCTCTCTGCGAATATAATGATTATTGTCAGGAAGATTTGTACTATAAAATAATAATTCAATATACTTGTTTAATAAAGTTTCAGTTTTGTGTAAACATCCAAATTTATACATAGTAAATATATCAGGAGTATTTATTATATCTCCATTTAGGTATCCGTCAATAATACTTAAAATATTTTCTTCATCGCCCATGGAGGCAAGAAAATGATTTACAACAAAACTTTGGTCAAGAGTTAAACCCATATCTGACGAATCATCTTTTATTTCGTTAATTATTCTTTTTTTCTGCAGTTCGGTTGATACATGTATACAATATTCAATTATTGTTTTTCTATATTGATAATTTATATCTTTATCATTTATTCTTATTACCGATAAAACTATATCAATATTAAAATGAGGGAATATATCATCTACATGATTTTCTTCACACTTTGACCAAAAGTTGGAAATAGGAGAATATTCACTGGAACTAACAGTCCTATTTTCTTCCAAAAACATTTCTCTTGTTTTTTTTATTATGTAATTTTTTATATTAGTATTAAAATCTTTATTAATTATTTTTTCGTAATATTCAAGTAAATAATTAAATATTTGTAAACGTGATAAAGAATTCTGTAACATATCAATATTTTCCAGTCCATATTGGACTATTTCAGATTGGGAAATCATATCGATGAATAAATCTTCAAACCATGCAAGATTAACGCTATAACTCATCATCGCGTGTTCGCCGTATGGATTACCACAAGCGATTAATTTCAGTGCGTCATCCTTGCTCACGTATTCGGGAATTTTATTATCCATTAAATATTTAATATAATAAAGAAATGGCGATAACCAATGAGTACTCTTCATACCATCAAAATCATTGATTTTTTTATTTTTAAATTTTTCTGGTATTTCATTTTTCATACTATCTAATAATATTATTTTGAGTTCTTCTTTTTTATTTATTTGATTAAATACCTGTTTAAGTAAATCACCGGCATACTGCTTAATATAAATCCAATAAAAAAATATATAGAATGGCTCTGCTTGCCATTTCTTTACGTATTTTAAAATTTCAGTTTTATTAATAGTATTTTCTAAATAATTTGCACCTATAAAATATTCTATAATGAACAATACCGTTTTTGAAAATATAGGCGGTGATTTATATTCATTCCCGAAATTATATTCCAAACAGTTGAGAATATGTTCTGATTCTAAAGAGCGTACCTTCCCTATAAAGGTTTTATTTTCATTTAAATTGTCAGGATTGTTCAAATAGTCAACTGCTTTTGATAGTTCTTCCAAGATTGCGTCATTGTCTAAAACTAAATTAATTTCATTATTTTGCATCTTATCTATTTTTTCTTTTGTTTTTATTTTTTGTTCATTATGTTTTTTTTTTGCTTCTATATGATCTGCGAATAGATATTGATAATCATTTTTTATTTTATCATTATCATGTAAAATATGCTTTATATTAAGATTAATCATATATATTATACCTTTATATATACCAATATTATTTTCTGTTTTATAAATTTCTTTAATAATATCAAACTGTTTTTTGGCTTTGTTAACATCAGATAAATTGAGCAGCTTAGCCAATAAACTTTCTAATATCCATTGAGATATTGTTACTTTTTCATCATTTATCTTTTTTAACAAATATATTTTTAAGTTGTCAAAATGTTCTAAATTAGCAATCTCAAAGAATCTATGTATATCATGAAGTGTATTTCTATGCAAAAAATATTCAGAAAATAACTTATATTGTTCAGCGGTAAGCTGGTCTATTTTATCATAAAGTTTGTTTTCCAATATTATTATTGGATTATGTATTCCAAAAAAATCTTGTTTAGATTGTTTATTTATGGAAAATATTAATGTTTCCAAAATTATATCAAGTGAAACGTCAATTTTTTTTATTATTTCATAAAATACCCATAAATAATGATCAATGTGTACAACCGGATAAACATCATCATCTGTTATATTTTCCGATATAATATCTATTGTTCCTTTTGATACTTTTTTATTTATTTCTATTGAATAAATTAAAATAGGCTTTAAAATAGTTTGTATCTCAGTTGTTTCATGAAAACTGTTAAATACAGCTATTTTAAAGGTAAATTCCATATCTGTGTTTATAATCGAGTTAAGAGAATTATCATTTTTTAATATATTTTTAAAAAAACTTTCCCATTCATCCACAGTCCATTTCTCTGTCCATGAATAATCCTTATACCATAAAATAATAGAATGATAAGTAAGTAATTCTTTAATTTTCCATGCAATTTCATTATAAAGAAAAAATTTTATTATTTCTTTAGATAAATATTTGAGCGATTCTAAATCATCTTCTTCCCATAAAATATCAGAATACCTGTTAATTAAAATAATAGAATTAGCAAAACTGATAAGGGTATCAGCATCAGGAGCTTCCAGATATTTTCTTATATTTTCTTTAAGAACATTAAAGGCATTTTTTCGTTTTGATGAAGGCAGCAATTCTTGCATTTTCTTCGCCATATTTGATACATTTTTTAACGGACCAAATTCCGGTCTGGACCGGGCGTAATATATATACTTTTTATTCTTATTTCTATTTTCAAGAATTTCAATAAAATAGTCATAACGAGAATCTTCAGGAATTAATGATAAATCCGTAATTAAAAATGCTTCTATTGAAATTGATTCCAATTTATTAAATAATTCATCATATAATATTTTGTTATTATACCTAACAAGATCATAAAATATAACAAAAATATCAATAACAGCCACTTTTAAATTTTTATTAATGAAGAAAAAAGAATGTATTTCATCAATAGTTTTTTTAGTATAATAAAGGGCGACAAAGTAATCTTGATAGGTTTTATTGTAAAAAATATAAAATCGTCCGTCATATGTTTTTAAAAAATCGGTTTCAAATAATAAGTTTTCCTGTTCGGTTCTTTCGATATAATAAATATTACTTGATTGCATTTTTATAGAAATAGCCGTGAGTTCTTCGATTAATTCATCGTCCGACACAAGTGCTTTGTCTCCGTATTTTGCCGATATTTTGCTTCGATTCTGTATAATAGCAAATTTGATTAATGTATCATAGATGCTTTCATCTTCCTTAATTTCATTAATAATTGGTCTGTATATTGGTATTAAAAATAATTCTTTTAATTGGTCGGAGCCAAGAGATAATATTTTATTTTTTTCTTCGCTATCATTGCTTGACGTTAATAAATCGTTAATTGTAATAGGTATTAAATATATCTCCGTCTTTTTATCTATGTATGGTATGTTATCTTTGCATCTTTCTCTTGTAGAAATTATAATTTTTGTTTCATTGTATTTGTTGGTAATACGATATAATTCAGAATTAAATTTTTTAATATGGTAAGGAGATATTTCATCATAACCGTCAAGAATTATATTGTAAGGTAAATATTCATCACATAAAAAGAGATCTTTTTCCAAATTCCCTCCCTGATATTGAGATAATTCATAAAACCTTGTTATAATATATTTATTTTTAACATGATTTAAGTACAATGAAAGCATTTCGTAACTTTTTCCAAGACGAGGTTCGCCAACAAAAATTATTAATTTATAATCGTTGTTTAATTCATTGTATATTGTGAGCAGAGGATGTTTGTTACATATTGTTTTTCCATCATAGTAAATTGATTTAAGCCATGGATCCTCAAGTGATTTCGCGTTTATTTTAGCAATGTACTTATCAATTATTTCAGTATTTTTTTTATTTATTTGCGAAACAAGAAAATATTTATTATCAATTAGTTTCATGCATTCTATTGTAAATTCCTTAAGGGAAGGGAATTTTACAAGAGGTATTGATTTATGTTTTTGATCGTTTATTTCTTCCAATAGCTTAGTAATTTTTTCAAACGTTAATAAATTATAATAAACTTGGATTGGGGTATAGTTAGTGGCCTCCATGCGAACAACAAAAAAAGATAATCCTAAATTTGTATAAGAGATTTTAAGAAGATTTGAATCTATTGAATATGTTATTACCTCTTTAAAATCAATATCATTCTGAGTTTGACCTTTAACTTGAACGTTAATATCACCTAAACTATCATTATTAACAAAATCGCTATCTTTATATATCCTAATATATCCGTCAAGTAAGGGAGTACTACTGTTATCTTCTATGTGAGGTGAAATTTTACTAGCTGGTAACAAGAATAATTGTTTTACGTCAGTAACCGCTTTACCATCTATCTTGGTAGTATTATTATTACCCATTAATAAAATCCTTCTGAGAGATAAAAAATTTATTCCATATTATTTATTATCTTTTCGCAATAGCAAATAACTATCTCGGTATAATTAATAGCTTGTCTGGCTACGCTATCATCGACTGCTAATTCATTAGGATAACGTACTTGGACTCCATAAGGGTTTAATGAAATACAATATGGCTGAATCGTTATAAAACACATTTCATGGTCGATACAAAGCTTAACAAGCTCAACCAGATCATGAGTATGGGGAGGATTCGTCTCTTTTGCTATCAAGTAAGCTTTTAGGGACTTCTCAGCACATTGATGAGCGTGGTAACAGGATATTTCAATTTCTCTTGGGTGAACATCATTAAACATATGTTTGGCAGTATTAAGATCACTTTTTGCATACCGGAGCCATTCTTTTGCCAAATCAAGCGTAGTCATAAAGAACGATTCCTTTTTGGGCAATAGTTTTCTCGATAGTTGGCAATTTGCTTCTTGCTTCAAAGCGGCTTTTATAATTTGCAAGGACATCTACTGCTTTATATTTCGGATTCTGTGCCAATCCACGATATATATTTTGTAAAACTAAGATTGGTTTTTCTGTACCGTCTTTAAGGATAACAAAGACATCATAGTCACTACCTTCTCTGGGTACTCCGTAAGCGTAGGAACCAAATAGGATGATTCTTTCACAATCCTTTCCCACAGTGTCTAGAATACTATCCTTAATCGCGATAATGTCATCATTTACCATACCTTTTTCCCTTACAATTTCATAAAGCATATACAAAATATATTCTCCATAATAAGCATAATAGAAAAATCAATACAAAGAAAGAGGATAAAAATCAAGATTATAGCCTCCTGCCTGATTTTGTCCCCCATACAGCCTTTGCCTCGTGGCGACGTTATTAAAGCCGATTTTTATCAAGAAGGCGATACCATTATCACTTAATGCCATCAGTAATAAAGTGTATTTTTTTTATTTTCCACTTTTTACCACTTGCTATGCTTATCCAGTAAACCCATTCTCCTGTAAATGGTCAACAAAATTCTTAACTTTTAAACGAATTTTTAACATAATGAAACCGGACTTATGTATGTAAGTCCTTATCTCATAAGCACTTACGTGAAGTGTTAAAAAACGAAGACAAGCCATCCCCTAGGCTGTTAACCACTGGGTCCGTGGTTCGAATCCGCGCGAGGGAGCAAGTAGAAAAGGCTATCCAAGAAGTAATTCTCGGATAGCCTTTTTTTTGGTAATATATTGCGGATTCGAAACTTTTTTGCAGCCTGTAGGTGCCGTCGCAAACGCTGTTTGCGTAGGCACCGGAAGGTAAACCGGCACGGATGCCGGTTTTGCAAAAAAGACGGCCTGGAATGAGGCAGCAGGAGGCTGCCGAATGGAAGGCGAATCCGCGCGAGGGAGAATGAAAACCCATTTCATCACACATACATTCCAGATATTTCATTAAACCTGTCTTGTGTTTTTGAATATCCTTTTTCTTTTTTTATAAAATTTTTATCGAATTCTTCCATATCGTTATTAATTACTATTCATAAAATGTTATCCCCAAGCGCAAAATACGCCGGAATTAACCCCTGTTATTGACATTTTACGGTAAATAAGTCATAAATTTCATAGTTCAATGAGGAAAAACTCTTGAAAATCGGGTAAAAATAGCATATTATTAAGAAAAATTNGGGTTTGCAGGGAATGGAGCAGTTTTCTGCTGCNCGCAGATAAAAAAATGACATTTTTTTTATTAATTAGGTTATAATATACGAAAATCATTTTATTAAAGAAGGGATTATGAAAATTGGGATTAAGCTGATATCTATTATTTCTTTGGTAAACCTGGTCGGTATAGGCGGTTTGACAATTGCCGCTTCGGTGATTTCATCAAGTCAGATTACGCATCTGGTTGATGAAAATGCCGGAAACGTTACAGAGGTCACGGCAGGCGCTGTTAAAGCGTTCTTAGAAGTCCCAATGGACGAAGTCAGGGCTTTTTCATTATTTGCGGCTCATATTGATGAAGTTATCCCCCCTGAAGGAAGACGCGACCTTATCAATTATATGCTTTTAACCCTGATCAAGGAAAATCCTGAATTTGTCGGTGTATGGGCTGTCTATGAACCCAACGCGCTTGATGGTCTTGATGCGCAGTATGCCAACACTCTGGGAAGCGATCACACAGGGAGATTCTTAAGTTTCTATACCAATGATCGCGGTAATATTGAACTTCAATATGCCACCGACTATGATGCTCCCGGAGAAGAAAGCGCATTTTATAATACGTCTTTTAGATCAGGCAAGGAAGCGATCATTGAACCTTACTATGATACTTTTGGGGGTGAACGGCTTTTAATTACCAGTGTTACCGTTCCGATTATCCGCAATGGACGGGTAATAGGAGTAGCGGGTGTAGACCTTGAGTTGACCGGAATACAGGAGACAGTCAGCAAAATTAAACCGTTTGGAACCGGTAATGCCGCGATGTACAGTCACGGCGGTTTGATCGTTGCCACCGGTGATACATTTAAACTGGGAAAAAACTTACGGGAAGTATCAAGAGAAATGTACGGATCGTACCTTGATACTGTGGTAAATTCGATTAGAAACGGCACTTCATTCAGCGCAACTATAAACTCTAAAGAGCACAACGCGAATATTATCGTTGTGACAAAGCCGTTCTTTGTCGGAGGCAGTGAGGAAGCATGGATGGCGGTGACCATTGTTCTGGAACAAACCGTAATGGGAGCTGTGTCCCGCATGATAATTATATTGATAGTGCTTGGCGTTTTGATTCTTGCCGTTATCACCGTTATTATTATTATTGTATCAAGATCCATTACAGCCCCTCTTATAAAAATGGAGGCTGTGTTTGAATATATCGGCAACGGAGACTTTACCAAAACTATTGAAGCGAAAGGCAATGACGAAATCGGTAATATAAGCCGCTCTTTAAATGATACTGTGGATAAAATTAAAAAACTCATTAATACAATTAAAGTGATGGCTAAAGATCTATCCGGTATCGGCACCGATCTCGCGTCCAATATGGATGAAACCGCCGCCGCGATAAACGAGATCACCGCTAACATTCAAAGCATCAAAGGGCGCGCTATTAATCAAAGCGCAAGTGTTACACAAACTAACGCCACAATGGAACAGATAACGATTAATATCTCAAAACTTAACGAGCAGACCGATAAACAGACATCATCCGTAGCGCAGTCTTCTTCGGCGATCGAAGAGATGCTCGCCAATATTCAATCGGTTACTCAGACCCTTATGAAAAACATGGAAAATGTCAACGCGCTTGAGTCCGCTTCCGAAGTCGGCCGCACCGGTTTGCAGGAAGTCGCCGCCGATATACAGGAAATTTCCCGTGAGTCCGAGGGTCTTTTAGAGATTAACTCTGTTATGCAAAATATCGCAAGCCAGACAAACCTGCTTTCGATGAACGCCGCGATAGAAGCGGCTCACGCGGGAGAAGCCGGCAAGGGATTCGCCGTTGTTGCGGATGAAATCAGAAAGTTAGCTGAAAATTCATCCGAGCAGTCAAAGACCATCAGCGCTGTTCTAAAGAAAATAAAAGGTTCTATCGACAAGATTACCCAGTCTACAAATAATGTTCTTCAAAGATTCGAAGCGATTGACGGTCATATCAGAACTGTATCGGANCAGGAAGAGAATATACGCAACGCGATGGAAGAGCAGGGNCAGGGAAGTAAGCAGATATTGGAAGCTATCGGAAACCTTAATGATATTACAAGACAGGTAAAAGGCGGCTCGCACGAAATGCAGGAAGGTTCGGGAGAGGTAATAAGAGAAGGTAAGAACCTTGAAATGATTACTCAGGAAATCACGGGCGGCATGAACGAGATGGCGACAGGCGCGGATCAAATTAACATTGCCGTACACGCCGTAAATGATCTGACCGCGAGAAATCATGAGAAGGTCAATATTCTGATGAATGAGGTCGCGCGGTTTAAAGTAGATTAAAAAAGAGTTTTAAATATTTATTGAGCATTATTTATNTTCTTGTAAATAATGCTCGGTTAAAGCGGTTATTTTNTTAAACGCGCTGTGTAANACNTTTATAGAGATTTCATCTAATAGATCCTGTATTTCAGGCGGCCATTTTACCGGTTTAAGATCGTTCAANGCGTATTTAATTGCGTCTTTATCGAATGCCGCGCATGCTTTTTGAACTATGCGTAATTTTTCCCGCAGATTATTCATAATGTCGTCTGTAATTGCCATCGTGTTTTTTGATCCCGGTCTGACTTCCGCTATCATGGATTCAAGAGCGTTAATAAATGTTCCTGTTTCAGATGACATTACTAAAAAATTATGGCGTACGCCGGCCTGTTCCAGTTTTAGCGCGGAATCAGATAAATTATTTTCGCCGATATTCGCAAGAGCGCTTTTCATGCCGTGAACTGTTGTGGTATACAATCCTATTTCTGTGTCATCTAACGAGTTTATTTTTTTATTAAGGCTTCTTAATATATTTACCGCGTTTTTTGCGTCATGAATAAAGAAATTATTCATTTCTGACAAATAATCCATGTCATGTATCTGTGTATCCGAATTCACTGTTTCCATTTCCCGCTGTTCCCGCCGCGCCGCTTCTACTACTTCAGGCGTTTTTTTATTTCTNATAAAATCATTAAGGAAAAGATTAAGTTCGCGNGAGTCAATCGGTTTTGAAATAAAACCGTCAAAACCGTTTTGTAAAAACATCTGCGCCCGCCCGACTAGAGCGTTTGCCGTAAGCGCGATTATTGTATTTTTATATCCAAGNTCACGNAGGACTTTTACGGCTTCGATTCCGTCCATTCCCGGCATCATATGATCCATAAATACAATGTCGTATAACGCGCCGTTTTTNATTTTCTCGATGGCGGTAAACGCGTTTGAGGCAGTATCAATCTTAAGACCGTATGGAAGNAACATTCCTCTTGTGACGTAAATATTCGTGTCAACATCGTCCACNACAAGAACGCTGCCGTACGGCATATATTCCCGTAAAAAATTTGTTTTTCTGACGATTGTGCTGTTCTGAAACTTGTAGTTCCGAAGTTTTTCCGCAACATCGTTTCCGCAGACAGCGCAGTCCANTTTTTTTTGCGGAAGACGCACTGTAAAANTTGATCCCTTGCCGGGTTCGCTTTGCGCNTCTATTGCGCCGTTCATCAAATTNACAAGACGTTTTGTGATGCTCATCCCAAGACCCGCGCCGACAGTAGTGCGGTTTGTTTTAAGGTTAAAACGCGCGTATTCATTATAAAGCCTTTTTAGCTGATCTTCTGTCATTCCCTGTCCTGTGTCGCTGATGCGGAAAACAATGGTGATATTACCGTCTGAATCGTTATTGTCATCCTCAGTAAAAACTGAAAATTCAATTTTTCCCTTATCGGTATATTTATACGCGTTGGAAAGAATGTTGTTTAACACCTGCTTGATGCGGAGCTCGTCGCCTAACAAATTTATGGGAGTATTTTCGTCCACATGAAGAATAAAATCGATTTGCTTGCTGTCATAACGCAGGCGGTTTAAATGCACAGTATCGTTTATAAGGCTTGGAATATCATATTTTACGGGAACAAGTTCAAGATTGCCGGATTCAATTTTGGATAAATC
>JGI24695J34938_10003279_pt1 | contig 11415 bp, 10 predicted proteins | sample TergutCo191P3_FD_34938 | JGI IMG/M metagenome (IMG submission 34938) | reverse complement strand
ATTGTTTTAGAAAATAAAAACGGCTCCTGAAGGCACAGCCCGATATGGCGGCGCAGGTGAGCGCGGTCAATCTTCTTGATATCGGTGCCGTCAATTGTGATTGTTCCGTTTCCTTCTTTAAGATCATAGAGTCTGCTTATCAGATGGACAAGCGATGATTTTCCTGACCCCGTCGCTCCGAGAATCGCCATTGTTTCGCCGGGTTTCAATGTAAATGAAATGTCACGTAACACCGGTTCGTTTTTGCCGTAAGCGAAAGTGACATTATCAAAGCGTATCTCGCCTTTAATTTGAGGGCGTGAAGCTTCGGCATTGTCCGTTTCCGGCTCTTCAGCGAGAATTTCTCGGATTCTGTTAGCCGCAACTAATGTCTTAGAAAGATCGGAAAGAAGGCGCCCAAGCTGGCGGACAGGCCAGATCATCCAGTTGCAGTAAGCGTAAAACGCGAGAAATGTTCCCGGAGTTAATTCGCCGGAAACGCTGCGGAAAACGCCCGCGCCTACAACCAGCGCTAACTGGAGCCCGCTTAAAAGATCGCCTGCTCCCCAGAAAAGCCCGAGCATTTTTCCGATATCAATCCAGATACTCGCGTGCTCATGCGTTCTTTCCTTGAACTTGTTCATCTCGTACGCTTCTCTTCCGAAGGCGCGGACAACGCGCACGCCTGTGTAATTCTCCTGAGCAGCCGCCTGCATTTTTCCTTCGGCAATATCAGCGCGCGAAAAGTTTTTGCTTACGCGTTTAAAATACAGGAAAGAAAAAGTAAAAATTACAGGCACAAGCGAGAGCGCGACAACGGACATAAAAACATCCATAGAAAACATCATTACTACAGCGACAGTAAAAACACAAACCGTTCTTATTAGTTCGCTTAAATTGTATTGAATAAATCCGCGGATATTATCTACGTCGGACGTTGACCTTTGGATAATGTCTCCAGTTTGACAGCTGACATGCCAGTTCCACGGCAGCTTTTGAATATGCGCGTAAAGCGTATTCCAAAGGCGCCACGCGACAGTCTCCCCGATTTCAAAGCTTGTGTAATTGCGGACAAGGTTGAAAAGCTCAGCGAACAGCGCCGCCGCGGCGATGACTATCGCGCATATCCAGATATGTTCACGTAACAGAGCAAGCCCACCGAGCGAATTAATAAAATTGATAACAAACAAAGGCGCGTCAAGCGGCTCAGATCCAATAACGTTATCTATCGTATAACGTATAATCTGCGGGTTTAAAAGCGAGAACGCGATATTTACAAGCGTCGCGGCGCAGCACAAAGTGAAACTAAATTTTCTGTCTTCCGCGGCGGCGGAGATCAACACAACGCGTCCGCCCTTCCAAGGCAGTTTCATATTATTAACTCCATTATGAATTTATAACCCGATTCACGCGGGCTTGATCGGGAACCCCTCCGGCGCCCAAATCCTGATCAGCAAGAGAATGCGATCAGATAACTAGATAATAATTAATTTAAAAATTAAAAATAAACAAATTTGATCATATTTAAAAGATTTTAATCAAATCAGGAGGTCAGCTTTTTCAACTAAAGTATAGGTTTCCTAAAAATCATTGTGTTCCTCCTTAGAAGGTAAATTGAGTGACGAACTGTCAAAAACCCGTCTGCGGGGTAAAAAGACAACTTAAAGCAGTTTATAATCTTTTATTTTATTTGTCAAGCGTATCTTAATGAAAGAGGCGGTAAAAAAACTATTATGGATTCTGGTTCTGTAACCATTAGCGTTCCAATCCGCTGAGACAGTAGCGCTTGTAATGGGATAACCTGTCGCGGGAGTTCTTCCTCCTATTGTGTATACAGGAGTTAATCCTTCTTTTGCGCTTAGTTTATTACAAAATTCTATGGCGTCATACCACGTTACCTGCTCAACTGGTTATTTATCAGGTACTTTAAAAAAACTTGAGTTATTAATTATTAATTCTATGTTAGGTGATATAGGCGGCTGGGGCGGTACAAGCGGATATTCTGTGTCTGTAGGCTCAGGAAGACTGAGAAGTTGTCGTAAGGGCTTCTTTAATGGAAGTTTCGGTTGTGTCGCTTACGGAGTAACCAATTGTAATTGGCGTAATTCCGTTGTAATTAACAGACGCGCGGTAAGCGATTGGAACATTATTAATATGACCTAAAATATAAAAGACCTAAAATATAAAAGTAACGGGATTATACCATCATGTATACAAAGGCATAAGTTTATGCTTATCCCAATAATGGCGGTTCCTTCTCTATCTGTTTAATCCGTTGCGATACAACCTTGGTAATATCATCTATAATTTGTTTCTGAACTAGCGCCAAAGTTTCAGCTTCAGCCATAAAGCGGATTTCATTCGTAAAAAGCGCGGTAGGTTCAATTTCGAGGGCTACGGCTATGCGTTCCAGCATTTCGGGCTTGGGAAACCTCATTTCAGTTTCAATCTGAGCTATATAGTTTGCTGATGTTTTTACCCGTTCAGCTAGTTGTGCTTGTGAAATTCCCAAATTTTGCCGTTGAGCCTTCATATTTTGGGCTAAAACTGTTCTTAGACTCGTCATTCCCTCATCTTGTATTCGAAAGTATTTTCTCATTCATATTAAGGGTTGACAATTTTCATATAGCATAATATTATGAAATATATGCGTATTGCACATGTATTTTAAAATTGTTATTTAGGGATGTTAATTTAAACCTCGTATGGGGTTTTAATACTAATTTTTAAGGGGTTTTAGAATGAAAAAGAGTTTAATTTTGATGTTAGGAATGATTTTGACTATGGGATTTTTCGGGTGTGGTGGTGATGAAAATAATGATTTAAATAATGGCGATACGGTTTTAAATTGGCCGCAAGAATTTGCGCCTAATCCTTATACTGGAAATTCTACTACAGGAAGATTTAGAGAAAATATTAATGAACAAGTTCCTGCTATAAGATTTGATAGAAAGACTGTAGAAGGTGATAAGATGTATTTTTACACTAGCACTAATGCTGGCGGAGTAGAAATTGATTTAATAGAAAAAAATGGAAAAGAAATGAAAGTTAAAATTATTAATGGTCGTGGTATATTCACGGATGGTACCGAATATATTTTATGTACAAGTTATGTTCTTGAAAATGGTGTATTAACTTTTACAGGCGGTAATATAACAGGTGTTTCTAATATAACTTGGAATATTTATAACCAGTAGAAAAACTTTAATTTATTTAAGAAGTGATAAGTGATTATCGCCTTTTTTTTAAGATTATTTTTAAAAAGTGACTGTCACCTTTTAAACAAGTTTTCCACAGTGGAAAAAGTGACTGTCACCTTTTGCGCTTACGCGATCTTAACCGCGGACATCTGCGCTTTGACGCATAACTCCGCGGCTTTGAACGCGTGTTCCTGCGTCATCGCGTTTTCTGTTCTGTTAAGGCAGTCTAAAATCAACTGACCGAAGAACGGATATCCTGCTTGTCCTTCGACATTAAAATAAGTTTCTTCTTTGCCGTTGGCAAGATACACATGGCCGCCCTTGCTGTTTTTTTCGCCAAGCTGCATGTACTTCCGCTGTTCGATATAACCTTCCGTGCCGAGAATAAAAAGGCGTCCGTCGCCCCACGATTGAAGTCCGCCGGGCGTGAACCAGTCTACGCGGAAGTAACAGGAAGCGCCATTGTCTCCGACAAGCATTGCGTCGCCGAAGTCTTCAAGTTCCGGATACTCAGGATGATTGTAATTCGCGACCTGGCTGCGCGTTATTTTCGCGTCCTTCGCGCCTGAGTAAAATAAAAATTGTTCAATCTGATGGCTGCCAATGTCGCATAATATTCCGCCGTACTTTTCTCTTTTAAAAAACCACTCAGGCCGCGACGGCGCGCTGAGCCTGTGAGGACCAAGACCCATCACCTGAATAACCCTGCCGATCGCTCCCTGTTCAATTAACTGCCCCGCGAAAACGGCGCTTTCTACATGGAGGCGTTCGCTGTAGTAGACCATGTATTTTTTTCCGGTCTCCTTAACTTTCGCTTTGGCGCTTTCAAGCTGCTCAAGCGTGGTAAGCGGCGCTTTGTCCGTAAAATAATCTTTCCCCGCCGACATGACGCGCAAACCAAGCGCACAGCGCTCTGATGTTACCGCCGCCCCCGCCACGAGCACAACTTCTTGGTCGATTAAAATTTCTTCTTCGCTCGCGGCTCTTTTGACATCAGGGTAAGTTTTACAAAACGCGTCCAGTTTTTTTGGATCGGGATCGTACGCGCTTTTTAAAACGCCGCCCGCTTCGATTAATCCGTTGCATTGTCCGTATATGTGTCCGTGATCCAGCGCTATCGCCGAAAATATAAAATCGCCTTTTTTTACAACAGGAACCGGCTTTCCTTTTGGCGCGTAATTCATTCCGTCTGATTTATTCTGCATATATTCTCCAAAAATATCCGCTATTTATCATATCTGCCGTAAGAGATATTTCCATCTAGATCATTAACTGATTTTGTTTTTTGATAAAAGCGCGGAACTTTCTCTCTCATTCCGTTTACTGTATAAAAAGGATCGTCTTTTTTGATTGGCAAATCAACAGGACAGCGCTCAGTTCCCGATTTATAAATCGCCGCGATAAGCTCAAGAGTTTGTTTTCCGTCTTCGCCTTTTATTAACGGCTGCCCGTTTGTTTCAATTGCAGATAACACATTGTCAATTTGCCCTTCATGGATTGTATGAGTAAGAGCAGGAAAATTTTCGTATATGTCGTTTAACTGTTTTATTAATTCTGTGTTTTGCGCGCCTGCCGGAAATCCGTTCGGCTGGCTGATATGAGCCGCCGCTTTCCAAGGCCATGAAACGCGCGCTTTTTCTCCCTGAAAAATAAGCTGTTGTTCCTCTCCGTGATGCACGACAGAACTTGTTATCTGAGCAAGCGCGCCTTTCGCGCGCATTGCCTGTTTAGAACCGTTTTGATCGCCCGCGCCATCGTATTGCAAAACCGCTATTGATATATCCTCTACCTCCGCGTTATCATGCGCCGCGTTGCTGATAACAGCCGTTACTTTTTTCGGAAGCCCGAGCATCCAGCAGAGCATATCTATATGATGAACCGCGTGATTTAATGTGCAGCCGCCTCCTTCTTTCTCCCAGGAGCCTCTCCACCAAAGATCGTAATAAGAATGTCCTCTCCACCAGAAAGAATCAACCTGAGCATGGACAATCTTTCCGATTAAGCCTGAATCCAAAACTTTTTTTAGTCCGAATATTTGATCGCGGAAACGGTACTGCGCGATTACCGAAAGCATTTTTCCGGTTTTTTTCGCTGTATCAATCATCGCGTCACATTCTTCTAAAGATGCAGCCATCGGTTTTTCCACAATTACATTTTTTCCCGCGTTTAAAAAATCTATGGCGATTTCCGCGTGGCAGAAAGGAGGAGTGCAAATGCTTACAAGATCGATATCTTCATTTAATAATTCCCTGTGTGACGCGCAAACTTTCGCGTCAATTTTAAATTCTTCTTTCTTTTGTTCAGCTTTTTCCGGGAAGATATCGGCAAGATGCGTGATTTTGCACCTTTGCCCAAACGCGAGGTATCCTTTTATATGGGCGGCTGATATATTTCCGGTTCCGACAATCGCGACAGATATCATGCTGTTACTCCAAACGCTTATTTTGGATCAACCGGAGTTATTTTAATTCCGGTCGTTAAACGGAACATATGACTTTTGTTTTGTCACAGCTTTATAACCCGGGCGGATTATTTTTCCGTTATTTACAAGTTCTTCAAGCCTGTGGGCGCTCCAGCCGGATATGCGCGCGATCGCGAATAGCGGCGTAAAAAGCTCTTCGGGAAGATCCAACATGCTGTAAACAAAGCCGGAATAAAAATCGATATTAGCGCTTACGCCCTTGTACATTTTTCGCACTCTTCCTATAACCTGCGGCGCGAGCGTTTCTACCATTGAATAAAGCTCGTATTCCCCGCCGCGGCCTTTTTCTTCAGCTAACTGTTCTACAAATCTGCGCAGAATCAGCGCTCTTGGATCGGAGAGAGAGTAAACCGCGTGACCCATGCCGTAAATCAATCCTGATTTGTCAAAAGCTTCTTTACTTAAAAGTTTTTCCAGATATTTTTCCACTTCATTACAGTCTTTCCAGTTTTTTAGATTTTCCATCATGTCGCGGAACATCTGTACAACTTTTATGTTAGCGCCGCCGTGACGGGGGCCTTTTAATGACGAAAGCGAGGCGACTACGGTTGAATATGTATCCGTATGCGAAGAGGTAACAACATGGTTTGTAAATGTTGAGTTATTGCCGCCTCCGTGTTCCGCGTGAAGCACCAGCGATAAATCAAGAATACGCGCTTCCAGTTCTGTATAATTGGAATCAGGGCGGAGCATGATTAAAATATTTTCCGCGATTGATTTTCCTTTTTGCGGCGGATGGATCATAAGGCTTTCGTTTTTGTGAAAATGCGCGAATGAATGATAACCGTAAACGGCAAGAAGCGGAAATGAAGCGATCAGATTGATGGACTGTTTTAAAACATTTTCTATTGATATGTCATCCGGGTTATCATCAAACGCGTATAGAGTTAAAACGCCTTTTGATAATGAGTTCATCATGTCCTTGCTTGGAGCGCTCATTATAGTATCGCGGACGAAATTTTCCGGAAGCTCCGAATGATCTTCGATCATCTCAAGGAATTCAGCGAACTCGCTTTTGTTGGGTAAATGCCCGAATAATAACAGAAAACATGATTCCTCAAATCCAAATCGTTTTTCGCTTAAAAAACCGTCAACAAGTTTTTCGATATTTATTCCCCGGTATAATAATTTGCCTTCGCAGGGAACAAGATCGCCTTCCTGCATTACATAAGAAATAATTTCGGAAATTTCGGTAAGACCAACCAGCACGCCTTTTCCGCTGATATCCCTTAAGCCGCGTTTAACTTCATACTTTAAATATAATTCGTTCTCAATCATCCCGTGTTCAAGCATGAGTTTTGAGTACTTTTTAATAAATTGATTTTTTTGTTCGTTATTCATAAATCTATTATACAGCATAAAGAAAGAATTTAATACCCTGAATTGTGAAAAAATCCCTCGTTTTTTTCTTATTTATCAGCGAATTATTGACTTGAATTATATTTTTGCTTAAAATACTTAAACATTGATAAAAATTTTTATTGCTATCAAAAGATTAAATGTTTTGTGAGGTTAATGTATGAAAAAATTTGCCGCAGTCTGCTGCGCTATTTTACTTATCGCGGGTTTTCTGTCCTGCGCTTCTGCTCCTGTAGTTCCCTCCGCGAGTTACGGAGAGATGGGCGATTCTCCGGTATGGCGAATTTCAAAAGGCGGAAACGAGTTGTATCTTGGCGGAAGCATTCATGTTCTTCGGGATTCTGATTTGCCTCTTCCTCCGGAATTTTACTACGCTTTTTCGCTTGCCGATTCGCTTGCGCTTGAAGCCGATACGGATAAATTGAATGATGATGAAATAATCGGATATCTTATGTATAACATGATTTATTCTGATGGCAGAACACTGGACAGCGTATTAAGTCCTGATACATATCAGACGCTTATCGGGGTGTTGTTGAATTATGGCTTGCAAATTGATGAGCCCAGCATTATAAAACCGTCTATGATAATTAATGTTTTATCTTTAAGTCAAATAGAAGAATTCGGATTTACGGAACAGGGAGTGGATTTTATTTTTCTTGATTTGGCGAAAAAAAGCGGCAGACCGGTTCATTATCTTGAATCTGTAGAATCTCAAATTGAAATGATTGTCAGCATGGGCGAAGGATATGAAGATGAATTTGTTCTTTACTCGCTTCAGGATATGGACAGCGTAGAGGAAGGTCTTGATACTCTTGTGTTTGAATGGAAAAACGGCATTACATCAGGCTCAGTTGAGTCGTTAGCTGAAATGAAATCGGATTGGCCTTCGATATATAAATCTATAATTACTGACAGGCATGACGCGTGGATGCCTCAAATTGAAAGATTTATCGCGTCTGGCAGCACATATTTTGTTATTGTAGGTTTCCTGCATATGCCGGGTCCTGACGGATTGCTCGCTCGCCTTCAAAGCCTTGGTTATACAGTAGAACAGCTTTAATTGATTTATTTTTATTTTAACTCTATAATACTGTAATGAACTCCGAAGAAGCGTTAAAGAAATTAATTAACGGTAATGCCCGTTATGCCGCGGGAACAATTTGGCAGCATAAAGTGTCAGTTGAAACCCGGAGAGAATTATTATCCAAAGGGCAGAATCCTTATGCCGCGATTGTCGGCTGCTCCGATTCGCGCGCGCCTATGGAACTGATTTTCGACGTAGGGCTTGGCGAGCTTTTTATTATCCGTACAGCCGGCAATGTAGTAAGTGAAATAGGACTCGGTTCCCTTGAATACGCTGTCAGCGAATTAAAAACGCCTCTTATTGTGGTTATAGGTCATCAGGCATGCGGCGCGGTCAAAGCCGCGATTTCAGGCAAAATTTTCAGCCCTCCAATGCAGACGGTGATTGATGAGATATGTCACTGCTCTGATAAAGATATTTGCGGCTGCGATCAGGAAGAAATCGAAAATAAAAATATTTTGCATACGCAAAAGAAGATCGCCGAAAATCCTATAGTTTCAAAAGCTGTATCCGAAGGAAAGTTAAAAGTATTAGGCGGAAAATATTCATTGGAAACAGGGCTTGTAACTTTTTTTGATTAACCCGAGTTTGCATGTAACGCGGACAGACACTAACTCGTTTAAATTTATTCCCAGCTTGCAAGCCGTTTTCCAAGAGCTTCCGCGAGAATCGACGTAACAAGCGATTTAGCCTCATTAAATGATTTTTTATCCATTGAATACCGGTAGAGCAGCGAAGGTTCCAGTCCGCCTGCCGCCGATAGCCATTTTCTGCTTCCCGCGTTTATTTGAATATACAAGGATCGGCTATCGGGGATTTGGGATATATGAACGCAATCATTACAGTGGGCGGAACCTTCGCGAATATTATAAAAAAGCGGTTCACCGTTATATGTTTTCCCGCAGTCAGAGCAGATTTCCAGATCAGGCTGAATTCCTAAAAGACTAGCCCATCGCCACAGGAACTGAATGTATAAAAGCGCGCATAATTCTTCGTTAGCGTTTTCTAGCGCGTCCAATGTTTTTACAGCGAGATTAAATACTGTCTGCCAATCGCCGCCTCCGCCATGAGATGATAAAACAGTTTCTGCGATCGATGCCGCTGTCATTGATCTTTCATAAAGCTCTCTTAACCCTGCTCTCCATGAATGAACGTCAAAGTCGCTGAGTTTCGCGTAATCCTTCGCTTTATCGCGGTAGATCCAAACCTTGCCTGTGTTAAAAAGCGCGGAATGCGCGCGTAACTTGCTTTTTGGTCCTCCGAATAATATCGTTTTTATCAATCCTTCTTCCGCTGTTAAAAGCGTAACTTCGCTGTTTGATTCTCCTGAAGATCTGCATCTGAGAACCAGCGCTGTTAAAACGGCGGTTCTGCTCAATTATTTTTAAGCTCCAAAGCGAATATTTTACTCTTTCTGTTATGATCATATGTTACGCGTTTTTGTTCCGGCAGGCTTTCTAATCGCGCTTCGATAAAACCAAGGGATTCAAACCAGTCCTGTGATTGGGTGGTAAGCGCGAAGACGCGGCGCATTTTTATTTTTTTCGCTTTCTCAATCAAATAGCCGACGATCCGCCTTCCGAGTCCAAGATCTGTGTAATTAGGATCCGTCGCGACCGCGGCAATTTCTCCTTGAGACTCTCCCCAGTCATGAAGCGCTCCGCACGCGCGTATCGATCCGTCAATTTCTAAAACTGAGTAATCGTCTTTCTTCTGCTGTATCTGCTCAGGGTTCCGCCTTATAAGTATTCCTTTTAGCATCAGCGGCTCCATAAGCCTTAAAATATCAGGCAAATCTCTTGAATGAATCGATCGGACAGAATCGTATTCATCGGTATAAATCATTGTTCCGATTCCGAGGTTAGAATAAAGCTCTTTTAAAATGGAACCGTTTTCTCTTCCGTCAATTATATGCACGCGATGAACGCCTGCCTGACTTGCCTTATAAGCGAGCTTAAAATTTTTTAAAAATTTATTTTTTGCGGATTCGTTATCTGATTTTTTATTTATATTCGCTTTAATTATTAAATCAGTCTGATGCGGGGTCATGCGCACAAGACTGCCGTCCTGCCTTATATCTATGTTGTCCGGAATATCCAAAATTTTTGCCGCTGAGCTGCTTTGCGCGCAGACAATGAATAATTTATCCGAGCCAAGCGCTTTTGAAACTGCCAGAGCAATCTCATCGCTTGGAACGTTATATGGTTTTCCGGAAGGACTCCACCCGATGCATGGAAGAATCGGAATCATTCCCAGGTTCAGCACTCTTGTAAGCGAGTCCGCGTAAATTTTATCCACAGCGCCTGTGTGTTCTGTATCAGTTCCGTTTATTACGCCAAGCCCCCTCGCTCTAACAAAATTGCCGATAACAGCGTCGACTCTGCTTCCTGATAAAAATGTCATAAATTTACTCGCTACATTAAATGCCGCCATTTCTACATAGGAGATTACTTTTGATGATGTTACGCGAACTTGTGTTTCATCCGCCCATTCAGCGTAATCGCCGCCTGTAATGTTCACATAATTACATGAATCAATATCATGATTTTTTAATACCATATCAATATTTTCTTTCGCGCCCGGAACAATTACAACTTTGAATCCTGTTTTCGCGAGCAGCGCCAAATCTTTTACAAGACCCGGAAAACACGAATCTTCCGTTACAGGATAATCGATTTTAATTACAAATGTTGAACCGTCAAACCGGCTTTGATAATGGAAAACCTCGCGGATTAGATCAACCTGAGACTGAATACTATTCATAATGTTATTTTAATAAAGCGGTTAATTAGTTGCTAGTAGTAAAACGCGTAACAGCGGCGCGATGAATAGTTTTCGCTAAAGCAAATTTTTTAAATTCCGATATTAATTATGAAACTGTAAAAATTTCCTGGGGTATTGGTTCAATGTTCTTAGGCGGTTGATCTGTTTCCCGGTGGAATTGTGCGTCCGTTGGATCATAATTTGCCGGTTATCCTCACCCTTCCGGGAACGATGGGTTGAGGGTTGGCGTTTCCGCGAAGGAAACGCAATGGCACTTGCCCAGTGCCTAATTTAAAATCCGGTAATATGCAGCTAACGCGGCGGTTCGGGTTTTGGATTAGGTACTGGACACAAACAGTAATGAGTTTTCCGTTGGTGAAACTCAAAAAAAAGAAAACCGTAATGCGGTTTTTTTAATGTTAAAGATCTAAAAGATTTTTAACTGGCATGGAAGCCACGGCGAATAGTCATTCATGGTGAATGATTACGCCGAAAAAAGCCAAAGGAGTGAATATATGATTATCAATCACAACTTAAGTGCAATG
>JGI24695J34938_10003278_pt1 | contig 11416 bp, 6 predicted proteins | sample TergutCo191P3_FD_34938 | JGI IMG/M metagenome (IMG submission 34938) | reverse complement strand
GGGAAGTGTTTTACCAGGGATTCAAGCTCTTCGTGGAATAGCACGTAGGAGCCACGTGTTGCGACTTCCGGGTAGTCTATATTCTGGTGCATTGAGAGCGGCGGAATTTCTTTCCATTCTCCGTTTTCCCAGTAGCGGCCATTCTGAGTGATTTCCCTTATGTTTATTTCCGGGTTGAAGTTTGTGGCAAATGCTTTGCCGTGGTCGCCGTTGTTGCAATCCACTATGTCCAGCGTGTCCATTTTGTCGAAGTGGTGCTTTTTTGCGTAGGCGGTGTAAACATTGGTCATGCCGGGGTCAAAGCCGGAGCCCAGCAGGGCCATTATGCCGGCATCCTTGAACCTGTCGTGGTAAGCCCATTGCCATGAGTATTCAAAGTGAGCCACATCCTTTGGTTCGTAGTTTGCGGTATCCAGGTAATCAACGCCGGTCTCAAGGCAGGCATCCATTATGGCGAGGTCCTGGTAGGGAAGGGCTATGTTCAAAACCATCTTTGGTTTGAAGTCTTTGATTATGGCTGCAACCTCTGCGGAGTTGTCCGCATCGACTTTGGCTGTGCTAACGGGGATGTTTTTTATGCGGCTAGCGATGTCTTTAGCTTTGCTCTGTGTGCGGCTAGCTATGAGCAATTCCCCGAAAATTTCGCTGTTTTGGGCACATTTTTGGGCAACGACATTGGAAACGCCGCCTGCCCCGATTATTAAAACTTTATTTGACATAGAGAAAAGATAGAAAAATGAAAAAAAATTGACTATCTTGTGAAAAATAATGTATATTTACCTATATAATATACGGAGGCGATATGAATAGGACTAAATTCATTCTCGTTTTGGCAAGCGTAATGTTTGTCTTGGCAGTAAATGCTTTTTCTCAAACAATGGTAGATGCGCAAGTTCCTATAAAAGTGAACGTGGCTGCAAGTGTCAAAATTGAGCCTCCGGCTGGTATTGGCGGTGAAGGAGACGAAGGTTCTGTGACTGCCAACACAGAAAAGCCTTTCAATATCAAGCTTGTAGGTGAAACGACTGCTATATCGCCGCAGAATTTGGCTAATGCAGCGTTTAACTATAATGTTTCTTTGTATTCTATAAAGGGAAAGCAGGTGTTGCGCAGTTCAGGCATTGTGCCAAGCGTAAATCTTCCTGCCGGTGTTTATCTGCTTTCTGTTAAGGGAGCAAATAGCAATTCTTTTGCAAAGAAGCTGGTTCATGGTGGCGGTGCGCTGAATATAAATGCTTCGTTTGGCGATTTTGGCAATTCTCATCCTATTTTGGCTAAGAATGCTGGTAACTGGACCATAACTGTTTCTGCGAATGGCTACCTCACTCAAACGCGTAATTTCTCTCCAGTAGAGGGAATGAATGCTCTTGAAAGTTTCACTATGTCTGCACAGCCGACTGCAGGCAATTTTACGGAAACTGTGGGCAATATCAAGATGATATATGCGCAGGGCGGTCAGTATAGCTTTGGCGGGTCTCGTCAATTAACGGTTAGCGATTTCTATATCGGCGAAACAGAGGTAACACGAGCTCAGTGGGCGGCTGTTATGGGTGGCACTGTAAGTAATGCTCCGGGTATGTGTATGGATTTTACTTATCCCCCCAATCCAAATGCTTGTGCCAATAATCCGGTTTCAAATCTTACTTGGTACGAAGCCAATGAATTTGTGTGTGAGTTGAGCAAGAAGACTGGTAAGTTATATCGTTTGCCGACCGAAGCGGAGTGGGAATATGCCGCAAGGGGAGGTAAAAATAGTAATGGTTATACTTATTCCGGTAGCAATACTCATAATGATGTTGCAATAGGCGGAACTACCGCCTGTAGCAATTTTGCCTGTGCAACAGCTACCAAGCAGTCTAACGAATTGGGCATATACGATATGAGCGGTAACGTGGAAGAGTGGACCTATGATTCTTGGGTCGTAACGTACAATGGTAGCGGAACAGATCCCGTAATGGGAACGAATTCGCATATACATACGCAGAAAGCACGTCGTGGCGGTTATTATGGTGAAGGCGATGACTCTCGTGTGGTGACTTCTCGTAGGCTTCGTTCTGTTGAAGGCTCGGATCCTACGCTGGGATTCCGTATAGCACTTTCTGGTGATGCAGGTACTGTTCCACCGAACATGAGGGTACCGTGCAACATCAAATGGCCGCACGCCAATGATGGTGAGGTTAAAAATGGTTGGCGTGATATGAGATGGGTTACTGGTAGCGATTCAATGTGGCAAGTGTCGTCTGCCGGTTCAGCTGGTATGGGCAATACACTTCGTATTTGGGCTGACGGTACTGCTTTGAACGGCAACACAGCTGGTCAGTGGTACACCGTAAATAATATGGTTTTGAAATTCGTTCCTAATAGCGGTAGCAGCAGGGCTAGATTCCCGTATATTTTTGTTGACTTGGAAGAACCGTTGGCAACGATTATCAGCGGTGGTAACTCCATACTAAGAATCCAAAAGGTACCAACAACCGGTTCTTTCACCAAGCCAACCGCAACCGGTACCCAGCCTAAAGATTTGGCCACGGATGCAGAAGACGTTATGATAGATTTTGCCAATATTCCGGTAGCACATCAGAAGAAAGATCCGTTACTGATACAAGGGTCGGGGCAACTATGGTGGCTGAATGGTGCTATGGCTGGCGGTGCGCACAGTTACGTAAAAAATGTCACCGACAATACATTCCAGTTTTATGTTTATATGCCCGGTACCACAACCTTGTTGGCTGGAGGTGCTTCAGGAAGCAGTTGGTTCACAGTAAACAATACGTTTTTGCGGGTAAAGAGTTCTAGTGGCTATACTACCGATTATATCTATACTGCCAATGCGAATACCTTTATCCACGTATCGTACCAAATGTATGAACGTGGTGACTTCAGAACTTTCCAAAAGACAGCCAGTGGCAGTGTAACAGGCAATCCGTCGTCTATACCAGCCGAGTCGGCATATGACGGTCATAAGCATGGTTATTCGACATTTGAGCCACCATTACCTCCAGATGGAGGTTATTAGAAAGATTGAATTATGATTTATTTCTATCTTTTTGTCTATGCCAACATATTTAGACCCAAAAAATGATTTGACTTTCAAAAAAGTGTTTGGAGAACACAAGCACTTATGTATTAGCATGGTAAATAGCCTGCTGAAATTCAGCGGAGATGATGAAATCGTGGAAATAGAATATGACACCGGAGAGCTTATACCAGAGATACCGGCACTCAAAGATTCCATAGTTGATATTCGCTGTAAGTCTAAGGATGGCAGGCAGTTCATTGTTGAAATGCAGTTGCAGTGGACTACTTCTTTCCAGACTAGAGTTATGCTGAATGCTAGCAAGGCTTTTGTCAAGCAGTTAGACAAAGGAATAGATTATAAGTTAGCCCAACCTGTTTATTCATTAAACTTGGTAAATGATATTTTTGAAACAGACGATGATATGAAGGATAAGTTTTATCATAGTTACAAGATAGTGAACATAGAGAATACAAACAAGCAGATAAAGGGTTTGGAATTTGTTTTTATAGAATTGCCAAAATACAAGCCGACTAATCGTGAAGCTCAGGATTATTTTGATTTATGGCTTCGCTTTATGACAGAGATAAATGAAGAGACTAGGGAAGTTTGCGAGGAATTGGTTAAGAAAAAAGAGCTCGAAGAGGCTGTTCAATGCCTTAGGGAGAGTGCTTATACCAAGGAACAGTTGATTACTTATGACAGATTCAAAGATTCCATAAAAATACAGCGGACTTATTTAGTAGATGCTTTTGATGAAGGCAAAATAGAAGGCGTAGCTATAGGAGAGGCTCGTGGAATTGAGAAGGGTAAGATTGAGGGCAGAATTGAAGGAGTTGCCGAAGGTGAACTTGTAGGCTTGGCTATTGGACTTTGGCAAACTGTTTTGTTAATGAAATCACAGGGCATGAGCGTTGATATGATATCAAAAGTAACCGGTTGGCGCAAAGAGGAGCTGGCCAGCTTATGATATTGCAGGGATGATTTTTCTATATTCCTCCCATGATGACAGATAGACTTTGCAAGCATTTGACTGCCGGATTTGCCGGGTTGATTGCTTTTATCACTTATGCCATAACTATGGCTCCGACACTTAGCTTTTGGGATTGCGGAGAATTTATCGCCAGTGCTCATACATTGGGTATCCCGCACCCACCCGGAACACCGTTTTTTGTATTCTTTGCCCGTGCGGTGATAATTCTTTTGCCTATGGTCGATGAAATAGCGAAAAGAGTTAACTATATATCGGTTGTAACATCTGCGGCTACGGTTTATGTAACTGTGATTTTTGCTTGGGATCTGCTGGCTAAACTCAGCAAAGATGTTTCCAGAATAATTTTTATCGCAGCCTCTCTTTGCGCCGGATTTTTGCTGATGTTCTCCGACACTTTCTGGTTTAATGCTGTGGAAGCCGAGGTATATGGCTTTGCGATGTTTTTGGTGATGCTCATATCTTACCTCGCTTTGATCTACCTCAACACAAAAGAAGACAGATACTTGATTCTTATATGCTATTTGGCATTCCTTGGCATAGGCGTTCACCTCTACACCATGATAACCATTCCCGCCATATTTATTCTGCTCCTGTTCGCAGACGGTACACCATTCAAAACGCTCAAGGAAAAATGGCCGCTGTGGATTACAGGCGTTATTCTGTTCTCGGCGGTTTATGCCATATCTAGCTTTATAGTATGGTCTGTTATTCTGATGATTATATTGTTTATAGCCAGGCTTACAACCAAGGATAAAAATATGGGCCTTGCTCTGGCATTTACAGTTGTGGCTCTTATAGGCTTTAGCACGCATCTATACATTCCAATTCGCTCGGAACTGAACCCAATTATAGACGAAAATGATCCGGAAATAAACTTCAGAGACGAAAACGGCAAATTGATTTTGAAGAACTTTAATCCGAGGGGAGACAATTGGCAAGCCTTCCACGATTATCTTGAACGCAAGCAATACGGCTCCGAAAGCATGATAAGCCGGGCTTTTTACCGCCGTGCTCAAATGGACAATCAGATTTTGGTGTTCCCGCACATGAGCTATGGGGGCTACCAGATTGCGCAATACACCCCGTTTAAGGTTGGCAAGGTGAGCTACTTTCAAAAGGGCATTTACTCCATAGACGCAGAGGGGAATGAACCCATTGTTCGTGGCCCTTTAAAGTTCCCGACCCTTATGTACAGCATCGGTGAAAACGAAGCTGCTCAAGCGTTTATATTTCTGCTCTTTAACGGGCTTTTGGTTTGGATTATAGTCATAGCTTGGAGAAGAAACTTGACTGTTGGTATTTATTTGGCTTTGCTTTACGGAATATGCTCCGCTGGCCTTATATGGTATATCAATTTTTCAGACGGCACCAAGCTTGAACGACGTGAATATGATTCATGGGTGAGAGAGATGGAGTATGTGATACCCAGGATTGCCGAGCAGGGGATTGCTGTAGTACCTCGCATTCCGGATCCAAATGAGCTTTTAAATGTCCAGCGCAAAATTTATGCGGATTATGAAAAAGGTGAAAAACCGAGCAAGCACGAACAGAGTGCCGCATGGCAAAACTGGAGAAGAATACAGGCTATGTTCCAAAGCGTAGGCTTGCAGTCTCCGCCATTGCCGGACCCGGTGCATCTGGAAGTCAGAGAAAGGGATTATTTTTATGCACCTGCGTATATAATCATGTCTTTGTTTTATGGCTTGGGCGTAGGATTTTTGCTCTTGCATATAGGGCAAAGGAGAGGGGAGTTGCTAAAGCCAAGTGCTATCGCAATCACTGTGCTTTGCGGTGCGATTCCGTTGTTTGCCAATTACAAAGAGCACAACAGGGCAAACTTGTGGGTGCCTTGGGATTATGCGTATAATTTGCTTATGAGCTGTGAGCCCAATGCGATACTTTTCACCAATGGCGACAACGATACATTCCCGCTTTGGTTTGCGCAGGAAGTTGCCGGCATTCGCAAAGATGTCAGGGTTGTAAATTTGAGCTTGGGCAACACGGATTGGTATATAAAGCAAATGCTGGATAACCCGCCTGTTCTCAAACTTAGCCATGATAAAGCCGGCATAGAAAGGGAATTTGCGCTTAATGAGAACAATTACAATATGCCTCAGCAAAAAATAGAATGGTGGGTTGATTCCATTGCCGGAAAACAGATTCCCAGATATACCCGCAGAATTGAGGTTTTGCAGACTCGCCTTGACAGTGCCGAAACCGCTGCGGATTCTGCGAAAATAAATGAGGAAATAGACAGAGTTAAACACCCTCTTCAAATTTTCACTGCATTGAGGGACTGGGGTACGCCTCGCAAAGGCGGTATCATGCAAACGCAATATAAACTTGTCGTGGATTTGGCCATGATGAACCCCGATAAACCAATTCACCTTTCAACAACAGTTGGGCTTTCCAATGCTGTTGGCTTGGACAAATACATGGTTCAAAAAGGCATGATTCTGGATCTTGTAAAATCCTCATTAACGCCTGCCAAAGATACAATAGATGTGGAAAGGACGGCTTTTTTGATAGACAGCGTGTTTCAGTTCAGAGGGCTTGGCGATGGCACGGCTTATTTGGATGGCGAAACAAAGCAGTATCTTTATGGCTACAATTCCATATATATGCGCCTAGCAATGGCGATGAACGATGTTGAAAGAGGGCTTCGCTATGCGGATCTCGGCATAAAGCACTTCCCGGAAGAATGGCGCAATTATGCAGTGGCTGCGGAGTTATTACTGACTAACGGTCAAATTGACAGAGCCGTAGAATATTTGGAAAATGGATTGAAAGAAAATTCCGGTAACAGATATTTGCAGCAGCAACTGGATCTTTTATTAAAAAGACGGGAGTAAAAACATGGATAATGCCATTATAATAGGCGTATTTGCAGCTATAAATTTGGTTGTAATTATATCCTTTTGGTCTTACAATGTTAGAAGCCGGAAAGTTCGGGCTGAGAAGATCAAGGAGCTTCTCCATGATTTGGATTTGCAAAATCATGAGGAGATGAAGCATAAAGTTTCAAGGGCTAAAACGGATTTTTTAATAAAAATGGGGCAGGAACTTCGCTTTCCCCTAAATACCATTATGGGTTTTAACGACTTGATTCTCTCTAAAAATAATGTTGAGCCTGATGTATTGGAAAGTGCCTCGAAAATACATAATTCATGCAAGTCTATTTTGAACATGGTTGATGATATTTTGGATTTTTCAAAAATAGAATGTGGAAAACTGGAGTTAGTTCCCGTTGATTATGATCTTGCATGCCTTATAAACAAAGTGATTTCTTCTAACATGGTAAATATGGAATTCAAATCCATAAAATTCAATTTGGATATAGATGCAAAAATGCCGAGCTGCTTGACTGGCGATGAGCACAGGGTTAAACAGGTTTTTGGCAAAATACTCTCCAATGCTTTTAAGTACACCAGAAGCGGAACAATTGACTGGCACATAAGTTTTGAGCGAGAAGGTGATGATATTTGGCTGATTTCCAAAATAAAGGATACCGGCATTGGCATAAAAAAAGAACAATTGGAAAAATTATTTTCCGGCTCCAGCGATCTGGTTGGTTCAAGAATAGACGGCATGAGGCTTGGGCTTGCCATTACAAAAGAAATAGTGGATAAGATGGGTGGCGTGATAGAAGTTGAGAGTGAATACGGCAAAGGTTCTGTATTTACCGTTAAAATAAAGCAGAAAGTTAGTGAAGAAACCGAGATAGATGAAAAAACTGTGAACAGCCTTAAAGAGTTCAATCACTATATTGGCAAAGAGGAAAAAAATGTAAAGCCTATTTATGTTCAAATGCCTTATGCCAATATACTGGTAGTTGATGATATGGCTTTGAATCTGGAAGTTGCGCAGAACTTGCTGCGTCCGTACGGAATGCGAGTAGATGCGGTGCCTAGCGGCAAAATAGCCGTTGCAAAACTGATGAACCAAAGCACAAAGTATTCTGCGATATTTATGGATTATATGATGCCGGAGATGGACGGTGTGGAAGCTGTGAAAAAAATCAGGGCGCTCAACAACGACTATGCAAAGAGCATCCCAATAATAGCTTTAACCGCAAATGCGATGGCCGGTTCGGAAAGGTTGTTTTTGGAAAGCGGCTTTAACGATTTTCTGATAAAACCCATAGATATTATGAAACTGGATGCTGTTCTGAACAAATGGGTTAGAGATGAGAGCAAGGAAACATGAATTTAAGCATAATAATTCCCATAAAAGATGAAGCCGGCAGCTTGCCCGAATTGCTTGCTGAAATTGGTGCCACCTTTTCTTCTGATTTTGAGATAATCGCAATAGACGATGGCTCAAGAGACAACACTTGGGAAGTTTTGCAAGAATTATCCAAACAATATAATTTTCTGAAAGCGATAAAATTCCAATACAACTGCGGCAAGGCTACTGCGCTTTCTTATGGATTCAGCGTGGCAAAAGGCAAGTACATAGCAACTATGGATGGTGATTTGCAGGACAACCCCGCAGAGATTCCGGAAATGCTTAAGATGCTTGATAGCAGCGATTTGGTGAGTGGCTGGAAAAAGAAACGCCATGATCCTTGGCACAAAACCATTCCCAGCGTATTTTTCAATTTGGCTGTTTCCATTGTTTGCGGCCAGCGTTTGCACGATTTTAACTGCGGATTGAAGGTGTATAAGGCTGAGGTTGCAAAAAGCGTTAAGCTTTACGGTGATTTTCACAGGTTTATCCCTCTTATGGCGAGTTGGAACGGTTTTAAAATCTCCGAGAAGGTTGTTGAGCACAGGGCCAGGCGGTATGGTTCTTCAAAATACGGTGTTTCCAGATTGGTGTCGGGTTTTTTGGATTTGGTAACCTTGATGTTTTTGAATAAATTTGCTATTAAGCCGTTGCATTTCTTTGGAACGCTGGGTTTGTTCGCATGCATGGCTGCAACGGTTATTTTCGGCCATTTCGGTTATGAATGGGCTACCACCGGTGTGTTAAGAGTTCGCCCATTGCTGGTTTTGGCAGGTTTCGCATTTGTTTCCGGCGTTCAATTTATATCTCTTGGATTGCTGGGTGAGATGTTGAATTCCAAGCTGCACGCCACTTCCCTCCCTTCCACCGTAAATATAGAAACAACGGAAAAATAGTGTACAGAAGCACGGTTATGCTCCATGTGTCCATAACGTCCATTTTGAAAACATTAAAGAATACCCACACTACAATTACCATAACCCAGTGCTGTCCGCTTGTGATAAACATTGCTGCCAAGGTATCTCCGGCACCACGCAACGCACCGGCGTAAACCACAATCAAGGTTGCTACGCTTACATAAATCGCAGCGAGGCGAATCATGGACACAGCGAGGTTGCGGGAACTTTCCCACTCGGGCCCAGGCGTGTGCGGAACAAAAACATCGGCGAGAATCCTGGGGATTCCCACGAAGAGCAAAATTATAAGCCCCGAATAGATTGCTCCTATTTTTATGCCGGAATATATTGAGCGGTTTGCTGCAGTAAAATCCCGAGCTCCTATATATTTGCCGACTATGCTGGTAGCTCCTATTTCAAGCCCGATCAGAGGCACGTAAGCGACCATGTCCCAACTGAACATTATGCTTGTGGCGGTTGCGGCAATCACCCCTTGCGAATCGAAAGTGAGTATCATGGCTTGGAAGGCGAGCATGTTCAAAAATATTTCTGCGCCGGACGGCAAACCTTTTTTTATAAGAGTTGAGGAAATTCTTTTGCTGAACCTCCAGCATTTGCTTGATGAATAATTTTCTCTGTATTCTTTGCTGAAAAACTTTGCCATCAAAACGCAGAGCGCAGAGAAATTGCCGGAGATTATGGCGAGGGGAGCCCCGATTATGCCAAGCGCCGGAAAGCCGAATTCTCCGAATGTAAAGCAATAGCTGAGAAACAGCGTTGTGACAAGCCCTGTGAGGGTTGCGCTCATAACAACACGAGTTCTGCCGAGCCCTATGAAAAAACATGCGAAAGCGTGGCGCATCATTGTGACGATGGATCCGTAGAGCAAAATGTCGAAGTATTTTATTTGCAGTACGCTTTGTTCGGCAGAGACATGGAACAGGTTTAGAAATGTGTGTGCGATTGGCATTAGGGCAAGGGCCATTGGGTAGCTGCATACGGCTATGATTATGGCTTGCACAAGCACAAGTGAGCATCGTGATATTTTTTGCGCACCCAAATTCTGGGCGACCATTGCGGTTGAGTAGCTGATAACTCCATTGAAAAATGTGATGGTGACCATTTCCATCAATCCGCCGGTCAAGGCGGCATTCATATAGTCTGAGCCGAGCTTTGAGAGGAACAATCTGTTTATAAAGACCAAAAAGGTATCAAAAGACATGGACATAACCATAGGCATGGCTATTATCAGCATTTCTTTAACTCCACCTTTCTGCAAAATATTCATTGTGATGGGAATTTTACCGAGCAGGTTCATTCAATGCCTTATAAAATTCCACAGTCTGCTTTGCAATGCTCTTCCAACTGAACACAGACTCAGCCCGCTTTCTGGAAGCCTCGCCCATTTTTTTGGAAAGATCGGGATTTGTCAGCAAACGGTTTAATTTTTCTGCAAGCTCGCTCTGGAATTTTTCAGGATCGTTTGGTGAAAAGTCAATGTCTGATTTGTGATCCAAAGTCACTAAAAATCCGGTTTCGTCTTCAACTATTATTTCCGGGATTCCGCCAACTCTGCTGCCAACAACAGGAGTTCCGCACGCCATCGCTTCCANATTTATTATGCCAAAAGGCTCGTAAAGCGAAGGNGTTGCAAATACTGCNGCGTGGCTGTAAAGAACCCTTAGCTCTTTGTGGTCAAGCATCTCTTGAACCCAGATAATGCCGTCTCGCTTTTCCTTCGCTTTTGCGATTAAGTTTTTGCACTCCTCCGCAATCTCCGGAGTGTCCGGCGCACCGGCGCACAGCACAATTTGCGCATTCTCGCTAATTTTTGGGATAGCTTGGATCAATTGCGAAATTCCTTTTTGCCTTGTTATTCTACCTACAAAAAGCACAAAAGGTCTTTGCGGATCAATGCCGTATTTTTTCAAAATTGCTTCGTCAAAAGTCGGCTTGTAAAATTCAGGGTCTATGCCGTTATAAATAACTCTTACTTTTTTTTCATCAACTCCGTAAAGATTGATCACATTTTGCTTCATCTTTTCGCTAACCGCTATAACTCCGTCTGCGTTTTGGTATGCAGTACGCTCAATCCAGCAGCTCATAGCATAGCCGCCTTTGCCGAGTTGCTCGGCTTTCCAGGGGCGATGAGGCTCCAAGGAATGTGTTGTTAGCACAAGAGGAACCTGGTATAAGCGGCTTGCCAGCACTCCGGCAAAATGTGAATACCAAGTGTGGCAATGCACAATGTCTATGCCACGCATTGCAGAAAGCCATTGCAGG
>JGI24695J34938_10003277_pt1 | contig 11420 bp, 11 predicted proteins | sample TergutCo191P3_FD_34938 | JGI IMG/M metagenome (IMG submission 34938) | reverse complement strand
GCGCGAATGGGATGCCCCTTCTCGCCGAAAACATCCCAAAAAACCGCCGGGTTTGCGCACGGCTGCCAGCCGGTAACGCCGATTTTTTCCAGCCTCGCGTTAAGTTTTTCGCCCGGTTCAGCGGCGGACGAAACGCCTGAAAGATCCCCCTTAACATCGGCGACAAAAACCGGTATCCCCGCCGATGAGAAAGCTTCCGCCATTTTCTGGAGAGTAACTGTTTTCCCTGTGCCTGTCGCGCCTGTTATAAGACCATGCCGGTTTAACATCTCGCCAAGGATAGATACGTTTTCCAATTCAGTGTTTTTCGCGATACATATCGGCATACTCATAAAAACTCCTTTTAGCAGATTTTATTCTATAATATATACCTGATATTGGCAACCATTTTAAATTCGTAAGCTAACATGGTTTATAGACAGACACTAATCAATAAAAAGCTGTTATAATATAAAAAATATATGCAAAAAAAGAAAAATATTATTTTTATCTCGATCGCCGTAATAACCGCGGTAATACTTATCGCGAGCCTGCTGGCATATATATTAACTCCCGGCAGTAAACTGGAATTAAATATAGCGCATGCGCAGGGATTAATCATGTCAATAAAAAAATATCATTTTTCTCAGTACCCTGATTTTAATGAACTGTTTTATACCGGAGGCAAGGGTTATGAATTTAAAAACGCCTCAGCGGACAAACTGATAATTTATTTAGGCGGTTTCGGCTGGGGATCCGCGATAGAGCCGAAATGGAGCGGAAAGTTAATAGATGTTTTATTGGAGATAAAAGAATTAAACGAAAGATACACTTTTTTTATCCCGGAAAAATTTAACAGGGAAATCGGCGCTTTGTACGGACTTGACGCTGAAGAGAGGCGGCGGTACACAATAAATAATCTTCTTGATAATTATTATGATGTCATTCGCGAATATCTCGCGGCGAATAATTTTAAGTCCATTGTCATTTATGGAACAGGCGAAGGCGCGTTCATCCTGCCGGTATTATTTACACGCCTTGAAAATCACAATATTACAGCGCTTATCTCAGACGCGGGAGGCGGGGGGCTTTCATATTTCGAGCAGCAAAAAGTTTTACAGGCGAAACTGCTGGCAAACGATAAATCATTCGCTCAGATTTCCGCGTTAAAAGAAGATCGTTTAAATTTAATAAATTACTATGAAACATGGATGCGGACATTTCAGGCGCAGCCCGCCGGTAACTCAGATGAATTCTTCCGCGACAGCCCTATGACATACAGATGGTTTAACAGCATTATACAATTGCGGCTGTATGAATATTATGAGAAAATAAACATTCCCGTTTTATTTATACACGGAAATTCAGATACAACTGTGCCGGTTGAGACAACGCAATACATAGAGAATAACCTGCCGGGAAAACCGTTTAATTTTTATTATTACGCGGAAATGACCCATAACCAGATCAAACAGCAGCAATATCAGCCGCAAAAAGATATAACAGAATGGGTTTTAAAAACAGATTTGTAGAGGACACCAGCGAAAAAAACCAAAAGAGCATTTGACATTTTTTGCCATGTTTAATAAAATAAACCATACCATATAAAAATTATTTTCAAGGAGCCCATCATGGCACAACACCAATTTCAAACAGAAGTCAGCCGGCTGCTGCATCTTATTATCCACTCCCTCTACTCAAACCGGGAGATATTTCTAAGAGAGCTTGTCTCCAATGCCTCTGACGCTTTGGATAAACTTAAATACCTTACTGTCGCCGATGAATCATTTAAATCGCTCAACTTCGATCCGCGGATTGACATTTCTTTTAACAAAGACGCGAAAACATTGACTGTTTCCGACAACGGAATCGGCATGAACGAGGCGGATTTAATTGATTCGCTTGGGACTATCGCGCGCTCCGGCACGAGGGCGTTTCTGGAGAAACTCGCGGAAGACGCGAAAAAAGACTCAAATCTTATCGGTCAGTTCGGCGTTGGTTTTTATTCAGCTTTTATGGCAGCGGACAGCATCGAAGTGATTAGCCGCAAAGCGGGAGAAGACGCCGCGTGGAAGTGGATAAGCGACGGCAAGGAAGGCTTCGAAGTCGGGAGCGCCTCCCGCGGCAGCCAGGGTACGACAGTAACCCTCAGCCTTACAGAGGAAGGAACCGAATACGCGAACCGCTGGTCAATCGAAGATATAATCAAGCGTTACTCCAACCATGTCGCGTTTCCCATCTACCTTACATACGATGAAAAAGAATGGGACGACAAGAGAAAGGAGAAAGGCAGCGTAATAAAAACAGACAGAATAAACTCAGGCACAGCGCTTTGGCGGCGGGCAAAGAACGAGCTTAAAGAAGAAGATTATAACGAGTTTTACAAGCAGCTTTCTCACGCTTCGCATACGGGCTACGATGATGAATCTCCGTTACACTACATTCATACAAAAGCCGAAGGAACGCTTGAGTACTCTACTCTCTTTTATATCCCGAAAAAAGCTCCCTTCGATTTATATAATGTTGATTATAAACCCGGCGTTAAACTTTACGTTAAGCGCGTTTTTATAACAGATGATGACAAAGAACTGATGCCGACATATCTGCGGTTCGTTAAGGGCATTATCGACTCTGAAGACCTCCCTCTTAATGTAAGCCGCGAAATCCTTCAGCAGAATAAAATTCTCCTTAACATAAAAAACGCTTCCATAAAAAAACTGCTCGGCGAATTCAAGCAAATGGCAGATAACGCGGTATCCGGCGGAGACGAAGCGAAAGAAAAATGGGAGACCTTTATTGAACAGTTTAACCGGCCCCTCAAAGAAGGGCTCTATCAGGATTACGCTAACCGCGAGGCGATTCAGGAGATTGTCCGTTTTAAAAGCACATCCGCCGAAGGATGGGTCAGCTTTTCGGATTATGTAAGCCGGATGAAGAGCGATCAAAAGCACATCTACTACATAACAGGCGGCGATGAAAAAACCCTGAGCTCTTCTCCGCTTCTTGAAGCCTACCGCGCGAAAGAGATCGAAGTCCTTATAATGCATGATGATATTGATGAAATTGTGATTCCCTCTCTGCACAGTTACCGGAAGGAAATCCCCGGCGCTGACGGAAAAACCGAAAGCCAGACATGGGAACTAAAGGCTGTTAACCGCGCGGGCGCGGACGAAGAGTTAGGTGAAAAGAAAGATAAAGCCGCCGAAAAGGAAGCTAAACCTGTTATCGAAAAAATAAAGAAGGCGCTCGGAGACCGGGTAAAAGACGTAAAACTCTCCCGCCGTCTTCATGATTCGCCGTCCTGCATTGTAGCGGACGAAAATGATCCGTCAATGCAGATGGCGCAGATGCTCAAGGCAATGGGACAGACATCAATGACAGAGATAAAACCGATACTGGAAGTGAACGGCGAACACCCCATTGTAATGAGCCTGAAAAACACTGAAGATGAGGATCGAATCGCCGATGTCGCGGGAGTGTTATTCGATCAGGCGCTTTTAGTTGAAGGCCTGAAACTGAAAGACCCCTCAGATTTCGTCAGGAGATTGAACAGATTATTAATAAAATAAGATGACGAAGTCCGGGAATTTTGTTTAACAGTAAAACAAGCCGCGGACAAAAAATTTTACCGCGATCATAAGGAGGCGGATATGACACAGCGGAACGTGATTATCATCGGAGCTGCGGGAAGGGATTTCCATAATTTCAACGTATTTTACAGAGATAATAAAAACTATAACGTTGTCGCGTTTACGGCGGCGCAAATTCCTGACATAGCGGATCGAAAATATCCCGCGTCTCTCGCGGGGAGCCTTTATCCGCAGGGTATTCCAATTTACGCTCAGGACAATCTGGAAAAATTGATCAGGGAGCTTAACGCCGATGAGTGTGTCTTTTCATACAGCGATGTCCCGTACAATTTTGTAATGAGCCTAAGCGCTAAAGTAAACGCCGCCGGCGCGGATTTCACGCTGCTCGGCTGCAAGAGCACAATGTTAAAAAGCGTAAAACCTGTGATCGCTGTCGGCGCGATCCGTACAGGCTGCGGAAAAAGCCAGACATCACGCAGGATAGCCGAGGCGCTGATTGCGCGTAACTTAAAAGTAATCGCGGTCCGCCACCCGATGCCTTACGGAGACCTGGAAGCGCAGAAAGTGCAGCGTTTCGCCGCGATTGAAGACCTCGCTAAACATAAATGCACAATCGAGGAAATGGAAGAGTACGAACCTCATATCGCCAGAGGAAATGTAATTTACGCAGGAGTGGATTATGAAGCGATCCTCCGCGCGGCGGAAAACGATCCCGCTGGCTGCGATATAATTTTATGGGACGGCGGAAACAACGATTTCTCATTTTACAAGCCTGACCTTATGATAACAGTTGTTGATCCGCACAGACCGGGACACGAACTCTCCTATTATCCGGGCGAAGTAACATTAAGGCTCGCGGATGTTGTGGTTATCAATAAAATTGACAGCGCGGATTTTGAAAACATTCAGACTGTCCGTGACAACATAGAAAAGATAAACCCTAAGGCGGCGGTAATAGACGCGGCGTCTACATTAAGCGTGGATAAACCCGAAGCGATTCGCGGCAAACGCGTGCTGGTTATAGAAGACGGTCCGACTCTCACTCACGGAGAGATGAAAATAGGCGCGGGTGTAGTAGCCGCGAAACGTTTCGGCGCCGCTGAGATCGTCGATCCGCGGGCATCCGCTGTCGGAAAGTTAGCTGAAACATTCAGGATTTATCCCAATACCGGCAGGCTGCTTCCCGCGATGGGTTACGGAGAACAGCAGATGAATGACCTCTCCGCGACAATCGCGAGAACTGACTGCGATTCCGTTGTTATCGCGACCCCGATTGACCTTCAACGGGTAATAAAAATCGATAAACCATGCGCGCGGGTTGAATACAGCCTGCAGGAAATAGGCCGTCCGAATATTGACGATGTGCTGGATAAATTTTTACGTTAGGCGATCGATAGTCATGCTGTATCATATATAATGTAAACCATGCCGCTTGTAAACATCGGGACATTAATCAAAAAACTTCGCGTTCAACAGGGAATGACGCAGGAGGATCTCGCGTATCCTGTAATTGAGCAGTCAACATTATCAAGAATTGAGAACGGGCAGACCATGCCGAATAAAAGCACGACAGAAATGCTGCTTGAAAGGCTTGGGTACAACCCCGGGAATATCGACATTGTTATTGATAAAAAAACAGCGGATACCCAAATGAAAATGGATGAGCTGTATTCATTAATAAAAACGGAAAGCATATATGATGATCAGGATGAAAGAACAACAAGAGCGGAAGCGATAATTGAACAGCTTGAGGAAGACGCGGAATTCATGGCGGAGCGCGTTAACCGCCAGTATGTTTTGCTGAATAAGGCAATGTGCGCGTTACACAGAAAAGAAGACGGAGAGCGCATACACGAAATGCTGATGGAAGCCATGAGAATCAGCATCCCTGAGTATAATGAAAAGGATATAGATAAATACTATCTTTCCAAGCAGGATGTGCGCATAATAAACCTGACAACGATGGTATACCGCGACAACGGGCGTCTGGATGACGGTATCAACGTACTGAGCCTTTTAAAAAAGAACTTTGAGGAAACCAACATTGATAAAGAATCCAGAGGGGAGTATTACGCCAGCGTTGTATACGCTCTTGCCACGCTTCTTACTTACGCGAAAAGATATGAAGAAGCTCTGGCAATGTGCGACAGGGCGGCTGAAATATGCAAGGAAACAGGGGTTTTCCGCCTTTTGCCTCTGGTAACCGCATATAAGGCTCACTGCCTCTATCATGGAGGGAAGGGGAACAACAATGAGCGCGCGGAACTTTTAAGGCAGTCGTATTACGCTTCAAAGATGTTTGGTTATCAGAACTGGGCGGAAATGATAAAGGATGACGCGAAAGAATTCGGCATAGAACTCTAACCTATTACGATGAATATTCGGGGCAGCCGGTACGGTGATATAACCTCCCTCAGCAAAAAAAATTCTAAAAATCCCTTGACAATATGTTTCTAGTGTGTTAGTGTAGTAGTACACATATGGAGGTATATATGCCGTCATGGGAAGAATGGAGATTGGCGTTTGATGACCGGAACCCGATTTACCGCCAAATAGTTCTTCAGTTCAACAGAGCGTTTGTCAGGGGAGATATAAAACCCGGCGAACGCGTCCCGTCCATCCGCGAGATGTCAGCGCTGCTGAAGGTGAACACAAACACAATGCAGAGGGCGTATCAGGAGTTGGAGCGGATCGAACTGATCAACAGTAAAAGAGGTACAGGGTATTTTTTAACGGAGGATTCAAACATGAACGAAAAAATGCGCCGTGAACTGGCGGTTAGCTCTCTTAACCGTTTTGTTGAAGAGATGCGGGCATTGGGTTACGCAGACAGAGAAATTAAACAATGTCTGGAACTATTTATGAAGGAAGGAGAAAAGAATGGAAACAAATGAAAAAGGCGGAGAACCGGATCAGCGCGCGGTTCTGCAGATCGATAGCTTGGAAAAAAACTTTATCGGCTGTCAGGCTCTTCAGGGTGTGGATTTAACCATTCCCGCCGGGCAGATCGCGGGACTGCTTGGGCCGAACGCCTCAGGAAAAACAACGCTGTTAAAAGCTATAGCGGGCCTGCTTCAGCCGACAGCGGGAACAATTCATTATTACGGAAACGCCGCGTATGGGCCTCAGGCGAGAGAAACAATAAGTTTCTGCCCGGACACACTCGTGTTTCCGCAGTGGATGAAGGTAAATGACGCGTTCGCGTTTTACCGCGAAATGTACAGGGACTATTCGCAGCCGCGGGCCGGCGAGCTTATGCGTATCCTTCAGCTTGAAAATGTCAGCGGCAAATTTGTAAACAAGCTGTCCAAAGGCATGAAAGAACGCATGATGCTTGGGCTGACTTTCTCCCGCGATACTCATCTGTATCTGCTTGATGAGCCGCTGGACGGAATTGATCCTGTGGGAAAAATGCGCGTAATAGACGCGATACTCGCGATGAAACCGCAGAACTCTTCCGTTCTTATATCAACGCATCTTGTAAAAGATATAGAGCGGATATTTGACAGTGTGTTTTTCCTTTCCAAAGGGAAAATAGTGTTTTCCGGCGGCAGCGAGGCGATACGCGAAGAAAAAGGAAAAACAGTAGAACAGGCTTATTTGGAGGTATTTATAAATGAAGGCTCAGTTTAAATACGCGTTTATGGCAGGGCTTTATTTCAGGGGTCCTGTATTCGCGGTAATTTTTGTGATGAATACAGTATTTACGCTGCTTGGGTTTTTGGGAGTGCTTCCGCTGCCCGCTCAAGTAACCGCGGTCTCGCTCGGCGGTGTAGCGATAGCAGTAATGGCGGCAGCGTGCATAATAGGCGACATTCACATCGGGCGGCGCATGTTCGCGTCTCCCGAAAGCTACCTCCACGCTCTCACGCCTGTCCCGCGCTGGAAAACCCTTCTCGCGAGCGTAATTACAATGGCGGCTCTTGACATACTGACAATGGCTTTCTCAATATTCACCGAAGTCTGCATGTCGCTTAACCTCGCGGGAAAAAACGTCTGGCTCATAATAAGGGAATATATCCGGGCAAACCCGGAAATAATAACATACATCATTATTGGAGCGCTCTTATTAATAGCTGTATACCTTCTCGCGTTAATGATAATTATGTTCTGCATAACAATGAAGAAATCACTGCTTTTCAAAATACCCGCGTCAGGCCTTCTCGCGTTCCTTCTGGGATGCGGATGCGTATACGCGGCAAACCTCTTGCAGCTTTTATTAGCGCCGTTCAGCTATGTAGAGCGGTACTTGTTTATGATTATCATAACTCCGCAAGGCGGGACAGCTTTTTGGGTTTTAACCGCGCTTACGCTACTTGAAGCCGCGGGCTTGTTTGTAATAACATCAAAATTAATGGAAAGGAAAATTAACTTATGAAAAAATATTTTAAAAACGCTTTTTACATAATTACTCTGGTTATGCCAATTTCAGTTTTATTGACAGGCTGTGTCTTTGTCAACACCGGAAATGGCATGAATAGAAGCAGTTCGGTACAGGCGCAGGGCAGCAGAGAAAACTACGAAATTAAAGTCAGCGCGTTTAACAAAATCAAGATCGAGGGAAACTGCGAGATTCAATATAACTACGGAAACTCCGATACTGTTACGCTTATGGTTCAGCCGAACATCAGGGAGTATATTGTAGTAGAAACTGTAAACGGCGAGCTGATCTTCAGGACAACAAGCAGGATCTCATACGGATTAAGCAAAAGCCCGGTGTTAACCGTTTACGCGCCCGCGTTAAACAGCGTAACAATTGAAGGCGCGGGAATATTTACAGCTAACGATAAAATTACCAGCGACTCATTGACATTAAATATAAGCGGCGCGGGTTCAGGAACAGCGGAACTTGATGTGAACACCTTTAATGTAATAATATCCGGCGCGGGAAATTTTAATTCATCAGGTAAAGCGAATAACTCTGTTATCACTTTATCAGGCGCCGGAAATTATAACGGATTATCGCTATTAACCGCGGACACGACAGTGAATTTAACGGGAGCTGGTTCTGTCAAGGTTTATTCCACCGGAGTGCTCAGAATTGACGCTGACGGAGCGGGATCAGTTGAATATAAAGGCTCGCCAAGCCTTCAACTGAATACAAGCGGATTAATCGGCATAAAAAATTTAAATTAAGCTTTTTTCAGACTGTCCATAACGCCTGCGTTATGGACAGTTCACAAAATTTTACTTCAAAGTAATTTCAACAACTGTGTCAATTGCGTCCGGCAGAGGATAATTGTTGCCGTGTCCCGGTTTAAGAAATAAAAACTCATGCTCCTTATACTCGCTGAGATTCCATTCTTTCTTTGGTATCCGCGTTTCGCTGCCGTCCGCGAGAAGACGCGCTTTCTTCAGCATGCCGTCCATATTCATAAGGCAGACAGCGCCCGCCTGCGCCTCATAAATATGCGCGTATAACGTTTTTCCGTTTTGAGTAAAACGCCCCCATTCAGGTTTCGGGAAATCCGCTTTGCCGCACCCGTAAACGCTGCGCGAGTTTTTTTCCATCCAGCGGCCGGCTTCTTCAAGTATTTTAATCGAGGCTTCCGGAATTCTGCCTTTCGGATCAGGGCCGACATTTAAAAGCAGATTGCCGTTTTTGGAAACACATTCCACAAGCATGCGAATCACCATTTCGGCGGACTTCCAGTGCTGGTCTGCCGCGCTGTATCCCCAGTTGCAGTTTAACGTAAGGCAGGCTTCCCACGGAACACTGTCTCCCGATTCATTTACGATTCCTTCAGGAGGAACCATCTGTTCAGGGCACGCGAAATCTCCTGCGAAATCAGACGGGTTTCCGGTAAGAATAGTTCCCGACTGTTCACCCGATCCTTCCAGACGGTTATCAATTATGATATCAGGCTGCAGAGAGCGGACCATTTCGATTAACTCCCGCGATTTCCACGCGGCGCCTGCCATTTTTCCGTAAGAAAAATCGAACCACATTATATCCAGCTTGCCGTAATTTGTAATAAGCTCGCGCACCTGTCCGTGCATAAAATCTATATAACGGTTAAAATCTCTGCCTTCATTACCGCAGTCTTTGTTATCACGCATGGGATGGTACGAGTCTTCATAATGCGGAAAGTCCTCGTGATGCCAGTCAAGGATGGAGAAGTATAGGCCAACCCGGATTCCTTCCGCGCGGAAAGCCTCAAGAAATTCGCGCACCAAATCCCTGCCCGCCGGAGTGTTAACAGAATTATATTCTGTCAGTTTTGTATCCCAGAGACAGAAGCCGTCATGATGTTTCGCGGTAAGAATCGCGTACTTCATTCCGGCTTTTTTCGCGAGAGCCGCCCATTCACGCGGCTTGTATTCATCGGCTTTGAACTCCTCAAAGAACTGCTTGTAATCTTCCTTTGACATTCTTTCAACGCTTCTGACCCACTCCCCTCTTGAAGGAATCGCGTATAACCCCCAGTGAATAAACATTCCAAAACGCGCGTAACGAAACCATTCTGTTCTTGCCCGTCTTTCTTCGATATTTTTATTTGCCATTGTTTTCTCCTATCCCGCTTCAGCTAATGTAAGTATTTCGATTGTATCATTCTCACTCAGTTTTGTATCCAGTCCGCCTGTCATCATAATTCCTTTTCCGTTAACAAGCAGCAGGCATGTATCATCACGCAGCAGAAATTCTTTTAATTTTTCTCCGTAATGATCCGAAACCGCGCCGATAAGTTCCCGCACGCGCGCGCAGCCTTCGATCTCATAAGACTTTTCCCCGCTTGTATACTCAAGTAAATTACTGTAAAATAAAACTTTCATTTCCTCTTCCGTATTTCCTTTTTATTATTTTGATGATGCTCGAAAACTGAAGTATCCGCGCGTTCCTGTTTGATGCCGCATGTTTCGCATTTTTCGTTTCTTTTAATATCAATATACTCGATACCCGTAGTCAAGCCGTTATAAATTAAAAGTTTATTCTCTAATGGAATCGGCAGACCAAGCATGTATAAAAGAGCGGTGTTCGCCTCAATTGTTCCGGTGATTCCGGCAGTTGTGCCAAGCGCTCCCGCCGCTTCTTTTTTTGCTGATTTCACCGGGAAAACGCAGTTAAAACATGGCGTGTCAGGCGGAGAGGAAAACATAACACAGCCCGAAAAGCCGTTAATGCCTCCGTCAATATACGGTATACACAGAGAAACGCAGGCTTTGTTGATAATAAAGCGGGCGTCAAAAGAATCCACAGCTCCAAGAACAATATCGTAACCGGAAAAAATATCCGCCGCGTTTTCTTGTGTTAAGCGCTCACACACCGCGTTAATTTCTATTGTATCGTTTAACGCTGAAAGTTTTTCTTTCGCGGATTCTGTTTTTGCCCTGCCGGTATCGGCGGCATTATGCAAAAACTGGCGGTTAAGGTTGCTTACAGCCACAATATCGTCATCAATAAAACCAAGCCGCCCGACACCTGCCGCCGCGAGATAGGTTAATATGGGAGAGCCAAGTCCGCCTACGCCAGCGACAAAAACAGAGGAGCGCGAAATTTTCTTCTGGCCTTCAATTCCAATCTGCGGAATTATTATCTGCCTTGAATAACGCTCGCTCATTTATATCCTTAAAAAATTCAAAAAACCATGCGGATTATATTTTCTCGCGCAGCAGAGCCTCAGTTTTTTCTGTGTACTTTTTAATCATCCTGTACGTGGTTTCCTCGTTAAGCGCGCCGTTCAAACTGGGCGTTTCAAAATATCTTTTTGGAAGCCGGATGTCACTCATATGAAAGCCAAGCCCTTCTTTTATCTCCAGCTTAGTCTGATAAATACGCCTGCCGATGGCGGTAAGATCGCTGTCTGTAAGTTCCCACCCGATTGAATTGAGCGCGTCAAGTATTGTCTGCCG
>JGI24695J34938_10003271_pt1 | contig 11440 bp, 9 predicted proteins | sample TergutCo191P3_FD_34938 | JGI IMG/M metagenome (IMG submission 34938) | reverse complement strand
AAATGAAAAATATACTTTGATAAGACATAAAAATAATAAGGTTGAAGCATGGGAATTTGAAGAAGATTTTAATTTAATAAGCGCTTTAAAGTTTATGAAAACATGGGACAAAATCTATCCATTCGAAAATCGTGTATCTGTAGCTCCACTTGCTTATGATAAATTAAAAAAAAGCTTAAAGAGAATTGCAAGAGTAAAGACAAGAAGAAAGATTTACCTACGCCATAATACTTAGTAGGCGAAAAATAAAAAAAATGACATAATATACCAAATGACAGACAGAATAGAATTAAAATATCCTTTAATACTTGTGCATGGTATTATTGCCCATGATAGAACTAAATATTTTAATTTTTGGGGAAGGGTTCCTAAAACATTAAAAGAAAAAGGGATAAAAGTTTTTCTTGGCAACACCGATTCCTGGGGAAGCTGCGAGACTAACGCGAAAATACTAAAAGAAAACATAGATAAAATATTATTGGAAACAGGTTCACAAAAAGTGAATATTATAGCTCACTCAAAAGGAGGGATCGATTCCCGCTTTTTAATCTGGAAATACAATTATGGCGGAAAAATTGCGAGTTTAACTACGATTTCTACGCCTCATCACGGCTCTGAACTAGCAAACCTTTTATTCAAACAGGATATTTTGCATAAAAAGATAGTAAAAAAAGCTCTAAATATTTTTGGGAAACTTTACGGCGACACAAACCCCGATTTATTCAATGTTAATTATCAATTAACAACAGATAGAATGAAAGAATTTAATAAAAATATCATCATGGATAAAAATGTATATTGTCAAAGTTTATATACATTAATGAAAAAATCCTTTGACGATTTAATGTTTTACAGCAGCCACTGCTATCTAAAAAAAGAAATCGGAGAAAATGACGGCATGGTCTGCGAATATTCCGCAAACTGGGGAGAAAACGTAAAGAAAATAGAAGGCAGAATATCTCACGCGGAAATACTTGACTATAAGCAAAAAAATATTTTTGGAACGGATATAATTAATATTTACCTAAATATCGTAAAGGATTTGGCGGAAAAAGGTTTTTAGCTGTGAATAAAAACGATTACATAAAACAGCTAAAACGCCTCATTAAAAAATATCATCCTGATTTACACGACAATAGTTACATGGAATCAATGTACAGCGAAATCACGAAAATATTGGTTAATAAATTAAACGAGGTAAAATTAAATAAAAATGAAATAAATATAAAAAAACATAATAAAAATAAAGAAATGGATTATTTTTATTATAAATCAGGGATCAGGTTTTATAAAAATATCCATCCTGATAAATTTTATAAAAGAAACCCGGACTCAACATACGAAACAAAGACATATAATGATTTTATCAAAATATTAAACGGTATATATTTATCATTTAATACGGCTCAATATTACTTTAATAAAGTGATAAACGACTGCCCACAGTCCCCATATTACGAGGATTCAGTCTTAAAAATAAAACTGTTAAAAAAACTGTATAAAAGCTACGAAAATACGATTTTTGAAGAAAATAAAGTAATAAACAACGAAAAATTTATAAGCGAAATGGGATTAAAAATACTCTAAGCCGTATATTATTGAACCGCGAAGGGATCGAACCTTCGACCCGCAGATTAAGAGTCTGCTGCTCTACCAGCTGAGCTAGCGGTCCTTTTTACTCGTTTATCCTATCAAAAAGCGCCAAATTGGTCAATTGACACAAACGCCCAAAAATTGATAGACTTCCTTATTATTAGGGTTTGCCCAAAGAGCGAGAGTGGTGGAATTGGCAGACACGCTAGACTTAGGATCTAGTGCCCTAGGCATGAGGGTTCAAGTCCCTCCTCTCGCAGTCAATTCATAAATATCGATATAAAGAGGAACAATGTGGCTGTTAGCAAAGAATTAAAACGTCTGGAAAAATCAAATGTCCAGTTAAACATTACTGTCCCAAAAGAGGATGTTCGTGCCCAGTACGATGAAATGCTTAGGGAATACTCCAAAAACATGCAATTGCCGGGCTTTCGCAAGGGAAAAGTTCCCAGGGAAGTGCTGGAACGCAAGTTCGCCGAAGCCCTCAAGGGTGAGGCTGCTGGCAGGGTCATGGAATCGACCTTACAGGAAATCTTTAAGGACGAAAACCTCCCCAGAAACGAAAAGCCGCTTCCCTACTCCACGCCGGAGCTTCAGGGCGAGCCTGAGATCGATTTTGATAAAGACCTTGTGTTTTCGGTAGTTTACGATGTTCTTCCCGATGTAAAAATCGGTCAGTGGAAGGGGCTTAAAGTTGAGTACCCGTTCGCCGAAGTTGACAAAAAGGATATCGACAAGGAGCTTGAAGAAATCCGTGACAGAAACGCTGTCGTTATGGATAAAGACGATGGAGCGGCTGCCGCAAAAAATGATGTTGTCACCATGGATTACAAGATTTTTGAGGAAGACGGCGAGACCGCTATGGGTATATCACGCAATGATTTTACGCTTACAATCGACGGAAAAAATGTTTTTAAGTTTGATGATGATATTACCGGAATGAAAAAAGGCGAGACAAAAGATTTTAAGAAAAAATTCGCTGATGATTTTTTTGATCCGACATTGGCCGGCAAGGAAAGAAAAGTTAGCATAACGCTTTCCTCTCTTAAAGAGAAAAAACTTCCTGATTTGGATGATGATTTGGCTCAGGATGTCGATGAAAAATTTAAAACGCTTGACGATCTTAAAAACAGCATTAAAGAACGCATGGAAAAGCAGCTTGAGTTCAGATTAAGAGAAAAAAAATTAAGCGAGCTTCTTAAAAAAATAATGGAAAACACGCCTGTTACACTGCCAGAATCAATGATAAACGCCGAAGTCGAAGGCAGGTGGCGCCGCCTTGCGCGTTACTACAACACCAGCGTGGAATCGATCCAGCAGATGATGGCAATCGGCGAAAAGACGCAGGAATGGCGGGAGAGCGCCGTAAACGCCCTTCACTCACGCCTTATAATCGAGACATTGATGGAAGATCAAAAAATCGAAGTGTCTGATGATGATGTAGAAAAAGAGCTTCTCTCTATCGCTTCGGCTAACGGAGCCCAGATCGATGAAGTAAAAAAACATTATAACGAAGAAGCGATTTTTTACCTGAAAGAAGATATCAGGGAAAAAAAGATTACCGATATTATGCTTGACGAAAACACCTTAAAACCCGGAAAAAAGGAGAATTATCTGGATTTCATGTCAGATAATGGTTAGATTAGTTATATGGGTATAAAAATGAGTAATCTTGTTCCGATCGTAGTAGAACAGACAGGGATGGGGGAACGTTCGTACGATATTTATTCCCGTCTGTTAAAAGATCGCATTGTCTTTTTGGATGGTGAAATAAATGACGTTAGCGCGGACCTTGTTGTTGCCCAGCTTTTGTTCCTGGACGGTCAGGACACGGAAAAGGATATCAATCTTTATATAAATTCTCCCGGCGGATCTGTTACTGCCGGGCTTGCGATATACGACACAATTCAGCATGTTAAATCCGATGTGCAGACGATCTGTCTTGGACAGGCGGCGAGCATGGCGGCTTTAATTTTAACGTGCGGAACCGCAAAAAAACGCATGATTCTTCCGTCATCGAGAGTGCTGATTCACCAGCCCTGGGGCGGCGCTCAGGGACAAGCCCGTGATATCGGCATTCAATCAAAAGAAATTGTACGCTTAAAAAAATTGATAATAGAATATTTCGCCAAACATTCAGGAAAAACGATCGAACAGGTATCTCTCGACATGGAAAGAGATTTTTTTATGTCCGCGCAGGACGCGGTTGAGTACGGCATAGCCGACTCCATATTAACGAGGGATAAAAATGGCGCGTCTTCGTAACGGACCTGAAGTGTTCGAGAGGGTCTGCTCTTTCTGCGGAAAAAGCGCCGACATGGCGCGCCGTTTAATCGCGGGACCCAATGATGTTTTTATCTGCGATGAATGTATAGAAGTCTGCCGCAAAATTCTTTGCGAAGAAGAGCATGAGCTTACATCCCAGTTTACAGGCGATATTCCGACTCCAAAAGAAATAAAAACCTATCTTGATCAATTTGTAATCGGGCAAGACAACGCGAAAAAAGCGCTTTCTGTCGCTGTTTATAATCATTATAAAAGAATCGCCAATCCCGCCAAAGAAACGGAAGAAGTAGAAATCGAAAAATCCAATGTTCTTTTAATCGGTCCTACAGGAACAGGAAAAACACTGCTTGCGAAAATTCTCGCGAAAAAATTAAAAGTTCCATTCGCAATTGTTGACGCCACTACCCTTACCGAAGCCGGATACGTCGGCGAAGATGTGGAAAATATTCTTTTAAAATTGATTCAAAGCGCAGGCGGAAATATTTCCGCCGCGGAAAGAGGCATTGTATACATCGACGAAATCGACAAGATCGCGCGCAAGGGCGAGAATGTTTCAATTACGCGCGATGTTTCAGGCGAGGGTGTGCAGCAGGCGCTCTTAAAAATTATCGAAGGGACAATCGCCTCCGTTCCTCCGCAGGGCGGCAGAAAGCATCCAAATCAGGAATTGATCCGCATCGATACTACAAATATTTTATTTATCTGCGGCGGCGCTTTTGTTGGATTGGAAAAACTTATCTCCCGCCGTGTTGTTCAGCATCCTATGGGTTTTGGAGCGGAGACAGGCACAAACGAAAAGTCGCTTAAAGATTTATACGACAACCTGCACCCCGATGATTTAATCCAGTTTGGCATGATCCCAGAATTTATAGGACGCCTTCCAATTACGGTAAGCCTGGAAGAGCTTAAGCGCGATGATCTTAAACGTATAATTACAGAACCTAAAAACGCGATTGTCCGCCAGTATCAGGCGTCTTTGGCTTATGATGATGTTAAACTTGAGTTTACGGAAAAAGCGATTGACGCTATCGCCGATAAAGCGATTAAACAAAAAACCGGCGCGCGCGGTCTTAGAGCGATTGTAGAAAGGCTTATGACTGACATTATGTTTGACATTCCTTCGATAACCGGCGATAAACAGGTAACCATTACCCACGATACTGTGGAAAAATCAGAACCGCCTGAAATTATCTATCTTGAACAGAAGCAAAAGAGCGCATAACAGGACTTTGGGGTTTTCCTTGTGGAAAAAAAAACAGGCGGCATATTAAACGGATTATTTTCCCGTTCGCAAAAAAAGAAATCCCTCTTTTACGATTATAACGGAACGGAAGAACTTGTAACGGAGGAATTTCCGCTTCTTCCTCTTCGTGATCTTGTGCTTTTTCCCCAGACTGTTGTTCCGATTTTTATTACGTATAAACCGGGCATTTTGGCTCTTGAAGAAGCGTTAAGAAAAGAAAACCGCCTTTTTGCGGCGTGCCTTAAAAAAAATGAGTTAAGGCTCTCCTCCGATGAGCCCTACTCTATCGGCACTGTTGTAAGAATTATTTCCCACTTAAAACTTCCCGATAACACTTTTCGCGTTGTTTTCCAGTGCGAATACTGCGGAACCATTATTAATACGTATTCACATAACAATCATTCGCTGGTTAAGGTAGAGCCGCTTAAAATCGCGGGATTAAACGATCCTTTCAGCCCGGAAGACATTGGTTTAATGAGAAGCGTTCAAAAATCTTTTTCGCAATACTCGGAGTATTCAGGAAAAATAAGCCCGGATACCCTTACCGCTGTTGAAAAATCCGAAGACCCTCAAAGGCTTGCGAACCTTGTGTGTAACGCAATTTATGTTAAATCAGAAAAAAAGATTGAGCTTTTATCATACATCGACACAAGGGAAAGATACCTTGCAATACTTGAAATCCTGGAAAAAGAAAATGAAATTTACGGCATACAAAAAAATATTTCCGGCAAAGTCAGAAGAAAGATGGATAAACGCCATCGTGAATATGTCTTGAATGAACAGCTAAGGGAAATTAACAAAGAACTTGGCAAAGACAAAGTCGAAGATGAGTTTGCGATTTTGGAAAAACGCATAGCGGAGAAAAATCCGCCAAAAGAAGTGACAGAAAAGTGCGAAAAAGAAATTAAACGCCTAAGAAAACTTCAGCCGCTTTCACCTGAAGCCGGAGTTTTACGGGGGTACCTTGAATGGATAGCTGATCTTCCCTGGAGCAGTTTTTCTGTTGACTCAGGAGATCTGGGAGAAGCGGAAAAAATACTTGACGCGGATCACTTTGGAATGAAAAAGGCGAAAGATCGTATAATTGAATTTATCGCTGTTCGTGAATTACTTTCCAATGAAAATAAAAAAACAGTTGTAAAAGAAATAAAAATTAAAGAAATAGAGCCTGATTCAGAAAATGAAATAATTGATTCCAAGGACGTAATTTCTGATTCAGAAGATATTAATTCAGGCTCCCCGCCGCCTACCCCAAACCCAATCAAGGGACCAATCCTTTGCTTCGTAGGTCCTCCCGGAACAGGAAAAACAAGTCTTGGAAAATCTGTAGCGCGGGCTTTGGGGCGAAACTTTGTGCGAATCTCTCTTGGCGGCGTTCGTGACGAAGCCGAAATAAGAGGGCACAGAAAAACCTATGTTGGAGCGCTTCCCGGAAAAATTATACAATCCATGCGAAAAGCGGGAACTGTAAATCCTGTTTTTCTGTTAGACGAAATTGATAAACTGTCGCACGATTTTAGGGGAGACCCTGCTTCCGCTTTACTGGAAGTCCTTGATCCGGAACAAAACTCTACGTTTGTGGATCATTATCTTGAAGTTCAATATGATCTTTCAAAAGTAATGTTTTTAACAACAGCAAATTCACTTCACTCGATTCCCTATCCTCTCCTTGATCGCATGGAAATAATTGAAGTTCCCGGTTACGGCGAAAACGATAAATTAAGCATAGCGAAACAGTTTTTGGTTCCAAAAGAACTTCGTGATAATGGCTTATCTACGGCGGATGTAACATTCAGGGACGATACGTTAAAAGACATAATACGTTTTTGGACAATGGAATCTGGCGTTCGCAATCTTGAAAGAGAGACAGCCCGCTGCATAAGACGAATAGCCCGTGACGCTGTTAATAAAGGCTATGGAAAAGATAAGCCCGTGAGCGAATTTACAAAAACAATTAAACCTGACAACCTGGAAAAACTTCTTGGCAGGAAAAAATATAAACGCGACCTTGTATACAGAGAAGCCCGTGTAGGCGTTACATACGGTCTTGCGTGGACTGAATACGGCGGCACAATCATGCCTGTAGAAACATTGCGCTATGACGGAAGCGGAGANCTTTTAATAACAGGAAATTTGGGCGATGTTATGAAAGAAAGCGCCCGTATCGCTCTTTCATATTTAAGAAGCACNGGCGGCAATTTAAGTTTTGATATAAAAAACCTTGCAAAATCNGATTTTCATATCCATGTCCCGGAAGGAGCGATACCAAAAGACGGGCCTTCTGCCGGTATAACCTTAGCATCTTCGTTATTATCAACGTTATGCAAAATTCCTCCGCGGCCGTGTATCGCCATGACAGGAGAGCTGACCCTTACAGGGAGGATTCTGCCAATTGGCGGCTTAAAAGAAAAAGTTTTAGCTGCGATTAGAAACGGCATGGAGAAAGTAATCCTTCCAAAAGACAACGAAGATGACTGGGCGGAGCTTGATAAAGATATCCGCAGTTCAATAAAAGCAGAATTCGCTGAAACAGCGGCGGACGTGTTTGGCATTTTATTTACGGACGATATTTTAAAGAAAGCCTCGAGAGACGCGCAGGCGCAAAAGACAAATAAAAAGAAATAAGTTTTTTATATTGATATTTTTCGCCATTTAGGCAATAATAATTTTTATGAAATACGATGTAATTTTAGCGGGAGTTGGGGGCCAGGGTGTTCTTTCTGTTGCCACCATTATTGCCCATGCGGCGATGAGCGATGGGTTCGAGGTGCGCCAGAGCGAGGTGCATGGTATGGCGCAAAGAGGCGGTCAGGTTTTGGCGCATATGCGCATCAGCATTAAAAAAATCGCCGGGGATCTGGTTCCAAAAGGCGGCGCCGATATGATTATCGCGATGGAACCTTTGGAAGGTCTTCGATATATTCCATATCTAAAACCAAACGGAATTCTTGTTACTTCGTCAGAGCCGTTTGTGAATATGCCAAATTACCCAGAAATTGAACAGGTACACTCTTCCATAAAACGTCTTCCAAAATGGAGGCTTGTAAAAACAGCCGATCTCGCGAAAGAGGCAGGGCTTCCCAAAGCCGCAAATACCGTAATGATAGGAGCCGCTTCCTGTTTCCTTCCAATCAAGGAGCAGAGCCTGGAAAAAATAATTTCTGATACATTCGCCAAAAAAGACGCAAACACAGTGCAGGCAAACTCAAAAGCGTTTAAGCTGGGGCAAGCTGCCGCGAAAACAGCTTAAAAAGACTGAGTGATTTAATGACGTATCAGTATTGGGACGCCGGGATAGAAAAGATGCCTCGCTGTGATCTTGAGGCTTTACAGTTAAAGAAATTAAAAAATGAGATCGGCATTGCTCTTAGAACTCCCTTTTACAAAGAACGTCTTTTCAAAGCCGGAATAAAAGACGTTAGTGACATTAAATCTCTCGATGACTTAAACAGAATTCCTTTTACTACAAAAAATGATTTAAGAGACGGTTTCCCGTACGGTTTTTTATCGATCCCAAAAGATGAAGTTGTGCGCCTTCATTCATCAAGCGGCACAACCGGCACTCCTACTGTTATTTATTTTAACAAAGACGATATCAAAAGATGGGCTGATTATATGGCGCGCTGTATATTCTCAACAGGGTGCACAAAAAACGACGTGTTTCAAAATATGATTACGTACGGTCTTTTTACAGGCGGACTTGGTTTTCATCAGGGCGGCGAAGAAGTCGGAATGCTGGTAATTCCAGCCGGAGCCGGAAACACAGCGCGTCAATTTAAGATGATGCAGGATTACGGAACAACAGTGCTGCACGCTACTCCGAGTTTTCTTCTCCATCTCGAAACAAAAATGAAAGAAGCCGGCGTTTCGCGCGAAAGCCTTTTAATAAAACGCGCGTTCGCGGGAGCTGAGCCGTATTCAGAAGACACAAGAAAACGAATCGAAAAATTATTAAATGTTGATGTTTACAATTCTTACGGTTTATCGGAAATGAACGGGCCCGGCGTCGCTTTTGAATGTCAATGTAAAGCGGGTCTTCATATCTGGGAAGACGGCTATATAGCTGAAATTGTAAATCCTGACACTCTTGAACATGTAAAAGAAGGAGAAACAGGAGAGCTTGTCTTAACAATTCTCTGCCGTGAAGCCACTCCGATTTTACGTTACCGCACGAGAGATTTAACATCTTTTTATATAGAGCCTTGCGAATGCGGAAGAACGCACCGCAGGCTGCGCCGCATAACAGGAAGAAGCGACGATATGCTGATCATAAACGGCGTAAATGTATTCCCAAGCCAGATCGAAGAAGTTATCATGGGTATGAAGGAAGTTGGCAACAACTACCTCATCGTTGTGGAAAAAGACGGCGCCCTTGACAGGCTCACAGTTAAAACCGAAGTAAACGCCGACACGTTTATGGACGACGCGCGTTTATTAAACGCCTTAAAAGAAAAAATCAGAGAAACTTTGCAAGTATCGATTTCAATAAGCCCGAAAGTTGAACTCCACGAAAGCGGCTCCCTGCCGATCTCGGAAGGCAAGGCTGTTAGGGTTATGGATAATAGACCTAAAGACGTGTAAGCGGCTGTTTTATTTAATTATTTGTATAACAGAATTTATACATTCATCGCCACCGCTAATATAATAAACCATTTCTTCATTGTTATTATTTATTAATATCACTCTTATTAACTCAGAAAATCCATTTAATATAGAAATATGATCTGTTACAATTTCCATTTTTTGTATAACCAGCCCGGAATTTCTATTTCTTGGAGGGAATTCCTCGTAAAATGATACCAGAATCGATTGTAATTTGTCAAGTATTTAACAGAAATGATTTCCGATAAATTTTATCTTAATTATTTTGTTTTTAATCCTTAATTAGATTCAAATGTGTCGCATAACATTTTAACTTGACAACGTTGCCTGAACCTAACCAAGGCGAAGTCACCGCCGCGGCGTTAACCGTTTGTTATGTGCTGGTATGGCTTTTACAACATTCTTTTTTAATTCTATTATATCGAAGCAATAAACCAACTCCAATATATAAAATTGTTGTTATAATTCCACAAATCGGTGAAATTAATATTTCTTTGCCTGAACTTATTGTTATATACTTATCAATTACNAAATGATTTATTACAGAATCTTCAACCATATGCAATAATACAACAGGCCATATTGATTTAGTTAAACGATACAATTCTACAAACATTACTGACCAACATATCATTGAGAAAATTGCAACTAATGCAAAAACAAATCTTCCAACAGGTAAAACCTGATACATATCTGCTTGCGGTAAGAAAAACAAGTAATATGGTAAATGCCATAATCCCCAAACTCCACCGACAATAAGATATAACCATATATCCTTAATGTTAGTCTTGAGTAATTTAGCTGTTAAGTATCCCCTCCAGACTGATTCTTCAAAAATATTTTTTATGAAATTTATAAAAAGAACACCAAAAAATCCTGAAATATAAGCCTCTATTCTGAAATTTTCAAAAGTAATCCAGCCAAATATTTTTCCAAGAAGTAGAACTATTATTGTTACAATTGGGTAAATAATTAATGATAATAAATACCATTTGATATTTCCTTTGAAGTTTAGTTTTATTCCAATATCTTTCCACCCGTCTCCTGCAAAAAATCTAAGAAGTATGGTTGCAATCAGCGGTATCACCAGCCAAAATCCCATACCCAATGTTTCTTCTGATGGACTTTCTATAAAATTATCAATCAATAATCCAATCCAGCCGCACGACAATGCAATAAAAATAAAAATTATGATATTTCTTATAGTCTTATTCATATTCTCTCCATAAAATTATATTACTAATTTCTTACAATATTGTCAATTCTAATTTTTACCAATTTGCCAAACTTGCACATAACGTTCTAAATATGCAGTACCGCTCATATACTATTTTTTATGTATAGAATATTTTAAACGATTCTCTAATAAAACACTTTTACAAACTCGGCGAAACTATCCGGCTTTGCGCTCAGAGTTCGTTCAATAATATCAAGAAACGCTGATATTTTTACCGTTTTTTCATCATCGGTCCATTGAAAAAAATCATCATCAAAAAGCACTATACTTGCAGTGAGCAAAATCTGAGCGCTTTCCAGGGGAAATGGCGTTTTATACAAGCCTGCGTCAATCCCTTCTTTAATTACTTGCGCAATACAGGGGCTAAGATGAAGAACCGTTTGTGTTAAGGATTTAACATGCATTTTAGAATTATCTTTTTCGTGAAGAACAGAAATTAAACCCTCCTGAGAATTATCCTCAGGTTTTTGTGCCATTAT
>JGI24695J34938_10003264_pt1 | contig 11472 bp, 11 predicted proteins | sample TergutCo191P3_FD_34938 | JGI IMG/M metagenome (IMG submission 34938) | reverse complement strand
GTTTGAAAGGGCGGCGCAGATTAAGAACCTGTGCGCCTGCGATTTGGAAGCGACTGATTTTACGCTGCCTCCTTCTATTTTTTTTGTTATCTGAATATTCATGATTATTCTTCCAGACCTGACTGTATCAGCGTTTCCAGTTCGCTGACCGCAACTTTTCTGAGAATACATTTTCCGGTTTCTACAGGTAAAATCATCGTTATACTGTCCCCGCCGCGCTTTTTATCGGATAAACAGGCTTGCGCGATTTCCTGCGCGCTGTAGATTGAATTTTCCGGTAAGCCATACCGGCGCAGCATTTGCAGAATGTCTTGAAGACAATCAGCTTTACATATGCCAAGTCTTAAAGCGATGCGTGCCGCAATTGCCATTCCTGCGGCGACAGCGTGACCGTGAGAAACGCTGTATCCGCTTAATTTCTCAATCGCGTGTCCTGCGGTATGCCCGAAATTTAAAAGTATGCGGACTCCGTTATCGAATTCATCTTCGGCGACGATATCGCGCTTTATTTCTACGCAGCGCGTTATAACTTCTTCCAAATGATTTTCAACAGGCGTTTTGAGGGATTCAAAAAACTTGCGATCCGCGATCACGCCGTATTTAATAACCTCAGCGCATCCGTCCCGGAAAACTTCGCTAGTCAGCGTGGAAAGAAGCTTTATGTCACATAACACGATATCAGGCTGATAAAACGCGCCTGCAAGATTTTTACCTGAAGCAAGGTTAACGGCGGTTTTCCCGCCGACAGAAGAATCAACCGCCGAGAGCAAGGTGGTGGGAATTTGAACAAAACGAATACCTCTTAAATAACAGGCTGCCGCAAAACCAGCTAAATCGCCTGTTACCCCTCCGCCCAGCGCGACTACAACATCTGTGCGGCTCAATTTTTTTTCCGCAAGAAAATTAAGGATCGATATGAAGGTTTCGGTGTTTTTGGAAGATTCACCGCTGGGAAAAATAAAACTTTCCGTGCGGTAACCGCCGGCTGAGAGAGAATCTGCAAGCTGTCTTTCGTATAACGCCGATACGTTACTGTCCGTTATAATTGCGGCTGTGCTGCCTTCAACTGTTTTACGAATGATAGAACCTGTTTTATCCAGAATATCAGAAGCGATGATTATATCGTATGTTTTGGAAGTTTTTAAAGTTATTTTATTCATTTTTATTCCAGCTCTTTTTTTAAACGGCTTCCTTCTTCCAGCAATGTTTTCAGTTTAGAAATATCATGGGCTGCCAGCGCATCTCTGTAACGTGAAATTTCTGTTATGAATCCGTCCAATTCTTTAACAAGATTGTCATTGTTATACATGCACAGCTCCGCCCACAGATCCGCGTTAAGCCTCGCGACACGGGTAAGGTCTTTATAGCTGCCGGCGGAATAACCTTTATGGCTTTTTGCTGACGGGCTTTTTATATAAGCGTTTGACACTACATGCGCCATTTGAGAACTGAACGCAATTAATTCATCATGTTTTTCCGCGGTAGTAATTGTCAGGTGATTAAAACCTACAGGTTTTAACAATTCTTCTATGCGCCCGAACAATACAGGATCGTCATATACAGGCGGAACCAGAATCATTGACGCACCGCGGAATAAATCCGGACGGCTGTTTTTAAAACCGGCGTTGTGGCTTCCTGCCATCGGATGTCCGCCGATAAAAATAAAACCATGTTCGCGCGCAAGAGGAAAACATTGTTCGCATATCTTTCGTTTAACGCCGCAGCAGTCGATGACTAAAGTGTTTTTTGCGATATATCCGCATATTTTTTCCAAATACGCCGCTGTGCCGCCGGGATTAACTGCGATAAACAGCGCGTCACAGACGCTTAATGACTGCTCGTTTAATATACCGTCTACCGCGCCTGATAATTGGGCGAACCCCAGAATGGCATCATCTGTGTCAAAACCGTAAACGTTTTGCCCTTCAGATTTATACGCTTTGGCAAGCGAACCGCCGATTAGCCCCAATCCTGCGATGCCAATATTCATTATAAAATTGCCTCGCGGATCTTCCGTACTTTTTCAGTAACTTCGGCGAATTGTTCAGGTGTCAGCGACTGGGCGCCGTCACAAAGCGCGTTTACAGGATCGTTATGAACTTCGATTATAAGACCATGCGCTCCTGCCGCCGTCGCCGCCATTGCCATGGGCTGTACCAAACGCGTATTTCCAGTTGCGTGGCTTGGGTCTACGACAACCGGCAGGTGCGTTAGCTGACGAAGCATCGGCACTGCAGAAAGATCAAGCGTGTTACGCGTATATGTTTCAAATGTGCGGATACCGCGTTCACAAAGTATGATATTATGGTTCCCTCCCGCCATAATATACTCCGCGCTCATAAGCAGTTCCTGCAAAGTATTCGCAAGCCCGCGCTTTAAAAGAATCGGTTTTTGCAGCTTTCCTAATTCTTTAAGCAGCTCAAAGTTCTGCATATTACGGGCACCTACCTGAATTATATCCACATTTTCAAACATCGAAATATGATTCGCGTTCATTATTTCTGTAACAATAGGCATGCCGGTCAGTTTTTTCACTTCTAGCAGGATTTCAATTCCGTCCGCTCGCAGTCCTTGAAAATCATAGGGAGATGTGCGCGGCTTAAACGCGCCTCCGCGGAGAATTGACGCTCCCGTTGATTTAACGCTTTGCGCAACGGAAAGTATCTGTTCCTTAGATTCTACTGAACACGGACCCGCCATAATCTGAAAAAATGGACCACCGATTTTTAAATTTTCACCGCCGGCACCTATTTCAATAATGCTGTCATCGGGGTGAAATTTCCGGTTTGCGCTTTTAAACGGCTCGCTGACACGCTTAACCGAATCGACCATTTCCAGCCCTTCCAGCAACTCCGTATCAATTTTGCTCGTGTCGCCAATAAGACCAAGGATAGTATAAAGCTCACCTTTGGATATATGTACTGTAAGACCTCTTTCTTTCAGCCATTCGATAAGGCTTTCAATTTGTTCAGTTGTCGCGTTTTGTTTCAGAACCGCTATCATAAAAAATCTCTCCTTAGAAAAAGCCAAAATTATTTTGGTTTTTGAATAATCATAAGCCATTTTAAAATAAATAAGGATGATTAATCAAGAATCCGAAGGACTTCTTTAGCCGAATAACGGAATCGAACCGTTGACGTCCGCATTACGAGTGAAGGTCAACCTTGATTTTGCTTATCTTTTGTTATCACAGAGTAGACTATGTTATAGAAGAACGTCAAGCAAAATTAACGCAAGAAAAGCGGTGATAAACAGGGAAAAAGACCAAAATGCTACAGTTTTGTGCTACAGTAAAATGGCTGGAAAAGGAATATTAATAAGAAATCCTATAAAAATAACACTAATAAATATTCGTGATCTAAAATAATACACTTCAAATCACCTTATCAGGTTTTCGTTGCACTTGCTTCTTGAATTCGGGATTTACACATTTTTTAAGACAGGTTCATTTCCATGGTTTTTATAGTTTCTAGAGTTTCAAAATCCAAATGATGGTGGTTTAAAGCACCTATTAATCTATTGCTTTAAAATTGTAAAGCGGTTTAAGACGATTACATATAAAATGCATAAGACTCTTTTGGAATATCACTATCTTCTAAATATTTCATTATTTCTCCAACTTTTCTAGCACATTCAATTGTAATCGGATATTTGTTATCAAATTGTGTTGTGTTCCAATTCATTTTTGTTAATCCTAATATCTCACGACAAATCGTTTTTATAGATGAAACTCTTTTAACTATTCTAATATCAAGTGGAGCTGGGATATACATTCCTGGATAAGTTTGATAATAGTGAACAGATCCTCTTGTATATAGAATATGCCGTTCTTCTGTTAATGAAAATAAAGAACCCCTTACAGGCGGATACAAATTATTCCTAAAGAATCTTAGCTCTGTGTCTAAAATCGTGATCATATCACATTCAGTTATATTATATTCATTCATAGCCTTTTCGAATCCATTTATCTCATCTTCGAAATATTTTGATGTTTTATGTAGAACTAATCGCCCAGGTATCATACCTGTTGTAAATTTGTATTTCTTTAATGCCTCGCTAAGTAAAGAATAAGATTGTTCATATGATAAATGTGGCTTTTTATCTTCCTTGTCTACGTTAACTTGAGTTCCTCGTAAAATTACACCTTTTACATTTTCATTGAATATTTGGGCAAGACTAGTTTGTATCGTTTTTTTATCTCTGCTCCTATAGAAACCTATACCAACAAAACATACTTTGGGCTTGTTTTCATCAATGTCCAGCTTCCATGGTATAGTTTGTAATGCTTTATAATATAAAGCGGTACATAAATTCCATGCCTTCGTCGCTGAATCTTGCGATTTACTAGTATCATGTAATATATATTCTCGAACAATCTGAATGGGAGTACTACTTTGCATAATCCTTGCTTTTAAGGCTCTGCGAAAATTTATTTCTAATTTTATTTCTTCACTATCTTCTGCTGTAGATTCAACAGGTTCTGCGTCATCTCTTACAATTGTTTCTTCAAACAGCTTTGGAATAATACAAATGATAACATCACAATTTTTTAAATCAGATAAAAACCTTACATTATCAGCAAATAAATTAACTGCACTGACGACTTGCTTATTGTGATTTTCTTCTTTTAATATATCATTTATTTCATTGAGAGATAGTGCCCTTTCATAACTTGAATCATTATAAAGGAGTTTTGCACAATAACCATATTCCAAATTAAACCCAGGAAATGATTTAAAGAGATTTTTTTGTTTCCCTTTTAGCTTAGCTGGTATAAAATTTTCAAACCGTTTTAGCCATTTCTTCAAATTTTCAATATCCTCATCTGTGCCGACTACTCCAAGCAATAGCTCTTTCTTACGAGTTTCTTGAATTGTATCGTAAACTTTTAATAAGGTAATTCCATCGCGAGGACAAATATTTTTTCCTTCACCAAAGACCAAAAATGGTTCTTCTAAATAATCTGCTTTCATAATCCAAATAGCCCTATATCGCCTTCATTATCTTTCATTTTATCTAAATAATCTTGTTCTTCTAAATTCGTCAAATCTATATCTGGAATTATTGGAGCAAATTCAAATTTTTCTATATCAGAAATTGTTAAATATTTATAATCCTCATATTCAGTAAAAAGGGATGATTCAGTAGGTTGTAGGTATTTCAGTATAAAATTGAAATGGTTAAATACATGCATATTTCTTTCGGCTCTTTTTAACCATTGAATACTTTTATATTCAAATGGGCAAACAGTTAGATTATTCCATAAAAAAATCCAATCTGGTTTTATAGAAATAAACCATTCGTTATCAAAATATTCAAAATTACTTTTAAACGCAAGGCACTTTAAGCTATAAACTGAATTCTCATCTTTTAAATTCATTTTTCTAAAGACAACAGTTCTTTTAACGTTTTTACTTGTTTTTATCCATTGAATTTGCCGAGATATCCATTGTCCTGACTTGTCTTTCTGGATGGGATAAAAAACATACAATCCTTCCTTTTTTAACCAGATTATATTTTTTTTGTACAATTTGGTCTGAAAACAATTCCTTAATAAGTGTTTAAAGATTAATAATTCATGTTGAGATTGGGAATAATATTCATCACAAGATAATTGCTCAACTGTACCTTTGTCAATTATTTGCGTCAATGGATCTGAATCGTCATGCAGATCGTGGAATGTTAAAATAAGATTCCTATCTAACACCCAATCACGAAGAAATGCGATTTTCCTTAGATGTAGTGCAGAAAGGACATAGTCATATAGAGTAGGTTTTTTCTGATAAGTCTACTGCCTCTTTTCATTATATATATCAATTTGACTATTATCAATATTTAGTTCAGCTAAATAAACATATTGTGGGAATTTAATTTTTACAAGATTTGAATAAACTGGTTCTTTAATGTTAAGTAATTCATTTTGTTTCTTCTCTATTATCTCTCTTAATACTTTTCCAATCTCTGCTTCCAATTCATCAGCGTCAGCAACATTTTTCCAAAAATATAAATTTTCAACACGTTTTTCAAAATCCTTCTGTAATTCATCTTTAGGATAGGTCGTATTAAAAACGAAAATTGGAATATAATAATTTTTCGCTGTCATAAATTCTAATTCTGTAATTGATTCTTTGTTCTTTGGTTGCCAACCATAATTACCGCTAAGAATAAGTATATACACATTGGACTCTTTAACTTTATCCAAACAAGTTGTTAAAGAATTAGCATTTTGAGCCTCAATTGTCTTTTCTGACATAATTGGGAATGCACCGGCTTTTTGAATGGCGTTAAAAGCTGCTTTGCGTTCATTTGGTAAATTTAATATTGTGCTACTAACAAATATTTTTAACTGTGTTGTTAGCAAGATAATCTCACTCCTTAAAAATAAATAAATTAGTTTATTGTCTTAATGCACTCAAACATTCTTCTATCCAGTTATAGGTCGGCTCGTCTATAGGTGCAATATTATATTGTTTTAAACAAAGATATTCAAAAAACATTCTCATCCAATGCTTTAAGAATATCATTTCATCAGTAATATTGTATTCTATCAAGGCATTAGATAACCAGGAATTTATTGATTCAATTCTAATTGTTATTCCAAAAATATCCTCAAGTTCTTTTTTCCTCTCTAGTATTTCTTTGTTAAGTACTGGTTCTGCATTTGTAATAAAACCTGCGATTTTTGTTTCTGGGTGAGATTCGAGCTTATCCTTGAGTTCTTCAAGTTCATCCCTTAAATATGGCTTTCCAAATTTTGCATCCCACGCTTCAGTAATTAGCATAGTATTTGGTCTTTCCAGTAATTCAATATCACCAATGTTTCCATGTTTTTTATTTGCAGATCGCATTTGAGATAATGGCTTTAGAAAAAGGTCAAAACCATTATTAAGAGAAACTGTATGATAAAAAGAATGGATTAAAATTTCAAATAACCTTGCTGAATATGAAGAGATTTCAGGAAGAGAGAATAATTTTGCTTGTAATTCATTCTTCTTTGACATATGCTCAAGATATTTATCAACAATTTCTAATGCTTCGTTCGATCTGTTAAGAAACTGATCTGTACGATTTTTTAAATATGAAATTACTAGTTTTAGGGCAGGTAAGGCTTTTTCAGGAATTTCTTCAATGGCATTTACTATCTCAATCCATTCTGATTTCGCACCACGAATATTTGCTTTATATAAGGAAGTATATGGATAATTCTCAGCTAGCGAACGTGTCATCATAATACCATCTGCATTTAATTTTAGCAAATTATATTCCCTTAATTTTGGAGTAATATACGTATTATCTATTACTCTCATAGGGATCCCATCTCTCCATGAAAATGAAGCACGGTTATTACTTGCTTTATGTAAGCGTATTGATTGCTTTGGGGCAATGGATTTTATTGTTAATTGAAGTATTATTAATCCAACAATTGCACGACCAACTTCACTTGTAATAGATTCAATTAGTCTATATATCGTTTTTCTAAAACTATCATCAATGAGTTCGTTCTCTTCAGAAGTCAAATAACTATTGCGTATGATATTGTCTAACCAGCCATTATCGAGTATTGATTTCAATTTTTCATGATTGTGTTTTGCTATCTCAGATTGTGGTCCTTCGATATACTCAACCTCATTATTAGCCGATACATAAATAGACTTATCATGAAATATTTTTAAATATTCATCAGACATATAAACCTCATAATTTTTTCCTTAATTGTACACTTAAATTGCTAAGTGTTGGGAATAGATACGGTAGCAAAATATGATCTTTTTTTATTTGCGGATTTGTATTATGATTTCTTATTTCATAACCAAGAGTTTTTAATTGTATTGCAATCGAATCTATTTTATTTTTATCAGTGTTTATTAAAAAAGAAAAATCGTTATAAGACAGTATCTTCCTTATTGGCTTTACTTTCACAATATTTGATATCAGCAACCATTGTTGATCATTAACAACAATTTGGTTTGGAATGTTTAATGAAAAGTCGATTGCTGGTTTATATTGATAATACCCATTAAGTTGAACAATATCATCTTTTATTTTTTTTTCCTTTAAAAAATATTCTAATGCCTTCCAGCAAACTGTATATGACCACGGATCGTATGAGTAGGATCGTAATACAATTTTTTCATAAAACATATTCCATCCCATAATTGATGTAGGTGTAATTTCAATATCAAAACAAATATTCTTATTATTGTCATGATCTAGATTTAAAATGAGATTTTTACCCTCTGCTGTTACTTGTACTTTTTGACCCATGTTCTGATTCACTATAGTTTTGAAATCAGTAGTAACTAGAATAAAGAATTCATACTTTTCATCAAGGGAAAATAAATGGCTCCTCAATTCTTTTGGAATAGCTTTTTTAGCTTTATCCATGTATTCTTCAGTTAATAGTGTCTTCCTTTTTCTAAAAGATAAAACTTCGGAATTGTTTAAATAATCAATATTGAATGGCAACTTTATATTAAAAACTTGATCCAAAATACTTAATGCAATAATCCTAGCGAATTGCGGAGGAACAGAATTTCCTATTTGATGTAAAATCCTCTGTCTATTTCCATGTATCTGGTATGTGTCTGGGAATGATTGCAAACGCTTGTATTCGTTCACTGATAAATAGCGATTCTCCCAATGTAATGGGCCAGTATACTGCCCTGCTTGTGCTTTTATTGTTCTAACAGGTTTATCAGGATCCGCTTTGTATAGATAGTCAGAAAATTTTGAGCGCCATGCAAATATAGGAGTAGGATGCCCCATTTTTTCTGTATAGAAGCTATAATTTAACCCAGGAGGTATAGCATCTAACAAGTATCCATGACGTCCATTTATTTTTAATTTTGCGGTTTCTTCATTAATAGGCGTATTCAACAAAGCTTGACGGGCGGAATAATATGGCCGATTAGTACGTGAGTCAGGACCATGGGTAGGTCGAGGGAAACGGTATTCACCATCTTTTATTCCAACAATAATCATGCGTTCACGGAATTGGGGAACACCATAATCTGCTGTGTTTAGTATGCGGAAAAATATTTTGTAACCAACATCAGAGAATTTCTTCTTAATGAGTTCCCAAGCTTTACCAGATTGCGCACCAGTGATTCCATAGACATTTTCAAATAAAAATCCCTTGGGTCTATAGTAATACAATAATCTAATGTATTCCTCAAAGAGAGTACCTTTATTGTCTTCAATGCCTTGTACACCAGCAGCTCGTCTACCAGCGGCAGAAAACGTTTGACATGGTGGACCCCCAATAATGAAATCACATTTTTTCCTATTAGGTGTGTAATTACGAATGTTAATATTTATTATTTCTGCATTACGGAAGAACTCAGTATTCAATTCTAGTGTTTTGCAAAAATCTGTTTCCAATTCAAGATGTGAAATAATGTTGAATCCAGCGTCTCGGAAACCTATATCAAGCCCTCCTGCACCTGAAAAAATAGATGCAACTTTTATATTAGGAATATTGCTGTCTGTCCAATCACGAAGTTTTTTGCCAAAAGAATCAAGATAAGGTATAGATTCATTAAGAGAGAAATAATTAAAAATTTGATCAAAATAATTATTATCTTGAAAATCAAACAAGTCTCGTTCTTTCATTTATCTAACTTCCTCATTCATTTTCTTTCTACATACACTTTATTACACCCTATGATAACAAGCTACTATTCGCCCTGCAACCCGTATGTCTTCAAGCTCATATCCATTGTACCGGCGGGGTTCATAGGCGGGATTGGCGCTTATCAACACTATGGCGTTATTTGATATGTCAAAGTCTACCCGCTTTACAAGGAGGGAATTACCTACGGAAACCACATAGATGCCGTTTCCTTCGGTCTGTTTGGTATTGAAGATGACTATATCGCCATCGTTTATATACTCATCTATCATGCTGTCTCCGGATACATAGACTGCTTTCAGGTTTTCGGGGCGGTGGGGTCGGATAAAGGAATAGGGAATGTTGAAAAAGCTCTTTTCGGGGTTGTCTCCTATCTCGCGACCGTGACCGGCGGCAGCTTCCTGTTCATAGAGTTCTATTTCCGCAGTTTCAGGGTCATAGCTGGAATTACCCCTGCCGGTAAGAAACCAGTGAAGGTTCACATTATAGGTTTTGGAGAGATTGTCCATTACTTCGCGGGATGGTTTTAGTAAACCTGTGGAAATCTGATAGCCCAATGCTTTTGATATGCCAAGGCTTTCCGCAAAGTCTTTTTTTGACAAGCCACTCGCCTGTTGGATAAAATTATAACGATTTGCCTCATTTTCCATTGACAGCCCTCCCAAGTATAGAATTACTATACTGGAAAGTATAAACTATACCGATTAGTTTGTAAAGAGGCTTATGGCAAATATTTTAATCGGGACAAGCGAATATTCCTACCATGAATAGGTGGGGTCTGTGTACCCCTGAGGGAACAAAGTCCAACGAATATTTGGCTTTATGGAAAGATGATGTTTACGCTGTTAAGAACAGGGTCAAAGCTTTGCGTATCGTCGATTGTATTGGAATGAATGTTAAAATGATTGGCTGGCAAGTTATGCAAAAAGACGTGTACACTAAAGACGGTCTTGTAATGAGTTTTTTGTCATTGGAAGATGAATCCGCTTTGTATGAAACTGTTATTTTTCTGCAAGTGTATGACCGATATAATAAACTTTTATTTGACCAAAGACCTTTGCTTGTTTACGGCAAGGTTGTGAATGATGAGGGAGCGATTTCTTTGGAAGTGTCCCGTCTTGAATGGTTGGGTAAGGCTAATACGGCTAGGGGTGTTAAGGAATTAACTACGCCTGATTGCGCTATGGTTGAGTGATTTTTAAATAAAAATAATGAATAACATGTAATTAATGAATCAGGTGATAAAATAAAGATTATTCAGAAAAGAGCGCACCATTAAATAAAATTCCTAATCTGCATTAAAAGGAGTATAAAATGTTATGGAATATAAAACAAGTCGCTGAATATCTGTGTCTGAGCAAGAGTAAAGTCTACCAAATGGCGTCCAAAGGCGAAATACCATGTGTAAAATTTGGTGATTCTATTAGATTTAAAGCAGATGATATTGATAGTTTTATTAATTTAAATATTAAAAACAAAGTAGAAAAACCAACATTAGTCCCAATGGGTTATTCATCCGCGAGTTTTAATTCACAATATTGGAAATGATATAAAATTCTAATATAAAGAATAATTATAAGCAATGTATCACATGGAAAAGATACACTATATGGAACTGTGAAAATTAGTTAAAAATACTGTATTTCCGCCATTTTTTTATCTAAATGCCCTGTTTGTAAACGTAATATATCATCCGAAACTGTACCGCGAATACTAGAATTAAAGAAATGCCTAAAACCGGAAATGACACATTCCGTTCCCGTCTTGCAACCTCGCCATAAGCCATTAATAGTTTGTTTGCTTGTATTTCATTCATGGTATTAAAATCAACAGGTTTATCT
>JGI24695J34938_10003261_pt1 | contig 11478 bp, 8 predicted proteins | sample TergutCo191P3_FD_34938 | JGI IMG/M metagenome (IMG submission 34938) | reverse complement strand
GCAACGACAAACATTGCAACCGACCACAACCAAATCGTCATGGAGATGATGAAGACGATTGCAAACAAACACGGCATGGCATGTCTGCTTCACGAAAAACCATTCGCGGGCGTAAACGGAAGCGGCAAACATAACAACTGGTCAATCGGCACAGACACAGGCATCAACCTGCTTGAGCCCGGCGACACTCCGCAGGACAATGCGCAATTTTTATTGTTCCTTGTCGCGGTTATAAAAGCCATAAACGAGTATCAGGATTTGATGCGCCTCTCCGCTGCAAGCGCGGCAAACGATCACCGCCTTGGCGCGAACGAAGCGCCTCCCGCGATCATCTCAATGTTTATAGGCGATGAGTTAAAAGAAATCCTCGATGCGATTGAAGCGGGCGCGAGTTACAAAGGAAAGGAAAAGCATGAGATGGAGATCGGCGTAACAGTATTGCCGCACTTCCCCAAGGATTCGACAGATCGTAACCGCACGTCTCCTTTCGCGTTTACCGGAAACAAGTTTGAGTTTCGCATGCTGGGTTCTACATTCTCGATCGCGGGGCCGAACATCGTTCTTAATACGATTGTCGCCGAAAGCTTGAATCAGTTTGCAGACCAGCTTGAAAACTCAAAAGATTTTAACGGCGACATTGCAGCGATTGTAAAGAAAACTTACAGCGAACATAAGAGGATTATTTTTAACGGCAACAATTATTCCGATGAATGGGTAATCGAAGCGCAGAAGCGCGGACTTTCAAACTTAAAGACCACGGTTGACGCGCTGCCCAAGTTTCTAGAGAAAAAGAGTATTGAGCTTTTTGAAAAGCATCATGTGTTTACAGGAGCCGAAGTTCACTCGCGCTATGAAATAATGATGGAAGCATATTGCAAGACGCTTCATATCGAAGCGCTGACAATGGTGGACATGGTTAAGGGTGATATAATTCCCGCGTGCATTGACTACCAAAGGGAACTTATTGATCTTTTGCGTCAGAAAAAAGCATACGGCGGCGATAACATTGACTGTACGCTTGAGTTGCACTTTTTAAACAGCATCACAAAATTGTCGGCGTGTCTTTTAAACAAGCTGACTACTTTGGAAAGCGAAGTATTGGAAGCTTCACAGGATCTTGAAATTTTGGCGCAGGCGACTTTTTACCGCGATAAAATTTTTACAGCCATGTCCGAGCTTCGTCTTATCGTAGACGAATTGGAAACGCTGGTGGCAAAAAAGCACTGGCCAATCCCAACCTATGCGGAGCTTTTGTATAGCATTATTTAACAGGCATACATTTCTTGTTTAGTTAATTTTTAAGCAGCAACGCTGCTCACACAAAGGCGTGTGTTTTTTGTTAGCACTTGGTGCTGACGAGGACATACGCCATTTTTTTTGGAGGAAAATATGGAAGAAGCGATTTTGGGAATGATCACAGAAGGAATTTTCAGCGTTTGGTTTCTTGTAGGCGTTGCATTGGTATTCTTTATGCAGTGCGGTTTTGCAATGCTGGAGGCAGGTTTTACCCGCGCAAAGAATGCAGGCAATATCATCATGAAAAATCTCATGGACTTTGGTCTTGGCGCAATCAGTTTTATGCTGCTTGGTTACTGCCTGCTTACCGCAGAAGATTATTTGTTCAGTTTTATCGGCATTCCGAATTTGGGAATTTTTACCGATTATGAAAACTTCAGCCACTCGGATTTCATTTTTAATCTTGTCTTCTGCGCGACAGCCGCGACAATTGTTTCGGGCGCAATGGCGGAACGCACAAAGTTCAGCGCGTATTGTATTTACAGTATCGTAATAAGCGCGGTGATTTATCCGATTCAGGCAGGCTGGGTATGGAACGCAAACGGCTGGCTTGCTCAGCTTGGCTTTATTGACTTTGCAGGTTCGGCGGCGATCCACATGGTCGGAGGTATCTCGGGATTTATCGGCGCAGCTTTCCTGGGAGCGCGTATCGGGAAATACGGCAAGGACGGAAAACCTCGCGCGATCCCCGGGCACAGTTTAACATTAGGCGCGCTTGGCGTTTTCATTCTTTGGTTTGGGTGGTACGGTTTTAACGGCGCGGCTGCCGGAAATGCAGGAGAGCTTGGTTCGATCTTTGTTACGACAACAATCGCCGCCGCTAGTGCTTCGGTTGCTACAATGCTTTTTACATGGATCAAAAACGGAAAGCCCGACGTATCCATGTCACTTAACGGCGCGCTCGCAGGACTTGTTGGCATAACGGCAGGATGCGCAAACCTTGATGCCTTCGGCGCGTTGATGGTTGGTTTGGTTGCGGGCATTCTTGTCGTCCTTGCAATCGAGTTCATCGATATGAAGTTAAAAGTTGATGATCCTGTCGGCGCGGTTGCGGTACACGGAGTATGCGGCGCATGGGGAGCATTGGCTGTCGGCTTGTTTGCTCTGGAAGGCGGATTATTCTACGGCGGAGGCGCTACGTTACTCGGCGTACAGGCTCTCGGCGTATTGGCAATCGCAGGTTGGACAATTGCAACAGTAGGACTAACATTCTTTATCATAAAAAAATTAAACGGACTTCGCGTCTCAAGACAAGACGAGGTTGCCGGTTTGGATATTACAGAGCATGGACTTACAAGCAGCTATGCAGACTTTATGATTTCCGCATCGGGAACCGCAACTGTATCTGCTTTTGACGGATCTGTTCCGCAAGACGCGGCAATTCCTGTTGTAAACAATTCGAAGCCCGGCGCAAAGATAACAAAAGTTGTAATCATTACAAGACAGACAAGTTTTGAAGGATTGAAAGCGGCGTTCGACAAAATTGGAATTACCGGCATGACTGTAACGCGCGTGCTTGGATGCGGTATGCAAAGAGGACGAACAGAATATTACCGCGGCATTCCTCTGGAATCAAATCTTCTTGCGAAACTTAAAATCGAAGTTGTAATCTGCAAAGTGCCGCTCAACCTCTTCATTGATACAGTCAAGAAGGCATTGTACACAGGCAATATCGGCGACGGTAAAATCTTTGTCTACGACGTAGAAAACGTAATCAAAGTAAGAACCGGCGAAGAAGGTTACGACGCATTACAGGATGATTTATAAGGGTTTACATGAGCAGTATTGATAAAAGAGTCAGCACAGGCGTTTCGGGACTTGATCAGGTTATCGATCAACTGCGTATCGGCGACAATGTTGTTTGGCAGGTGCAGTCGATCGATGATTACCTAAAGGTTGTGCGTCCGTATATCGAGCAATCAAAACGTGACGGACGCCGTCTGGTTTATTTTCGTTTCGGCAACCATGAACCGATAATGGGAGACAGCGAACCTTCTATCGTTTACAAACTTGATGCCTCTGTCGGTTTTGAAAGTTTTGCAACAAAGGTGCATGATATTATCGAGAAGGAAGGTCTTAAAGCTTTTTATGTTTTTGACTGCCTTAGCGACCTTCTTCAATTCTGGTATTCGGATTTAATGATTGGAAATTTTTTCCGTGTCACATGTCCGTTTTTGTATGTGCTGGATACGATTGCCTACTTCGCGCTGATTCGCGGAGTGCATACTCATTCGACAATCGCGCGTATTCGCGAGACAACTCAGCTACTCTTGGATCTTTATCATATAGACGAAAAACTTTATGTGCATCCGCTTAAAGTATGGGAACGATATTCGCCCACCATGTTTTTTCCGCATCTTGTCGAGCCCGGCAATGTTGTTCCCATTACTTCGAGCGCGGATGCCGCGTCTCTTTTTTCCGGACTTGGACAGGGAATAAGAGCGCGCGACTATTGGGACATAACATTGGATAAGGCGCGCGCCGCGCTGAATGAAGACGAAGAAAGTCAAAACAAAATGAAAAATCTTTTGATAAGCCTGATGATCGGAAGAGAGCCGCGTATCACCGAGCTTGCGCAGACCTATTTTTCGCTGCATGACATTCTTGACATTGCGTCGCGCGAAATCGGTTCAGGTTTTATCGGCGGAAAAAGCGTCGGCATGTTATTAGGCAGAAAAGTTTTAGAAAAAAACCTTGCCGTTTTAGAAAACGGCGAGGCTCTTCATAATTATTGGGAGCCGCATGACTCATGGTATCTTGGCTCCGATATTTTTTACACATACATCGTTCAAAACGACTGGTGGGAATTGCGATGCAAACAAAAAACACCTGAAGGTTTTTTTGAGCTTGCGCCGGAACTTAAAGAAAAATTATTAAAAGGAAAGTTCCCCAGCGTTATCCGCGAACAATTTTATCAGATGATGGAATACTACGGATGGTCTCCCATTATTGTAAGATCAAGTTCCCTGTTGGAAGACAATTTTGGAAACGCCTTTGCCGGAAAATACGAAAGCGTTTTCTGCGCGAACCAGGGAACGCCCGAAGAACGTTTTGAAGCTTTTGAACAAGCTGTGCGCACAGTTTATGCAAGCGCAATGAGCGAAGACGCGCTTGTTTACAGACAGGGAAGAGGTCTTGCGAACAAAGATGAGCAAATGGCTATTCTTGTACAGCGCGTCTCCGGTGATCATTATGGTGAGCTTTTCTTCCCGCACATTGCAGGCGTCGGGCATTCTTCCAATTTATATGTGTGGAACAAGGAGATGGATCCAAAAGCGGGAATGATCCGGCTTGTCTTTGGACTTGGAACCCGCGCCGTAGATCGCGTAAGCGGAGATTATGCGCGTCTTGTTCCGCTCGATCAGCCGGAAAAAGGTCCGCCTGTTCATTACGGTGATGAGCGAAAATTTTCCCAGCATAAGATTGACGCTTTAAACTTAAGAGAAAATAAAATGGCGGAAGTTGAATTGGATGTTCTCGGCGATCAGGATATAAAAACAAACAAGGAAATATTTTTCAGCGAAGACAGCGCCATGCTCGCGCGTATGCGGGAGCTTAACCGTCCCATTGATAAAACGCCGTACATTTTGGATTTTAAAAAGCTGCTCTCCAAAACTTTATTTCCCGGGTTTGTAAAAAATGCCATGCATACGATAGAAGAGGCATACAATTATCCTGTAGACATCGAATTCTCGGCGAACTTTAACAGCGAAGGCGTTTTTAAATTCAATCTGCTGCAATGCCGTCCGCTTCAAATTAAAAGAACCCCAAAATCTCCTTTAGACATCACTATCCCAAAACCTGACAAGGAAAATATTTTCTTTTCTTCTGTCGGAAACTTTATGGGCGGCAATGTGCGCCTGCTTTTGGATTATGTCATTCTTGTAAAACCGGAAAATTATCTTGCGCTTGCAGAGCGTGACAAATATCAGGTTGCAAGAATCATCGGCATGATAAATCAAAAGTTAAAAGGGAACAGCGTCATGTTAATTGGTCCTGGCAGATGGGGAACAACAACACCGTCTTTGGGCGTGCCTGTGCATTTCAGCGAGCTTTGCAACATTTCTGTAATGTGCGAAGTATCGTACAATCAGGGCGGATTAATCCCCGAGCTTTCATTCGGTAGTCACTTTTTTCAGGACATAGTAGAGGCTGAAATTTTCTATGCCGCGATTTTTGACGGCGACGAAGATGTAGTATTCAATCCGCAGTTGATTACAAGCCGTAAAAATTTGCTGGAAGAACAATTGCCGTCCGATAAAAAATGGGAAGAAGTTCTGCATCTATCCAGAGTAACAGGTTTAACGCTATACTCTGATATAACAAGTCAGGAAATTTTGTGTATGATTAAAAACTAATTCCTGTTTGCTTTGGAGCTGTGAATTGACCGAAACTAATCAGGAAGAGCTTGCGACTGACCGAATCGGAAAACAACCCATAGGAAAACTGCTGCTCAATTTTTCTATTCCGGCGATAATCGGAATGCTTGTAAATGCGCTTTATAACATTGTTGACCGTATTTATCTAAGTCACGGCGTGGAGCCGCTTGCCATTGCAGGCGTTGGTCTTGTTATGCCCGTAACAATGATCATAATGGCTTTTTCCATGCTTGTCGGCATCGGCGCGAATTCGCTCTTTGCCATTCGCATGGGCGAAAGACGTCATGATGAAGTCGAAAAAATAATGGGACATGCGTTTGCCATGCTTTTCCTGCTGCCGGCGCTTTGCATTGTTACGATCTTTATTTTTATGGAGCCGATCCTTCGCGACATAATGAAGGCGGACGGAAAAGTCTACGAGTATGCCGAAACGTATTTGCGCATAACGCTTTACGGCGCGGTTTTCGCCGCGATGAGCCCCGGTATCACTCACTTTATACGCTCAGACGGACATCCAAAAACTTCGATGATGGTGCAGCTTGTCGGAGCCGTGCTTAATATAATTCTTGATCCTATTTTTATTTTTGTTCTGGATATGGGTGTTGCAGGCGCGGCATGGGTAACCGTTATTTCGCAGTTTATTTCGCTTGTATTTGTTCTTGGATACTTTAATTCAAAATGGACGCGCCTTAGGTTTCGCGTTAAATACATGAAGCTCGAAGCAAGGCTTACAGGAAAAATTCTTGCGATTGGTTTTGCGCCGTTTATTATGCAATTTGCAATGAGCTTTGTCGGTGTTTTACAGAACGCAATGATTCTAAAATACGGCGGAGACGACGCGCTTACGGCAATGACGATTTTCTTTACTGTTTTTATCATGCTCTTTATGCCGATGATGGGAATAGGGCAGGGCGCGCAGCCTATCATAGGTTATAATTACGGAGCAAAACAATTAGACCGCGTTAAAAAATGTTTTAAACTTGCAATGATCGCCTGCACCATATTTCTTACGTCAGGTTTTCTTATCATGCATTTGTTTCCGGGGATATTATTTTTAATGTTCAGCAAAGAGACAGGTGACTTACGCGACCTTACTATATTAACCATGCGCATTTGTACGTGCATGTTTCCAATTATCGCCATTCAATTGATGGGCGGGCAGTTTTTTCAGGCAATCGGTAAACCGGTTCAGGCAACCATCGTAAGCCTGTCACGCCAGATTTTATTTTTAATCCCCGCGCTTTTATTTTTACCTGTCCTGTTCCAATCAATCGGTCTTCGCCCTTTATACGGCGTCTATTGGGCGTTCCCTTTGGCGGATTTTTGCGCGTCGATAATTTCGGCAGTGTTTGTTATGAGGGAATTTAAGAGTTGGAAAACATGATAATAAAAACACGTTTTGCGTATTACGTTCATTGGTTATTTTTCTTTTGATCGCTGTCTGCCACGCTACTTTAAAATAAATAATTTAGGCATACGCATCAAAAAAACAAATGTTCAATTAAAATTTTAACACCCAATCCCACCAACACCAATCCGCCTAAAAGCTCGGCCTTGCTTTTAAATTTCATGCCGAAAATATTGCCAACCTTTACGCCTGCTGTCGAGATAAAAAATGTGATAATGCTGATAATAATAATTGCAATAAAAATATTAACTTTAAAAAATGCAAAAGTAATTCCTACGGCAAGCGCGTCGATACTGGTAGCAACCGCCAACAGCAGCATTTTTCCAAAGGCAAATGGATTTGAAGACGGCTTATCGTCGTCGTCTTTGCAAAAACTTTCTTTTATCATTTTTCCGCCGATGAAACAGAGCAGGGCAAAAGCTATCCAGTGAGCAAAATCATCGATTTTTTCGGAAAACAGGGAGCCTGCAAAAAAACCGATAAAGGGCATCAGCGCCTGGAAAAAACCAAAATAGAGGCCCGGGATAAGGTACTCAATAAATTTTGGCTTTTTTACCGATATGCCCAAAGTGATCGAGACGGCAAAGGCGTCCATCGACAATCCGACCGCTATTATTATAATTTCCGGAATGCTCATTGCTGATTATCTGCATATTTTTCAAAAAATTCAACTATCATAAGATTGGAAATCAGGGGGTTTAAAAGGGTTCTTTTTCTGATAATTCGCGGCCAGTCTATTGTATAGAACAAAAAATTAAAATATAATGGTATCATAAAACATGAAAAGATTTATTTTAACAATTATTATTTTATTAATAAGCGCCGCGGGTGCTTTTTCCAACGATGTCTTTTTCCCGACAAGACAGGGAGCGGTTCAGCTGACTGCTAATTTAAACTCCAATGGCAGGATAGAAGGTTTCAGCCGCATGACCGTAAGAGAAGTTAGAAATTCAGGCGGAAATATGACAGTCGTTTATGCCATTCAGATTCTGGACAGAAACAGAAGACCGGTAGGCAATTCGGGCGAACGGGAATATAGTGTGAATATTTCCGGCGGTGTTTTGGTTTTTCGGCTGGAAAACATGATGGACGCGTTTTTTACGGCAAGAGGCATGAATTATACAATGACTGCCGGCAATATGCTGATCCCGTCAAACATGGCGGCTGGGAGCAGGATCGAAGACACATGGATGAGAATGGTTGTTAATGTTCCGGTTGTCGGCAGAGTTACGGCAGATGTGGCAATAACGAATATTGTCTGCGTTGGAGTCGAGTCGGTAACTGTTCCTGCCGGAACATTCAATGCTTACAAAGTAACGCAAACATCAACAACTACGACAACCGGGTGGGGCAGATCGCCTATTGTTAACACCGGTGTATCGTGGTATGTCAGAGGTATCGGAGTGGTAAAGTCGGTTAGTTATGATGCAAGAGGCAGAGTAGAATCATCATCTGAACTGCATGAATTAAGATCTAATGAATAAAACCAAATTTACAACCGATAACGTCATTGCTTATTTTCAGCCCATTTTATGCGCAGCTTCCAGCCATATTTATTCATACGAAGTCTTGGGCCGTTTTCTGGACGATGACGGAAATGTAAAATCATTAGGACCGTTTTTTTCTGATCCTGATACGACTCGTGAAGAATCGTTAAGAGTGGATCGAATTGTCAGAAGAAAAGCACTGGAAAAATATGCTGAACAAAAACGAAGTGAATATTTGTTTATCAATATCAGGCTTGCATGGCTTGATGATTATGTTGACAAGCCGGAAGAGATGCCGACAATTCAATGGGCCAGAGAACTTGGAATCGATCCCGGCAGGATCGTTATCGAAATTACTGAAGAAGAATTTAACGCAGATGACAGACACATCAATATATTATCTTACTACAAAAATGAAGGATGCAGAATTGCGCTTGATGATTACGGAAAAAATGCCAGCAATATAGAAAGACTTGCTTTTCTTCAGCCGGATATCATCAAAATAAATATTGACTATATTCACAAAAGCGAGTCTTCCTATCATTACCGCGAATATTTAAAGTCTCTTGCGACTTTTGCCGAAGCTGTAGGAATTGAAGTTTTATACGAAGGAATCGAAACGCAAAAGCAGCTTGAAATTTGCATGTCTTCCGGAGGAAGGTTGTATCAGGGATATATAATCGCGTATCCGCAGAACACAATGACCAATGCGGTAATAAATCATAATTGTTTTTCCGCCTCGACAGATAACGCGTATAATAAACAGTATAAAAACTTCATGAATATGGATTTATTAAAAAGCTATTTGGATAATAAAATTGGATATTTTCTTAAGGAGTACCCTGATTTTTTCGAAAAGAAAAATATCGAAACATATCTTAACGGGCTGTGCAATGAAATGCCGGAAGTGATTCGAATTTATCTTTGTAATAAACAGGGCGATCAGATAACAGGTAATTTTGAATGGAGCCCGGAAGTTATAAAGCGTGACAATTTTCTTGGCAACAACTGGGCATGGAGAGGATTTTTTCAGGAAGCGATGGAAATATTTATATCCGGCAGAAAAAGCGGACTGTCCGGCGCTTACCGTGATTTTTCATCCAAGGAAAAAATATTTACCTACTTTTACGCGCTTACTCCCGATATTTATCTGTTTGCTGATATCAAAAAAATGCCGTTTGTTTAGCAAAAACCGGCATTACCCCCTTGACTAAAATAACCATTTTTTGTACAAATAATTATACTGATAATAAGAACAAAGGCGTTCACAGGAGCAAATATGCAGCGAGAAGGCCAGGTTAGGATCCCGTCCGGCTGCGCAATTTCGGGGATTATTAACAAGTCCGGAAAGCGTGTAAGCGGCGAGGCTATTATCAAATCAATTTCTGTGATGCACGACCGTTCGAACGGTCTGGGCGGAGGCTTTGCGGCTTACGGAATTTATCCCGAATATAAGGATTTATATGCCTTTCACATTTTTTACGACTCGGCATCCGCAAAAAAAGAATGCGAAGAGTTCATGGAAAAACACTTTGATGTAGTCAATCTTTCTAAAATACCAGTTCGGAAAATTAAAGAAATCACTAATGAACCTCTTATCTGGCGTTACTTTGTCACGCCCCTGCCGACAAAACTTGCAGACAGTCAGCTTGATGAGCGCGAGTTTACCGCAAAGTGCGTATTCCGCGTAAACACAAGAATCGACGGCGCGTATGTTTTTTCGAGCGGCAAGAACATGGGATGTTTTAAGGCAGTCGGCTTCCCTGAGGATGTCGGGCGTTTTTATAAACTGGAAGAATACGAGGGCTGGTGCTGGACTTCTCACGGACGTTATCCGACAAATACTCCCGGCTGGTGGGGCGGCGCGCATCCTTTCGGGCTTCTTGATTACTCAGTTGTGCATAACGGTGAGATTTCTTCCTATGACGCGAACCGCCGCGCCATCGAAATGTACGGCTACAAATGCACGCTTCAGACCGATACGGAAGTTATCACATATATAATTGATTATCTGCACAGAAAAATCGGTCTTTCGTTTAACGAGATTGCTTCCGTAATTGCGGCTCCTTTCTGGCAGACAATCGGGCGAATGTCACCAGAGGATAAGGCAGCGCATGAATATTTGCGCGTAATGTTTGCGGATCAGTTAATCACCGGTCCCTTTTCCATTCTTGTCGGTTTTGATAACGGCGAAGGCGAGAGGGGGCTTATGGCTCTTAACGACAGATTAAAACTTCGCAGCATGGTTATAGGCGAGAAAGACGACACGGTTTATGTAGGAAGCGAAGAAGCGGCTATTCGTATAATCGAGCCGAATCTTGATAAAGTGTGGGCGCCCAAAGGCGGAGAGCCCGTTATTATAAAGTTGGGAGCATAAAATGCCTGTTAATTATATATATCCTGAATACGAAATATCACGAAATTATGACAGGTGCATAGCTTGCCGCGCCTGCGAAAGACAATGCGCAAACGAAGCGCACGAATATCTTGAGGACATAAACAAGCTTGTATGCGACGATTCCAAATGCGTTAACTGTCATCGCTGCGTTTCGCTTTGTCCTACGCGCGCCTTAAAAATAATAGAGAGCGGCAGCACTTACAAGAAAAATTTTAACTGGAGCAATAAAACGATAGACGAGATTTATCGTCAGGCTGGCTCTGGCGGCGTTCTTCTTTCCAGTATGGGTAATCCGGAAGATTATCCGATTTATTTTAACAAGATTTTGCTTAATGCGTCTCAGGTGACAAATCCTTCGATTGATCCGCTTCGCGAGCCGATGGAAACAAAAGTTTCGTTAGGTGCAAAGCCTTTGACGATTGAACGCGATGCAAACGGAAGGCTTATAAACAATCTGCCGCCGCAAATTTCGCTTTCCATGCCGATGATGTTTTCCGCGATGAGTTACGG
>JGI24695J34938_10003260_pt1 | contig 11482 bp, 8 predicted proteins | sample TergutCo191P3_FD_34938 | JGI IMG/M metagenome (IMG submission 34938) | reverse complement strand
AAAACCGTGTGGGGGAAATCTTGTGAATAGTGTGACAGATGGTTTGACAGCGGTTTCGACCCGCATGGCCCGTTCGGTGATGGGGCGTTACAGGCCGGAGGAGATGCGCTGGCATTACGAGCATGGTCTTGTGTTGCAGGGCATCTTCCTTCTTGGACAGCAAACGGGGCGGGAGGAATTCTGCTCCTACGTGAAGTCGATGTACGACACAAAGATAGAACCGGGGGGGGGGATACTGACGTACCGCGAAAACGAGTTCAATCTTGATCAGGTAAACCCAGGCAAGGTTCTGTTTTTGCTGCACGAAAAATACGGCGAGGAAAAATATCGCATAGCCATCGAAAAGCTGAGGGAACAGTTGCGGAAGCAGCCCAGAACCAAGGCCGGCGGCTTTTGGCACAAGCAGATCTATCCCTGGCAGATGTGGCTTGACGGCCTGTACATGCAGGGCCCCTTTTACGCCCAATACGCGGCGAGCTACGGCGGCCCCGACGACTTCGCCGACATAGCCCTTCAGTTTACCCTGATGGAATCCAAGGCCAGGGATGCCGAAACGGGTCTTCTGTACCATGCCTGGGACGAATCCCGCGAGCAGAAATGGGCGAACCCGGACACCGGCTGTTCCCCCCATTTCTGGGGTCGCGCCCTGGGCTGGTACTGCATGGCCCTGCTGGACACCCTGGACTTTGCACCCAACGGGGAAGCCGCCGATTCGCTTGTCGCCATAGCGCGTCGGCTTCTGGCCCCGCTACTAAAGTATCAGGATCCGCAAAGCGGCCTGTGGTATCAGGTTCTGGACAGGGGAAGCGAGGCGGGCAACTATACCGAAAGCTCGGCCTCGTCGATGTTCGCGTATTTTCTGTTCAAGATGCTGCGCCTTGACCTTGTTCCCTGGGACGAAATCGGGTGGGTAAAGGCCGCGGCGGATATGGCCTACCATGGACTTGTCGGGCGGAAGCTGCGGGAAGGGCCGGATGGCGAACTGCATCTTAGCGACATCTGCGCGGTCGCCGGCCTGGGGGGGAACCCTTACCGCGACGGTTCCTACGAATACTACGTTGGCGAGCCTGTGGCCACCGATGACTTCAAGGGTGTCGGCCCTTTCATTCTGGCGAGCATGGAAAAAGAGGGGCTTTTCTAGTAGCCGTTGACACGTGCTCTTCTGGTGTGTTCCATATTTTTCCGTTTTGTGCTATACTGTATGGGATGAACAAGCCCCAATATTTCATAGTTGAGCAAAAAGTTGTGTACCCCAGCCAGGGTGTCGGCATCATAAAGGCGATCGAACAAAAAAAATTCAACGACACCGAGTTGTCCTACTATGTCATCTACATAGAAGCCTCGGACATGACCATAATGGCGCCTGTCGAAAAAGCGGAGGAGTTGGGTATACGTGCGACTGTTAGTGAGGACGAGGCGCTGACGGCTCTGCGACTGATTGGCGAGGAATTTGAACCTAACCCGTCAGACTGGAAGCTGCGTTACCAGATGAACCTGGATCTCCTGAAAAAAGGGAGCATACACGACATTGCCAAGATTGTCCGTTCCCTGTACCACAGAAGCAAGGTTAAGGAACTGCCAATTCTGGAAAAAAAACTCTACGATTCCGCGCAGAACCTTTTGGAGGACGAGCTTTCCATATCACTGCAAAAGCCGAAAAAGGAAGTGGAAGTCTTGATCCACGAACGCCTTGAAGCGATCGGGGAATAATTTCATGGCCGTCGTGTTCTTTGGGCGCGTCCCATGAAAAAGGCTGCCGTAGCGGAAACCGCCGTGGAAGGGGTCGCAGTGGCAGCCATAATTTGTGCGGCAGGTGCTTCCTCCAGAATGACTGGACCAAACGGTGGTCAAAAAAAGGAATACCGCCCCCTGTGCAGCAAAGCCACAGGTAAGCTTGCCAGTCTTACAGTGCTTGGCGCGACGGTTCGTGCGTTTGCGGCCCTTCCGGAAATCCAAACCATAGTTGTAGCCGTTCCGGACGATCCGGTGACGGGGGAAGTTGCAGCGCGAAAGGCCATTCCTCCCGCGCTGCTTTCGGGGAAAATCGGTCCGCCGGTACATTTTGTTGCGGGTGGCAAAACGCGGCGCCTTTCCGTCTACAACGCCCTTTCCATACTTCCCGAAAAATTTCTTGGCAGGCTGGATGCCCGTAGTTACGTGCTAATCCATGACGGCGCGCGCCCTTGGATTCGCCCTTCCTTTATTAGGCGCATTATCGCGGAGGTAAAAAAACATCCCGCCGTCATTCCCGTTTTGCCCCTGACGGAAACCCCCAAGGAAACGACTTTGGCGTTGGATGGCTCTCTCGGTTCCGGCCCTGTATATGTGAAACACCATCTTCGGCGGGCCTGCGTCGGAATTTCCCAAACCCCCCAGGCCTTCGCATTTCCGGAAATTCTGGACCTGCATGATCTGGCAGAGGAGCATGANAACATTACGGGCATGGAATTCACCGATGANGCTGAGATATGGGGTACCTTTTACGGATCCGTTGCGGTTATTCCGGGGGATCCCCAAAACCGCAAGATCACCTTTCCAGAGGATCTTACATGACCACAGGAAGAATAGGCTTGGGAACGGATCTGCACCGCCTTGTAAAAGGGCGTAGGTTTCTGCTGGCAGGGGTTGAACTTCCCGCCAAACGCGGCGAACTTGGCCATTCCGATGGCGACGTGCTGGCCCATGCGGTGTGCGACGCCGTTCTGGGAGCTGCCAGCCTTGGCGACATAGGGTCTCTTTTTTCGCCTTCGGATCCTAGGTGGAAAGATGCCGATTCCATGGAACTTTTGCGTTCAGTTTTCGGCATGGCGAAACGGGAGGGTTGGCGGATTGGCAACCTTGACTGCGTGGTAAGTTGCGAGGAACCGAAAATCCTTCCCTTCCGCGATGAAATTCGCCAAAGCCTGGCGTGCGTGCTGGAAGTTTCCGTAGACAGAATTTTCGTAAAGGGCAAAACGGGCGAGGGATTGGGGGCTATAGGCAAAGGGAAAGCTGTCGAAGCCATGGCCGTCTGCCTTCTGGAAAGGGACGAATGAAAAAAAAGGCGAACGGAAAAACCCGCGTCGAATGGGACGCGGTAAACTTGGCCCTTGTGCAGTGGCGCGAGGGATTGCGGGTTGGCACGGGTAATACCGCGCTAAAGGAGCCTTCCGTAACGACCATCGCGGAACGTTACCGCAACGATCCCTGGGCGGTCCTTGTCTCCACGATTCTTAGCCTGCGGACAAAGGACGAGGTAACGCTGGAAACCTCGAAACGGCTGCTGGCGAAAGCCCCAGNCCCTGGGGAACTTGCCATGCTGCGGGAGGACGAGGTTGCCAGCCTTGCCTATCCCGCGGGCTTTTACCGGAACAAGGCGGCCAGCCTGAAAAAAATAGCCGTTATCCTGCTCGAACAATACCAAGGCAGGGTTCCGGCGAACATGGATGCGCTGCTTGCCCTGCCTGGGGTGGGGCGCAAAACCGCCAACCTGGTGTTAATCGAAGCCTTTGATCTTCCCGGCATTTGCGTTGACATTCACGTGCATCGCATATCGAACCGTTGTGGCTGGCTTTCCAGCAAAACCCCCGACGAAACCGAGGCAATCCTGCGGGAAATTCTGCCGGAAAAATATTGGAAGGGGCTAAACGCCATGCTTGTCCTTTACGGCCAGAACCTGTGCCGTCCGGTAAGCCCCTACTGTTCCCGCTGCGTCATCGCGGCTCACTGCGGGCGGGTAGGTGTCGAACGAAGCAGGTAACTAGCCCAAAGGTTAAGCTCCGTGGGCCTGATCGCAAGAAAACCCGCCGCTCCTATACTGAACCCTACCTGTTCCTCCCAGGAGGCAAAAGCCGTATTACCCACAATCCCAATTCCTGTGTAGACAAAGCCTCCCGGCAGGGCTGGCAGGGAAAAACGGTACACGGATTGGTGGCCTGAGGGCAGGAACAGGGCATTCCCTTCCGGACTCGTGGCAAGAAGGAAAGGTCCGTAGTCCGTGGAAAAAAACGCATTGGCCTGGGTGCCTTCCGAACCCATGGCAAAACGGCGGTAACTTTGAAATTCCGGGGAAATTACTGTTGCAGATCCGAACCCCCCTTCGGCAAATGCCGTGGCAAGCATCTCTCTTAGCAATAGAGGTGCGGCGGACAAAGGTTCTGGGCGGGCCGCATCATGGAAATCGCTAAGGGATGTTCTAATGCCTTCCCGCTCAAGGCTGTCGGTGCGTAGCATAAGTATTTCCTGTTGGGTGGCATTCCTTCGCGTTGCACGGTAATACCAGTATCCGCTGCCACCCATGCGAAGGACATCCAGGTCCCAGCCTTCTTCCGGGGCGAAGGCGTCCAGCGAAGGCATTGGGACAGGCTGGGGTGTCGCCGAATATGCATCGAAGCTCCACAGCCTGTGTGTAGGGGGCGGTATATCCTGATCCAGAAACCACTTGTTGCGGTACAGAAGCGCCACTGGGTTTTCGTCTGGGCTGGGTCGCACAAAAGCGCCTACGGTATAATGCTGCCAGAATTCGCCACCGGGAACATGATACAGGCCAACGCCCCCGGAAACTTCCGCGTGCGCCTGCCAGGGGGACAGGCGGATAAAACCGTCGAGGTTTACCGCCATCAAAAGGTCCCCGTCCTGCGCCAGCATAAACCGGACATGCGGTGCATGTGGCCACGGGATAAGGGCCGCGGAATACACGGCATCCTCGATTTTTTCTATATGTCTTGGTCCTTCACTAGTGAATTGAAACCAAAGGGGGAATTCCCCCGCCTGCAAAACCGCCACTGGCGGGATTTTTTGTGTAGGCGGGGGTATGGGATGAAACTCTGGAATTGCATAAATGGCAAGGGAATCCACGCCAGCATAATCCCTCTCGGCAATCCTGGCGCATGAGAGTAGGGGAAACGACACTAGTACGGCAACACAAAAGCAGAAACGTCTCATGGGCTTAGTGTATAGATATTTCGGCTTGTGTTAAAGGCTGTCGGAAGAGCGCCTGTGTGGGCTGGCATACCCTTTTGGTGAAAACTCTCTCCACAGCCATGTTTCCGTGTTGGCTCGCAGTATTCCCCTGGCGGAAACCCATGTGTCGGCCGTCCCCCTGGTCGGAAAGATCGGCTTTGCCNCGAAGGCCAGNGGAGTGGCAAAGGGGGAACTACCAACCCAGGGGCCTGGGTCAAGGGGAAGTTCCAGGTTGGTTCTGGCTTCGGGGACAAGGCGGCGCCTGTCAAAGCCGGACTGCACGGTTCTTGTCGCGATGCTGGGCCAATCGGCGAGCCATGGGTCGGCGCGGATCTCGGCGTTCAGGGCGGGGTCGTCGAAAAGGCGACGGAAACGGGGCCAATTGAAGTTCCAGGGCAGGCGTGCCCCGCTTGGGCTGTTGGTCGCCCGGGCAAGCTCCATGAAGAAAATGGCATCCACGCCACCCTGCCAGCTTAGGATAAGCCTGTTTCCGGAAACGTCAAAGGGAAATATCGCCCCCGCGGGCCTGAAAATGCCGGGGGCGATCCCTTTTTCCGGCCAAAAGGGTAGGGCCAGGACGGGGGTTGCCATGGTTCCAGGCAGGTAGATTGCCGCGGAGCCCTTTTCTGGCAGTACCATGGTCTGTTTTCGCCCCTCCTGATCGAACCACTCTATCCGCCAGTGCGGACTGCCCAGCAAGGCGGTCCACGCATAGGGCGTAGCTGGCAGATCTGGGATATACCCAGAAACATTGCCGGTGAGAATTTCCCCGCAGGAAGCCGACAAAAGCGATGCACACAAAACGGTGGCGAAAAAATGTGTTCTCATACCCTATATAAGGGCTGGAATTCACGTTTTGCTTGCAAATTTGGGATATTTCTGGGCGAATTTTTACGTACAATTAGGTATATACCCACTAAACGCAACCGGGTCGTTGCTTGTTTTTTCGTTTTCCTGTATACTTAAAGAAATGGCCGATACCGCTGCTCCCAGTTATGTCGAGGTTCTATCGAAGGCGCTTCTTGAAAGAAAGAATTGGCTTGAAAGAACGGAAATTCTCAGGCTTAAAGATGAGCTCCGCCTCTTTCAGATATCGTTTTCGGTCCTGTATGGCATATACATCAAGAAAAAGCTCATAAACGANGANCCCTACAAACAGGAAAGCAAAATAACGGAACTTGAAGTTCCNGAATCNGGGCCCCTAAACGAGGCAAGGCGTAGGGATCAAATATCGATAAGGTTGGCCAGTTTCGACAGCCAGCTTGACTTCTTGGTCAATTTCTATCAGTTCAGCGTGGATTACCTGAATCTCGGGCGGATACGAAAAATTGCCGGCCTTATCAGGTATATAGACTGGGTAAGCCTGACGCCGGATTCCAAGTCCCCCAACACCAAGGTTGTGGCCGAAATTACGATAAATTCCAAGGCNGGGGATCAGTTGACCCTAAGCGTNATAGGGGAGGCCCTTACCAGGCTTTCAAAATGCACCGTTTCGGTCATGGGGATTTTACGGGATCTTACTATTTATCACAGGGAAAACTACAAACTTGCCGTCCGGGGCGCGATTAGGGGCATATCGGAGTCGGAAGCGACCGTTACCAATATCAAGAAAAAGATATCCGTGGCGGCACCTGGCGCGCCGCTTTACCAGGAATTTATCGAGGAAGTAATCAACGAGGACTATTCCCCCGACGGCAGGCCCCTGAAGGAAGCGGTTCTGCAGTCGCTTCGAGTTGCCGCGGCAAATCCCAAGTCCGCAAAGCCCAAAGTGGATTACAAAGCCATCCTTTTAGACGGGATACGGGCTATTGGCCTTTCCACGTCGGTACTGTCCGAGATTGCCCAGAAAATCGACGAAAACGAGATGACGCTGGCAAACGAAAAGAAAAACATTTGGACAAAGATAAGGCAGTTGATCCGGGCGATGATGAATTCCGATCCGGAAGAGGTAATTTACGAACTGATGTTTTCCGATCCTGTAAAGGGTACGCAGACAAGGGAGTATCTTAACCTGGGCCAGTTCCGCCTGGATCTTGACAAGAAAATCAAAATCTTTTCGGGGATTAGCGGACAGGGACAGCTTATAACAAAGCTTAGGGCTATGCCGGAGGACCAGATACTTGGCTACCTGGAACGGGCCATCAGGGATATTCAGAATTTTTACCGAATCCTGACTGCGCTTGACGATTACTTTAAAGCCACAGCAAAGGAATCTCGCGACAGAATAAAAGGGATAAAGCCGGAGCTGTCTTCCGTGAAAAACTGCATTGTCAAGGCAAACCAAATTCAGCATGAATACAACGCTGCCAAAGAAGAGGCGGATCAACTGAAGCGGTTGGGAACCACTGCCAGCGCATGAGCTGGTAGGCATTTGGAAAACCTGGGGGTACCAAGCCAGTGAACGTATCTGGAGCGGACACTATCCGTCAGGGCGCAAGGTGCCTTGCTCTTTTTTGTATCCTTCTTCTTTTCCTGGGTTTTCAGGGCTGTGCGTCTGTGGAGTCCGAGCCTGCGTATGCACCGCTGGGCTTCCCCGCATCTTCCACCGTATCAGAAATTGGGGGGGGATTTGCCCGTGGCCGTCCCAGGGCGGAGGTTCGCGACGAGCTTACCGTGGCATTCTCCAGAAGCAGAGTGGAGCTGGATTTTCGCCAATCGCTAATGGCAAGCGAGGCGCAGTTGTTCACGGCAATTTACGAGGGGCTTTTTTCGTACAACCCTGTTACTATGGCTCCCGTTCCCGCGTTGGCGGAAAGATGGACGCTTTCGAATGATAATAGGCAGTGGACGTTTACAATAAGGCAGAACGCTAGGTTTTGGAACGGGGATCCCGTGACTGCCGAGGATTTCCGCCGATCATGGCTTTCGTTGCTGTCACCACAGCGCGAGGCNCCTTACTCCAGCCTGTTCGACATTATCGAGGGCGCCAGGGATTACCGCACTGGTGCGGTGCCAAATGCGGACAATGTGGGTATCATCGCGTCCGGGCCAAGGACGCTGGTTGTAAGACTGAATTCCCCTGCTGCTTTTTTCCCTTCCATGTTGTGCCACCACTCGTTCAGTCCGATTCACCATTCCATGGTGGATGTGGAGGACTGGTCGCTTTCGCCACCCATTTCCAACGGCCCTTTCCGAATCAGTGAAATGGACGAGGACAGGATAGNTCTTGTCCGAAACGAGTATTACTGGGATGCCGACGCGGTTGCATTGAACAGGATTACAATTAGGTTTGTGTCGGANGACGAGGCAAGTGCCCTGTGGAATTCCGGCGAGGCTAGGTGGATTTCCGGNGGCGTNAACCTTAACACGCTGACCGATAGGAGTGGCATTCGGGTGCACACCCTTTTTGGCACCCATTTCTATTTTATCCGTTCGCAGGAAGAGCCTTTGGACGATTATCGTGTCCGCCGTGCCCTTGCTCTGGCGCTTCCGTGGGAAGAAATTCGTTCCAGGCATTTTAATCCCGCTAATACGCTTATTTACCCCCTGCCTGGCTACCCCAGGGTCACGGGCCTTGGTGGTACCGATACNGCCGAAGCGGCAAGGCTTCTTGCGCTGGCCGGGTTTCCNGGCGGTGTGGGTATGCCCGAGCTTGTGTTTCGCATAACGCCTTCGTTCGATGCCGCTCGTATATCCGGACTCATGGCGAACGCCTGGGAGGAACACCTTGGTGTTTCCTCTCGGATAGAAGTGGTTCCCTTCGGCGAGTATTTCGAGTCGCTGCGGCACAACGGCTACCATATCGGTTCCTCCACGTGGATTGGCAACTTTCCCGATCCTTACAGTTTCTTGAAAAAATGGCGCAGGGATTCCAACCTTAACAACGCCCTTCATTCGGACGACGATTTCGAGAAGCTAATGGAAAGGTCTATGTTTGAACAGGGCGCGACTCGTTGGGCGACCCTGGCCGAGGCGGAACAACTGCTTCTTTATCGTGGCGCNGTCTTTCCAATTTCCTTTACTCCGGCTATTAATGTGATTGACATGCACGAACTGGATGGCTGGTTTCCCAANGCCCTTGGCATTCACCCCTTTAGGTATCTTTCATTCAGGGAATTCCGACCCCTGCCCAGCGTNGTCATTGGNCCTCTCTGCATCGGCTCTATGGTTCCGTAGGTTTTCCGGCGACAAAACCCCTAAAACGACGCTTGTGTACTGGCCCCTAAGGCTGTAAAATGATGGGAAGGGGGCTTATAATGATGAAACGAAACAAGGGGTGGTATTTTCTCCCATTTATATTGCTTTTGGCGATATCCTGCCGTAGCACGCCTGCGCACAACGATTTGCCTCTGGAAGTCGGGTTGGTGCAGGGGGAACTGGATGCCGCGCTGGCCAGGGCCTCCGGTGCCCGGGAAAACGCCATTGCCGTGCAGGCTTCCGTGTATTTTCCGAATGAATGGGCACGGGCGGAATCGGACTACCAGGCTGGTAGGGGAGCTGGAAGGGCCACGCAGGAGGCAATAAACCAGGCCGTTTCCTATTTTACGGCGGCGGCCGATCTTTACGAACTTATAGCGGGGAACAGCGCCGAACTGTTTGCCCGGGATTTCGAGGATGCCCGGAATGCCCTGGACGTGGCGGCTGCAAGGGCGCGGCTTTCCCGGCAGGATGCCCTGGACGCCCAAGGCCCGACGCACTTCCCCGGGGACTGGCGGTCCGCCGAGGCTGGCTTCCAAAGGGCCGAGGCTGGCGAAAGGGACACCTTTGCTGGGGTGGGGGTGGCGACGGAGCTTTTTGTCACCGCCTCTGCCGACTTCGACGACATTGCGGCCAGGAGCCGTCCGCTCATGGCCCAGGCTGGGGAAAACGCCAGGCGGGACATGCAGGCTGCGCTGGCCCGGGCCGAACAGTCCAGAAGGGACGCCCAGGCGAACCGGGCTGCAACCCATTTCCCGGCGGAATGGAGATCCGCCGAGGATCAGCTTCGCACTGGAAGGGCCGCTGGAAGGGGTACTCCAGACGAAATGATCGCGGCGGTCGGGCTTCTTACCTCCCTGGCGGCCACGTATGACGATCTTGCGAACAGGAGCCGTCCGCTCTTTGAAAGGGACGAGGCCCAAAGGGCGCTTAACGCGGCCGTCACCCGCGCGGAAAGGTCGCGCCGGGCGGCGGCGGGTGCCGGCGGGGAAACCTTTCTTCCAAACGAATGGAGGGCCGCGGATTCCCAGAACCAGGCCGGAATAAACGCCCCCAGGGATACCGCGGCCCAGGTACAGGCGGCAACCGCGCTGTTTGTGTCCGCGGCCGACGGCTTCGACGACATAGCCCGCAGGAGCGGCCCCATGCAGACCGCCGCCAGAAACGAGGCCAGCGGCGCGTTGCAGGCGGCGACGGCCCGCGCGGACAGTTCCCGGCAGGCGGCGGTTGCCGCCGAGGGGCAGACGCGCTTCCCCGACGAATGGCGCGAGGCGGAGGCCCAAAACCAGGCTGGCAGAAGGGGCAGGAGAACAACCCCGGATGAGATGCGAGAGGCGGCCGCATTGCTCAACTCCGCGGCGGACGGCTTCGACGGTATAGCCCAAAGGGGCGGCCCCATCGTCGCCCGCGAGAGGGCCCAGGCCGAAAACGCCCTGCGGACGGCAATGGCCCGCGCGGAAAGATCCCGGCAGGCGGCGGTTGCCGCCGAGGGGCAGACCCATTTCCCCGCCGACTGGAGAAACGCCGAGGCGCAGAACAACACTGCAACCAGGGCCAGGACAACCACCGTGGCGGAAATGCAAACCGCCGCCGGGCTGTTCGTCGCCGCCGCCGACAGTTTCGACGACATAGCCCGTAGAAGTGGCCCCATAGCGACGGCCGCCAGGAACGAGGCCAACAGGGATTTCCAGGCGGCGGCAACCCGTGCGGAAAGATCCCGCCGGGCGGCCGTTGCCGTGGACGCCCAGACCCACTTTCCCAGGGAATGGGACAGGGCGGAGTCCCAGAACACGGGCGGCAGAAGCGCCCCCCGTACCACGGTAGCCGAAACAAGGGCCGCCGCCGCGCAGCTTAATTCCGCGGCGGATGGCTTCGACGACATAGCCGAAAGAAGCGGCCCCGTCTTCGCCAGGGCGAGGGATGATGCCGCATCCGCGCTCCAGGCGGCGATGGCCCGCGCGGACGGTTCCAGGCAGGCGGCCGTGGACGTGGAAGCCCAGACGTTTTTTCCCGCCGAATGGAGAACCGCGGATTCCCAGATTACCGCGGCGAGAAGGGCCAGGAGAAACACCCCGGAGGAAATGCGGGGTGCCACGACAATGTTCGTCGCCGCGGCGGACGCTTTTGACGACATAGCCCGCAGAAGNGGCCCAATGTTTACCGCNGGCAGGAACGAGGCCAACAGCGCGTTGCAGTCGGCGATGGCCCGCGCGACGCAGTCCAGGCAACGGGCGGAAAACACGGACGCCGCGACCAACCTTCCCAGGGAATGGAGAAACCTGGAGACAAGGCACCGCAACGCAGAAAACGCGAGGCGCGCTACCCTTGCCGAAATGCGGAGCGCGGCGAACCTTTTCAACGGCGTGGCCGATGGCTTCGACGGCATAATCCAACAGAACGTCCG
>JGI24695J34938_10003259_pt1 | contig 11482 bp, 10 predicted proteins | sample TergutCo191P3_FD_34938 | JGI IMG/M metagenome (IMG submission 34938) | reverse complement strand
TGACGGCTCGCGCAGCGCCGATGAAACCGCGAGAGTTATTCAAAACAAGGTTAATCTTTATCTTAGTGAATAAATTAAGTGAAAATGAAATTTATGAAGCGGCGTACATTAACAGTTTTAAACAGGCAGGGAATGTTATCATCTTTACAAGGAAACCGAGAAAAAATATTTCATAATTTTTTTGGTTCAGGTTTTTTATTTATTCTGCCGGGATTGGCTGGTTTTTGCGTATTTTTTATTTTTCCTTTCGGTCTTTCTCTATTTTACGCGTTTATGGATAGACCTGTTAACGGCTCGTTCGCAGGTCTTTCAAACTTTTATTCTCTTTTAACAAACAGGGCTTATATCCGCGGGNTTTTTAATACAATAAGGTTTATATGCATTTCAGTTCCGCTTAATCTGATTTTTTCTCTTTCAGCCGCGTTATTAGTCAATAAAATTATAAAAGGACGAGAATTATTTTCATTTCTTTTTTTGATTCCGCTTGTAATTCCGTCAGGCTCGATGGTTTTTTTCTGGAAAACTATTTTTTCCTATGACGGAGCGCTTAACGGATTATTTAACAGTTTTGGAATAGCGAAAATAAACTGGCTTGATTCGATTCTCGCGCTCCCTGTGATGATTTTGATTTTTCTCTGGAAAAATACAGGTTATAACATGATTCTTTTTCTTGCGGGTCTTTCTAATATTCCAAAAGAATATTATGAAGCTTCATGGATAGATAACGCGTCGTCGTTTCAGACATTTTGTCACGTAACAATTCCCTGCCTTCTTCCGACAGCAATAGTTACGCTGATTATGTCTATTATTAATTCTTTTAAAATATTCAGGGAGATTTTTCTTATTACAGGGAGCTATCCGCAGGAGAATATTTATACATTACAGCATTTTATGAATAACATGTTCGCGTCTTTAAATTATCCCCGGCTTACTTCGGCAACGGCGCTATTTGTTCTGGTTTTGGTTTTCTTTACGCAGTTTCTTCTCAAAATGGAAAGGAAAGTTTCATAATGAGAAATCCCGTGATAAAAAAGAATCCTCCGGTGATAACGCTCTTTCTTTCAATAATTGGCGTAATAATTCTTTTCCCATTAGTTGTTACAATCACAGGCTCCTTTATGACAGAGCAGACAATATTGCTTAATTATTCATCTAATGTTACAACATTCGATCTTGTTGACGGAATCACAGAAAAGTTTAAACAAATTTTATTTATTCCGGCTCCTGTCACTCTTAGCCAGTACAAAGGAGTTTTAATTGATCAATTCGCGTTTATAATTTTAATTTTTAATTCGCTAAAACTCACTCTGCCTGTTACTATAGGCGCGCTTTTTTTCGGACTAATGACCGCTTACGGATTTACAATATGGAAATATAAATATAAAGAAAAATTATTCTTAGTATTCATTATTGTTATGCTGATGCCTCTTCAGGCGGTGCTTGTTCCCAATTATATTATCGCGTCATTATTCGGAATACAGCGATCTTATCTTGCGATAATTCTTCCCGGAATTTTTTCGCCTTTTGGAGTGTTTCTCGCGCGACAAAGCATGAAGGCGATACCGGAAGCTTATTTTGAATCGGCAAAAATTGACGGAGCGAATAATCTGCAGGTGTTTTTATATATTTTTATTCCGCAGCTAAAATCGGTAATCGCAGCTATTTGCATGCTTACATTCATAGAATACTGGAATGTTGTCGAACAGGCTATTATTTTTATCGATAATTACAGACATGAACCGCTTTCTGTGTATCTGTCACGCCTTGCGGAAGGAAGAACTGCTTTAATTTTCGCGGCTTCATGCGTTTATATGTTTCCGCCGATATGGTTTTTAACAGCGGGACAGCGCGATCTTGAAAAAGGCATTGAATTATCCGGAATTAAATAAATATATTCAGTTTATTAATATTTTTAAGCGTTAAAAGGAAATGTTGTATGAAATTAAATAAAATAAGCGCCGGAGTTATTATCCTGATTATATTAATTTTACTTTTGTTTTTTTCAAGGACTATTTATACGTATAATATGCCGGTAGTAACTGGCACAAAACCGGCAAGAGGAACGTTAAACAATTTGGAAATAAGCTCAGGAATCGCGAAATGGGCAGAAACTGAAAATATATTCGCGCCTGTATCAGGAGCTGTGGGGAGAGTATATGTGCGCGATGGCGATAAGGTGGAGGAAGGGCAAATCCTTTTTGAAATGGATTTTAATATTCAGGCTGCGGACAGAAGGCTGTTAGAAATTGATAATAATATCATCAAACTTGAGTCTGATATCAGCTCTCTTTTGTCAAGATTAAAATACATTCAAGAAGCTCTTGAATCAAGAAACGGAACAATTCCAAATTATTCATCGCCCGACGCGGGTCTTATTGTGATGGAAATAAACAAAACTTTTGCCGCGTTACAGGATGCTCAAATTCAAGCTGAATATGGAATGATAAGCAGAAATGAATTTAACAATATAGAAAATAATTTTAAAGCACTTTTATATAAATATGAAGCGGAAATAAACAGCATTGAATATTCGATTGCGTTAAAACAAATAGATTTAGAGATTTTAAAGCTGTCCCGCGCTTCTTCCGCCGAGACTCTGATTGATTACCAAAATAACGCGGTAATAAGAGCTCCAATTGACGGAGTAATTCTGGATCTATTCGCCGAAAGAGGAAAGTATTTTAACGAGAACGCTTTACTTGTTTCCATAGGCGTCGGCTCTGAATTTTTTGTTGAGTGTAATATTTCACTTAACAATAATTTTGTTAACACAGGCGATACATGCCGCCTTGCAAACTCAAACGGCACACTTAACGGAACTGTAAAAAGGGTTAGGCCCCGTTCTGACGGAAAAACCGTGACTATCTCAATCACTTCGGATGATGTTTCGGAAGGTGAAACATTTAATATAACCTTCGAAAAAAGAAGCAGCGCTTCTTTTACCCTTGTTCCGAACAGAGCGATTAATCAGGATAATGACGGATATTTTTTATATCAGATAAAACGAAGAACAGGATTCATGGGGCAGGAATATTATATTGAAAGATTAAATATTTTTATCGGCGATTCGGATTATCAGAATACAGCCGTAATCCGCGGTATTACTTTTTTTGAACCGGTAGTTCTTGTCAGCGATAAATCATTAAGCGCCGGTATAACAGTTACGTTAAAAAACGCGGAGGATTTTTTTGAAAATTGATAATAACGGCGCGAAACTTACTCTGTTATGCGCCGCGGTCTTTACTCTGTCTGTAACAGCGCTTTTTTTTATCGCGTTTCTTGCTGAAAATAAAAGCATTAAAAATTTACTTTTAATAACATCACCGCATAATGGATTTGCGGGCGTTAATATTGACAGTATAGAAGAATTTACACAGACTGATTTTCTTATAACCTATGAAATAAAATCACCGGACAGAATCAGCCTTCTTTACGATGATTACCTGGTTACAGTTATTGCAACTAACAGCTGCTATAAGCAAATAAAAAAACATAACATGATCGAAGGCTCTTTTTTTACCGGACAGGCATGGACAGAAAAGCAAAAACACGCAGTCCTTAATGAAACTGCCGCTTTGGAGATCTTTGGCTCTGTAAACATAATAGGTCGCTTGTTTAAAATGAAAAATGAAACATGGCTGGTATCAGGCGTAATTAACGATAAAGATGAAAACAGCCGCATTTATATTCCATCATCAATTACAGGAGGAAGCGTTAATAATTTTTTAGTTTTATTATCAGTTTTTACGGGCTATGACGAAACATATATTAAAGACAGCCTAAAAAGTCTCGGCATTTACGGAACTTCCTATGATTTTATAAATCTTGATAATCAAAGAAATTATTTATACGAAAGAGTATATATAATTCTTTTATTTTTATCAAGCTTGATTTTTATTTTTCTTATGTTTATTTTTATTAATAAATTCGTTAAGGCATTTTCTGTTTTAAAAACAGAATTAAGCAGCTATTATATTGATCAGGTCTTTCGGCAGATTAAAAAAATAATTTTAAGACCTGTATGGTTTGGGTTCCTTCTCCTTTTGAGTCCTGTTATCGCTCTTTGGCTGTTTCTTAAAGCCGTTTCCATCGTTCTTCCGTGGCAGGATATTATCTCACTTAAAGATAAAAGAGAGGTTTTTTATCCTTATATTGAAATATTATATAATTTTGAAACCGCTTCATTTTTTGTATTTATTTTTTCCTTGATTTTTTTAACATTCTCTGTCATATTATTAATAAGGAGATATTATGCAATATTTAAATTTTGATAAAACAAACACTTATAAAAAACTTTTGGAATACGCCAAAAATAATTTTAATTTTAAAAATATTCTTGACGCGGACAGAGTAGGAAAGTGCAATGTAAAAATGGCGGCGGGTTTGACATATTCGTGGGCCGCAAAATCAGTAGACGACGGATGCGTTAAATTACTGAAAGAGCTTGCGGACGAAGCATTCCTGATTGATAAATACAAAGCTCTTCTTAACGGAGAGGTAATGAACACCGGGGAAAAACGCAAAGTCCTCCACCAGCTTTTAAGAGGGGAGCAGGGAAATCCGGTTTTAGAAAACGGCGGAAAAAATATCGGAGAATTTTACCGCGCTGAACTTGAGCGTTTTTGCGGTTTCGCGAAAGAGGTTCATGGAGGAAAATTTAAAGGTTCAACGGGTAAACAATTTGATACTGTTATACAGATTGGAATCGGCGGCTCTGATCTGGGGCCGCGTGCTATGTATCTTGCGCTTGATAACTGGGCGCAGGCGGAAGGAAAAAAGAAAATGAGCGCAAAGTTCATTTCAAATGTTGATCCTGATGACGCCTCGCAGGTTATTTCTACTTCTTCGCTTGACTCTTCATTGTTTGTTCTTGTTTCAAAAAGCGGAACTACACAGGAAACTTTGGCGAATGAACTTTTTGTAAAAGATAAATTAACAAAAGCCGGTTTAAATCCCGGCAAACACATGATAGCCGTTACAAGCGAAACAAGTCCTCTTGCGCGTAACGCCTCTTATCTTGACTCTTTTTATATAGACGACTATGTCGGCGGCCGTTATTCTTCATCATCGGCTGTGGGCGGCTGTGTTCTCTCTCTCGCGTTCGGCCCGGATGTATTTAAAGAATTTTTAAAAGGCGCAGGCGAAGCTGATAAACTTGCATTAGAACCCGATGCGTTAAAAAACGCGGCTCTTCTTGACGCTCTAATCGGAGTTTGGGAAAGAAACTTTTTAGGTTATCCGTATACGGCGGTTCTTCCTTATAGTCAGGCATTGTCGCGCTTTCCCGCGCACTTACAGCAGATGGATATGGAATCAAACGGAAAGCGTGTGAACCGGTTCGGCGAAAGCGTCAATTATGAAACAGGGCCTGTTATTTTCGGCGAAAGCGGCACAAACGGGCAGCACTCTTTTTATCAGCTTTTACATCAGGGAACTTCTGTTATACCTTTACAATTTATAGGTTTTAAAGATAGCCAGAAAGGCGACGACGTAACTGTTGACAATTCTCTAAGCCAGACAAAACTTGCAGCGAATCTCGCCGCGCAGATTGTCGCTTTCGCAAAAGGGCAGACAAGCGAAGATAAAAATAAAGAGTTCCCCGGCGGACGTCCCTCGAGCTTAATTTACGGACAGCGTTTAACGCCTGCCGTTCTTGGCAGTCTTCTTGCGCATTATGAAAACAAAGTGATGTTTCAAGGGTTTATCTGGAATGTTAACAGTTTTGATCAGGAAGGCGTACAGCTTGGAAAAATTTTAACAAAAAAAGTTTTATCCGGCAATTACGGTGACAGCGCACTGGAAGCATACAGTAAAATTCTCGGAGTGAAATAAAAAGATATAATTTTATTTTGATATTTCCTTTGTGCGCCTTCTGCGCCTTTGAGGTTAATTTTTTTGAGTGTCCCCTAACGGAAAAGTAAATTTAAAACTCGATCCGTTTTCGGTTGAGTTAACATTTATAGTTCCGCCGCACTCTTTTACAATGTCTTTCACGAAACTTAACCCGACGCCGCGGCCTGCCGCTGTCGATGTTTCGTCCGCCGTTGAAAACTCAGGCGCAAAGATCGAATTTAAAAGAATATTTTTATCGGCTGGTTTTCCGGGATTCTTCTTTGTGTATTTTTCTTTTATTTTTTCCCAGTCTAGGCCTCTTCCGTCGTCAGCGAATAATACTTCCGCTTTACCGTTAACATTTTTTACGCTGAAGGTTAAAAGCCCCTGAGGACTTTTATTCTTTTTAATCCGTTCATCCGGAAGCTCTATGCCGTGGTAGATTGAATTTCTTAAACATTGATTTAAAATATCTTTGACAGGCTTTCGCAGCTTGGATTCTAAAATGCCAAGATCAATCTGTCCTGCCATAACTTTTACTTTTTTATTTAGTTCCTCGGATAACCTCTGCGCCGCTTTGGAAAGCGAGCTGATTAAAATCGTATCAATTTGATTGGTTGTTTTATACGCGGAGATTTTCTTAGTAATCGCGACGTAGGAATCCATCTCCTGCATTAATTGTTCTATTTTTACCGCAAGACTAAGGATATCATTTACAGAAACATTTTCTTTGCCTGATACGGCTTTTACATCGTCTTCAAGCACATGCAGTTTATTCGCGAGACTTTCAAGATCAAGAATTAAAGCGTTGGATTTTATCCCGTGAACATACTGGAATATTTTTGTCACTACCTGTTTTTCCGTTAAGCTTCGATCTTTTAGCAAAAGATTTATGTTATTAAAATTTGCTTCTGTATCCTCAATAAAATTCTGAAAAACCAGCGGATCAATTTTTAATATATCGAATAAATTTTTTATTTCTCTTTCCTGAACTTCTTTTTGTGAATGAAGCTCCTTTTCAATTTCTTTTTCTCTTGTTATATCCTGTATAATCCCGATTATAACAGGATCGGACCGGATTTTATCAATTAATTGGAATCTTGTGCTCAGATATTTAATGTCATTGTCAATTTTATATTCAAAATCAGAAATGGGATTGGCGGAATCAAGAATTTTAGCTGATTTTTCCTTCGCGAAAATCATACTAAAATAACCTTTCATTACCTGAAGCTGTTTAGAGTCAAGAGACGCGCTCAGTATATCCAGAAAATTTTTTCCTGTAAGTTCCGAGTCGTAATAAGAAAGGATTGTAACAAGGGTGCTTGAATACTGCGGAAGTATATTAAGGTCTTTGTCCATAAGGAATATGCCCTGATTGATATTATCCTTCATTGTCTGAATCATATCCCTTTCGCGGGATAATTCACCTAACAGTTCATTTTCCTTGCGGTCTTTTAAAACGCTTATGCGTTCATAAATTACAGATAATGCGAAAATCAGAATATAAACGCCGAGAATTCTCGCGCTTACTTCATTCGCAGGCGTGCTAGGTGAAACGTTAGTAAACATAAAAACCGCGGACGCGATAAGAGCAAGCGATGAATGAATAACGCCGACTGTCATTTGGCAGAGAAAAATAGTAATTGGAGGGAGAGAAAAAAGCCATACCGCGGCCCAAAAATTCAAATCACCAAGGTATACAAGATAGCAGCAGTATCCCGCAAAAACAGTAACCGGAAAAACCGGAACGTACTTTAAAGGAATTTTTGAACGAATCATGATAAGCGCTGCAAGACAAAGGAATGCGATGCCAAAATCAATTATTACTCTTATTAAATTAACGCCGATTTGCGTCATGCCAAGCAGCACTAAAGGAAAAATCGCGACCATGAATATCCAGTTCATGGTCATGTATCTGACCTGTTCTTTTACATTTGTAAGATGGAAATAACGGTTTCCAAGAAATATCGAAAGCAAAGCTTTTCTTAATTTCCCGCTTTTCACTTTGACTGCTCCATAGCTATCGACAGGCAGAATTCCTGAGTCTCAAAAATTGAGAACGGTATGCAGATAATTCTTGCTCTTTCGGACGGCCATACAATTGAATGTGATTTTCCTTTAATGATTGAAGGCATGGAAATTTTTATTCTGTGTTTTTTTTCAAAAACATTTTTTACGTTTCCTACAATAATATTTACGATTTCACCTAACATATCCGTGACTTCGTGATTAACCTCGGTATAATCTTTGTTTGTAAAAATATTTGTCAGTTTAAAAGCAGTTTCTTCTTTAAGCGAGATTGCGACAGCTCCGTGAGCTTCGCCTGAGAGTCCTATAATTCCGGATATATCCCAGTTTGTTTCAAACTCGTCTTTTGACACAAAGTACGGTCTTCCTGATTTTACTTCAATATTGCAAAGACTGCGAAAAACTTCTTCGCAGCCTTCGATAAAAGGCTGAATAAACTGTTCCATATTTTACCTCGCTAAAACAAGAATTTCCTGTACTTTTTCTTTGAAGATTTTAGGATTAACAGGTTTTACAATATAATCTGTCGCTCCACTCTGGAGCGCCTCTATTACGCTGAACTTGCCTCTTTCGGATGTTACCATGACAATAGGCAGGTCTTTATATTTTGGAATAGCGCGGACATACTTTAAAAATTCTATTCCGTCCATTCCCGGCATGTTCCAGTCAAGAAAAATCAGCGTAACATCGTTACTTTCAAGCTGCCTTAATGCCTGTTTACCGTCAGACGCTTCAAGACACATAAACGATACTTTCATTTCAGCAAAGGTGTTTTTTACAATATTTCTCATTATTACGCTGTCATCGACAATAAGAATACGTACCATATTAATTTTCCTTAATTTTTAGATAATTAATCAAAATCTGTCCACAATGCTGACACACTAACAACAAGCTGCCCTGTTAATTATCCCGCCGTCTGAGTTTTTTTGTCAAGTTAAAGTTATTTTTGTTATTATGAAATATAAAAAATTTAAAATATTTGTATTTATTATCTGCAAAGCTCTACAATAAAGCTTACAATTTGTTTAAAAAATTGCGGTGTAAGGCGGGAGGGAGTATCGCGGGCGCTGTTAAGATTCTGCCATGTTTCTGGGAGGCGGCGTTTTTCATCCTGAGTTTTTACTGCGCCAGAAATTATTAAATCAGCGTAATTCTCTCTGCTTCTGAGCATTGTTTCGTATTTTTCGGCTTCATGCGAAGGCAGCATTGTAATTGTGAGCGAGGCAAGACCTGCGCGGAGAAAACCTGCGTCATCGGAGAACGGCGTCGGAGCTAAAAGGACTTTTTCAAGACGAAGGCGGTTCGCGGCGGCAAGCGCGTGATCGCGAAGGTCTTTTATTTCACTTCTTAATTTATTGATACTGGCGGTTTCGCTTTTCTTTAAAATATGATCCGTTGTGTTAGAGAATAAAAAAACTTCTCCTGTGCCGCAGGAATCAAAGATATAAATTTTCTCATCTCTTAATCCCCAGCTTGCGATTTTTTTTGCGAGCGAAAAAGAACCTTGATCCTCTAAATTATCGCCCGATGTTAATTCTTCTTTGTCGGTGAATAATATTATCCAGTTATCAATTCCTTTAGAGGCAAGCGTTAAAGCCGCGCTTAATAAATGAAAAACCGCGATGCTGTTATCATTTGCGCCGGGGCTTCCTTCTACACGGTCGTAATGCGCGCAAAGAAGATAGGGATTTTTACCGGAGAACGGAAAAACTCCCTTGCTTGAACGGATTGATTTTTGTCCCGGAGGAAAAATAAAAATGTGCCTGTTTCCTTCTATATTGATAACGGTAGAATTTAATTTTAATTTTTCTATATGATCTATAAGTATCGCATAACGATCCGCGCGCTCTTCTATAAAATCAATAAAACGATTGTAGGGACTCATACGGGCCCAGACATCTTTTGCTGTGTTTTTCATTTAACGAATTCTTTCCGCCTTGAATGTCCGGCTGGGAGAAACAAGCTGTTCCTGCGCTTCGATAATTTTTAACTCAACAGGTTCGTCCTTAAGTTTGCCTGATAAAGAAGAAGTGTAGCTGTAATCGAGTATCTGATAAACAGAAGATGCGCAAAGCTCAAGCGTTTTTTTAAGGTTTTTGGTTTCTAAATATCTTGATAAAAAAATGGCCGAAGTCATATCGCCTGTGCCCGCGACATTTCCGCCGAGCGGCAGCCTTGGAGTGGTTATTTTATAAACCTCTTCGCCACGGCTGTCATTTATTGAAGCGATCATGCTGATTGTGTCCTGCGTTACTTCGCCTGATGCGCCGCTTTTTATGCTAAACGCGCTTTCATCATCAAAACTTGTTACAAGCACGATAGAAGGACCGGCCTTATGCAGAATATTAACAGCTTCAAGCGCGCTGTTAACATTTTTTATGTTAATTCCTGTAAGGGCATTAAGCTCAAACTGGTTCGGGCATACAATGTCAGCTAACGGAAGGAGATCGTTTTTGATTATTTCCGGGATTTCAGGTTTTACATAAAAGCCTCTTCCTTCGTCTCCCATAACGGGATCGCAGCAGTAAAGCGCGTAAGGCGAGTATTCCCGCGCTTTTTTTACCGCGCCTGCGATTATTTTTCCTGTTTCTCCGCTTCCTAAATACCCCGAAAGAACAGCGCTGCAGGAAACAAGCGCGTCTCTTTCCTCAAGACCTTTAATAAGATCCGAAACAAGGTCTGAGGCAAGCACATTGCCTCTCCACGCGCCGTATCCTGTATGATTTGAAAACTCAACTGTATTAACAGCCCAAACTACATTTGAAAGCCTCTGAAGCGGAAAAACCGCGGCGCTGTTCCCTGCGTACCCGTAAACCACATGCGATTGTATTGATAAGATATTGGGGGTCAGAGAACGGGAAACAGGGATCGGGTTATTATATGAAGGATTTTTATCTGCCACTTTTTGCTCCTGTTACGCGCTTTTAAAAATTCTTCCTACCATCATTGCAAGGAAACGCCAGAACTTTCCTTTGCCCTGTCCGTATTTTTTTGTAAAATCGCCCGCGGCTTTTGATAATGAATATGTCCCGTATTTCTTTTTTAAAAAATCCCAGTGTTTTACTATCCAGACATAAAGGTCGGCTTCCGTTCTTTTAGGAAAGTTAACCAAAAGCCATTGTTCTTTAATAATTTTTATCAGCGGATCATATACATTGTTATACCATGATAAAAGAGCGTCGAATAAATGAATTTCCTCTTCGATGCCTTCGTTCATATAATATTTGTGAACAAGAATATGCTCGTATATGACATCGTAGCGTCCGGGAGAGCTGAAATTTAAATCCCAGCAGTCTGTAAGGTCTCCGAAAAATGTCTCGCAGTAAAATTCTTTTTTTTCGTATTCAATTAACGCGGCTGTAAGCTCTTCTGTGGTCATAGAAGGTTTTATGTTAATTTCCGTAGTAAGGCTTGTTACTTCCGCATCGATATATTCCACATTCTGCATTTTCGCGACCGATACTCTGTGATTTCCGTCGCGGACAAAATACACGCCTCCTATTTCATAAAGCTGTATGGAAGGTAAAATAATATCTTTTAAATGCGCTTCGTCAACTCTCTGCCAGCGGCTGCGCAGATGATCTCTTTTAGGAAGAAAATATTTATTAAAATCGCGGTA
>JGI24695J34938_10003258_pt1 | contig 11484 bp, 19 predicted proteins | sample TergutCo191P3_FD_34938 | JGI IMG/M metagenome (IMG submission 34938) | reverse complement strand
TCTTCATCTGCCATGACTGTCGCTTTTTCAGGCAGTATAAAATCAATTAAATCAACTTCCATTTTCTTTTCAATTACAGTTGCTTTTATCGGATTAAGATACGGGATAAAAAAATCATTCTCTGGGTTTTTCTGTCTGACCATTTGAATTATTGTATACTGCGGAGAATTATCGCTGTCTTTTTTAATATGTTTTTGTGTGAGTTCTTCCCAGTCTTTCAATGCGTCTTCTAATTTGTCATGTAACTTTGTTTTAATTCCGCAATTATAACATGAAAATTGATAATAACTTATTGCATTATTTCTTGTTGCAGGCTTTCCACATTTTGGACAGATTATATCTTTCATTATTTACTCCCTGCAATTGATATATTGCATAGTGCATCGTTGTATTGTTCAGGCACTTTATTTAAAAGACTTTGTTTCTGTTCATTTGTCAAATCATGTGTCTTTAACCATTTAAAAATGACATTCCAAAATTGATTTTTTAATCTTTTCTGAAAATCTCTAGCAAATTTAAAATTATCTGCATACCATTCTGCTCTTTTTATTGCTTTTTCAATTACTTCAATAATGCCTTTTTCATTTGTGTCTGTCATTTTTTCACCTCTTCATATTTATAATTTAAACTATATCCCTGTGATAAAATTCTGACTGTTTGTAACATAAAATCAAAAGATACTGTCATTGTATTTACTTTGCAAAAATGAGTATTATTTTCTTTGCACCAGTTATATCCTGCAATTACATTCTTTTTCATTTGCGGAGCGATATAATCATTAAACTTTAATTTAACCATATTTAGTTCCTTCCCTGCTTTGCACATTCACAAGGATTGCACATACAATTTGCACATACATCTTCATCTTCTAATTCTTCATCATCTGAATTATTTTCAGTTTCATTTGTTTCAATATCTTTTAATGAAAAATACCCCTCATAAGTTCCGATAAATAAACTTTTATCTTTTATGAAATAAGTATTAGTTACCATCTTAATTTCTTCTTCATCATCAAAATAATCCAGATTATCAAGTGCAGTCTGTAAAATCTCTTTTAGTTTTTCTACTTTCATTTTAATTCCCCTTTACCATTATTATAGAGTGTTGAAAGACTTAATTATTACAAATTAAGTCAACCGATTTACTGTCATAAATTACCCCTTCATTAAATTGCTACTAATCCAAAATATCTAAGTTGATATTTTTTATTATTCCAAAAAATGAAACAGATATAACCTTTGCCTTGAGTATCATTCATATAATGAATTTTGCGATGACCTGCAATATCATCATTACAGATAACTCTAACTGTACCATTATCTAAAATATAATTAGTTGGCACTTTGTCTTTATAGATTGCTTTCATAAAATCTCCCTTAATACTCAATTGAGTTATTCATAAAAATATTATTTACAGATGAAAAAATCATTGTAATAATTTGACTTGTAAATGCACTCTTTAACATGAAGTAATTATCATGTACTTTACAAAATGCCACATCAATTCCCCTGTCTGCTCTTAAAGCATGAAAACAATCGGAAATTATCGGCTTTATATTTGCAAGTCCTGTTTTTTCTCTTGCGTCTGTATCTGCTAATATAATCGCTTGTTGTAATGTCATATAAAATCCCTCAACTCTCTCCTGATATTTGTTTTGAGGCTGACCAAGAAGTAATACTTGGGCAGCCTCTTATTATTTTTTAATTTATCAAATTCCATAATTTGTCTGCTTCTTCACGATGTATTTTTAATTTTCTGATATACTCTGTATTACAACCACTGTCATTTCCGACATTTAATTTTTCAGATAATGACATGCTTCTACCGATTAACGCTTCAGAAATAATATTTAATTCTGTCCCTGTAAATAACTTTTTAATTTTCTCCACTCTTGTTTCTTCATTTGCATTTTCTTTAATCTGCAAACTTTCAACAATTTCCTCTAACTGCTCTATTACATAGGAAGTTGTTCCGACAGTTGCCCAATTTACATTTTCCGGCTCTTTTTCAAGATGATTTTCTACAACATGCTTTTTTATCATGTTTAACATATTTACAATCTTCTCTACATTCTGCACAAATTGATTTAATGCAAACTCTGTCTTTTTCATAATCTGCTCCTTACTGTTTATTATAGAGATTGAAATACTTAATTATTCCAAATTAAGTTTTCTGTATCTCTTATAGTAAATATAACCGCAAGTTATAATAATGTCAAATAGGAAAACAGAAAAAAATCAAAAAAGTGAAAAAACATGTGTTTTTATACTAACACTTGTGTAGTAAAATGTAACTTTTGGTTATATTTCTTGACAAAAACCGAAAAAAGGAGTAAATTAAGTGTATGAAGATAAATGGAATTAGATTAATAACGGTAACTGAAATGGCAGAGGAAGAACAAACCTCAACAAACACAATAAAACAGCGTCTGCACAATTATGATATTAAGCCGCTTTCAAAAGACGCACTATATTACTATTCAGACTTTGAAAAAATAAAAGGTGTTAAAGCAGGTAGACGGCCTAATGTTGAAAAACAAGATAAATCGGAAAATAAAAGCAGGTCAAAGAAGGCTAAAAAATAACATTTTTTATGTATCGTTCAGAACGGTTGAGGAACCTCTACATACAATTACAGTGCCGTTTAGTATAATTTCATGTCCTATGATAAATAAACTCGTTCTAATAGCCTTCTGGCACAAAATTCACATACATTTAAGCATGATTTTCAAATATTGTCACAAATTACAAAATTTCCGTTATTTATACTATTTAGTTTAAAACTATTTAATTTCTTCTATATATAATGTAATACTTAAGTATTCCAAATAATAAGCACTGTTAACAATCAGAAATTACTGTCAATCAATGACCGATTTATTCATACCTATATATTTATACAACCATTCAAACAAATCCCAATTCATTACCGCAATTGGATTTTTAATTTGTTTATTTTTTATAACCAATAACCAATAAGGTAAATCATTTGATGTATTATTTTTTGCCTGTTCAACAAAAGAATTAATTTTAATTGTTTCTTGCGCTTTACATTCAACTGCAATCGGGAATTTCTTTCTTAGTGTTTTATGTAACCAAACGTCAACCCCAGACTGCCCCATTTCTCTGCCTCTGATATTATTTACATCTTTGTCTTTACTTACTTTTTCATTTAATAATTCTGCAATTCTTTCAACTGTCCAATTTTGTAAATTTCTTCCTTTTGCTTTTGCCGATGATATTTTTATTCTTTTAGGTTCTTTATTCAATTTTTCAAGTATACGATTACATGAATTTTTCTTTTTTGCATAAAAAGTCTGTTCAGATAATGTCTTAATAGTAAATTCTATTATTTCAATTTCTTTCTCCGTAAAACTTATCATTTTTGATCTTGCCATACTAAAACCCTTCACACACTGAATTATTTATTCTCATTAACTGTTCTTCTGCCTGCTTTGTAAAAAATATAATATCCTGTACCCATGATTTATTATCAGGATTAATATTTGTCTCTGCTATATTTTGTATTTGTTCAATACAGTTTTTTAATGACACTATTTTAGACTTCTCCTTTATTACTGGATTTTCTGAAAGTGCTTTTTCATTTGCACTCATTCATTATCGCTCCTTGGCGGTGTTGCATATCTCTTTTTTCTTTTTGAAGCAATATCTGCCTCAATACTTTCCCATTTTTCAATAACTTTTTCGGCAAGTTCATTTTCAAGTCCATTATTTTCAATATGTTCAATAAGTGTATCTCTTGACATTACAATACCACCTGCTCCAAATTCTGCATTATATAAGTCTTTCAATTGCGGAATTGTATCAATAAAATCTAACATCAATTCCAATTTTGCTTTTTCATTTTCTTGCAAATATATATCTAATGCCACATATGTTTTTTCTTTTCCTGATTTTGTGTTCCTGGATATTTTCTGCTCTGCCAACCACTTTTTTACAACCGACGCAGTTTGTTTTTTTACTTCACCATCTCCCCATGTGATACTTTTAGCGGCAGGGGTTAATTCGCCTTTGTCTGTTCTTAATTCATACAGATAATCCAAATTACTGCCAATGTTATCAATGCCATAATCAAATATTATTGAAAATTGACAATCTCTGAATGGTCTAGGGGTTTTTGATTTTGTTGTTTTTGCTTTTACTATGACTCCAATCGGTTTCCCTTTTTTAACTATTTTTTTCAATGTTGCAAGCCATAATACTGTATGTGCATAGAATTCTCTTGCCTTGCCTCCAGCAACTGTATACTTTTCAAAACTAAATGAAGAAATATTTTCTCTAACCTGTGATATTATTATAACCAATATATTTTTATCTTGAATAACTGAACATAACTGCGGAAAAAATTCTTGTGATAGATATTTTGCTTTACCTATTCCATAACTCCCTTTATCATATCTTTTTCCTGCATTTATAGTTTTAACTCTATCATTAGCCCTTTCATCTTGTTCATCACTGGTTAATCCATCAAGACTGTCCAAAACATAGATACCAAATTGATCATTTTTTAAACTATTTGCAAAATTACTAATATTTACAAATGCTTCTTCCGCAGTTGATGAATTTATTTTTTCTTGTAAAATATCAAATCCATACATTGTTCTTGTATCAAATGAATAACCAGCCTCACAATCATCATAAACCCATTTAAATTTCTTTTTATCAAATGTATGATATGCAGTTGCAATCATTTCATTTGCGAGAAATGTTTTTCCTGCACTTTTATCACCTACTATATTGATAAATTTACCAGCAGAACTACCAAAAATATTAGGTGCGCCACCTAATACCATATCAAGTAATGTATTACCAGTTAAAAATCTGATAGTCTGTTTTTTCATTATCTTTTCCTTTTATATTTATAATCTGCTTCAATTACATCTTTCAATGTATGGAAATCAACATAAATTTTACCACTTCCGCCGCCAATTTTTTTATTCTTGATTTTATGTTTCCTAATCAGTTTATAAACATAGGCAGGTGTAATATTTAATTCTTTGGCAGCGATTGATGCCAACTTATAATCTGCCGGAATTGCTTCAATATTATTTTTAATCCACTTCATGAATTTTGTATAAGAAAGAAGGAATTTATCTTTTCCAATACCTATATGTAAAGACTTGAAACCATCACGCACTGCGGCAATTCTTAAACCCATTTTTTCAATGTCGGATTTATCTTTTAAAATTGCCATTGCTTCATTTAATGTGATAGTTCCTTTCGGATTTTCAATTTTATTGTCATTTACTTTTTTCACTTTTTTAATTGTTTTGTTACTTTCAATTTCAGACATTATAATTACTCCCAAATAATTATTTGAAATACAGGGAGCAGTATTATTTAACTGCTCCCTGTTTAACCTAGTTCTTTTTTGCTCCTATGCACTTTGACCATTTATCGCAATCTTCACATTCTTCATGTTCATCGGCGTCTTTGCCAAATGTATGTCCATGCGGACAATTTGCCTTACCATTTGATTTTTCAGTCTTTGATGATTTTTTTGCAGAGTTTTCTTCTTCGTCTTCATCATCATCTTCGTCTTCATCAACAACTTTCTTTTTTGACTTCGGCAGAATTGGCTTTTTGGCAGATTTCTTTGATGGTTTTTCATCTTCCTCATCGTCATCTTCTTCGTCTTCTTCGTCAACATTTTTCTTTGCATGTACTTTTTTTCTGGCATGTTTTTCATCATCTTCATCTTCATCTTCATCATCTTCGTCTTCGTCTTCGTCTTCATTTGCGCCGTACAATATTTCTTGCAACTGCTCATAAGTTAAAATGTTCATGTATTGGTCAAATGAAATTGCGGACGCAAGCAAATCATCATCAATTGGTTCATCTCTTTCTTCAAATGAGAATGATTTAAAACTGTTAAATTCAAATCCGCCCATTTTTTCTTTTGTACATTTAAATTTAACAGTCTTGCCAGTTTCCGGGTCATAAAAATCAACAAAGTCTGATGTTTCATCGTCTCTTGCTTCATCAATCAATTCTTTTTCAAAAAGATGATGAGAAACTTCAAACACCTGTATCTCACCGGGCTTTTTTCTTATATCTTCAATATTGTAAAATACTCTACGCTTTGCGACTAATGATTTAGCTTCATTATCTTTTCCTGCTTTTTTTAATTTTTCAGACTCCTCACAAATTGGACATGCCTTGCCAAATGTTTTCTTTAGACAAATGACTGAACTTTCAGTAGGGCCAACACTGCGATGTGTCCATACATCAAGACAATAATCTAAATCGCCGACTTCCATCTGCCCTTGTTTTACAAGTGGATGATTTTTGCTTTTGATTTCAAATGGGATAATGTTTATCGCATTTTTTCCAACTGATGGCTGATAAAATTGAACTTCTCCGTCAACAGATTTCCAATCAATACAACGACTACCGCCACCGCCTTGATCTTTCGTAGAGTGCGAAATTTGCGCTCTTTTTGCTAATGATGAATTCTTTTTCTTTGTTTTTCCTTTAATAGACATTTTCAATCTCCTTACAAATAAAATTAACCAGATATTAATATATCTGGATTATTACTGTTATGATATTCTTTAGTTGCGCAATTACAGATTTTTCTAATATCAGAAGAATGTTCAATAGCATTGGCAAACCATCCAATCATAAGACCTTCATCTATTTCTTTGCCTGCTGACAATTGCATAAAAGCCTGTGCCCATTTTTGTGCATTATCGCCTAATGCTTCCAATAATTCAGGTGCAGTAAATTTAGAATAATCTGTTATTTTCATTCGTCTTCATCCTCATCATCAACAGTTGGTTTTCGCTTACCATTCAGATTTTTTCTGGCTTCTCTTGCAACTTGTTCATTGACACTTTCTTTTTGCTTGCCGGAGTTGCTTGGAGTTGAAAAATAACCCGAACAGTATAATTTAACCAAATTGTCCAATTGTGATTTACGATGTTCAAAAGCGAATACACCTGCCTGTAATCGGGACAGATTTAATTCTACTTCTCTTAATTCTTCTCTTGCTTCAGACACTTTTTGACTTTTTTCAACTTCTGCATTTACAAGCGCCTCAGTTACCTTAATTTCATCTTTTGTCAGTTTGTTTCTAATTGAAATATTGACTTCACCCATAATCAATTTTAGATTGTCCTGTAATACACCAACTTGATTTTTTGCGTTTGCTGCGAGTTCTGAATAGCGATAATATAATGCGGAATGTGTCACACATTCTTGATCAAGTTTATATTTGTCAATGCTTAAATCCTGTTCAAAATTCAACTCTAGTTTTTTCATTTTTTATCTCCTTAATAGTTATTATAGATTCATAAAACCGCTATTATTTATTCTTGTAATAATTAAGTATTACAACTATTCTTCCCATAAATATTTTCTTCTTTTAACAATGCTTTCTGCATAAAATAATTCTGCATTATTTGAAACTTCTTTTAATGTTTTATCTAATTTTTCAAATGCGTTGCCTACTGTATTAACCATTGGCTTTGTTGCGTCAACAGTATATGGACATATTATTGCAGTATGATTTTCACTAACAAGTTTTATTGGCGAACACTGTTTATACGGGCTTAAAAATATATCCCAATGTCTATTCATTATCGCAATTGACTGTATAAAAGATGAATGAAAACAATATCCCAAATTATTTAAAATAAAAGTTAATTCAAAAATACTATGCACTTTTGATTTATCTTTTAATCCATCAAATGTTAAATAATATCTTTCAACAACAGATACATAATCAATCATATTTTTAGTAATATTTCTCCAATTCGGAAAATTACCACAAATTGTACTGTCTATTTTTTCTAAAATAATTATATCTTTTGTATTTGTTTTTACTGAATAATATCCATCAACTTTAATTGGTGTTTCATCATTTTTATATTCAACAATATGCATGATTTTTCCATTAGTTGACACACAATAAACAATATCATTTTCTGTTTCAACATTGATAATATTCATAAATGGTCTTGTAAAATCATCTGTCAATAATGCCCTTGTCAAAAATGCAATGCTATTAAAATACTTTTGTTTCTTTCCTTTTAATTCAAAGATCATGATAAAAACTCCTTTAATCTCTACTATCAATTCTAATTAAAACTGTATCTACTGGAAGCATATTATGTTCACCTGTTTTATTTATTAAAGTAATTCGCCTTTTTCCACCAACAAATTCTGTTGTAACGGTTTCAATGTTTTCAAATATTTCTTCTCCTTTTTTCTCATCACATAAAAATAATATTTTAACCTTCATAATAAATCTCCTTATAAAATGGCATCAGCCGCCATGATTGTTATTCCAAATTTGCCCGTTGTATATGTATCACTTGAAAATGCTTCCATTACTTTTAGTACATGTGAATTCATACCCTTCATTAAAATTGAATTACCATAACCAAGAACTGCGTATCTAATACTTTCCGGCTCTGTTAAATCCATTTTTTGTAATAAACCTGCGATTGTATCCCATTTTGTATCTTGTCTATAAATCACTCTGCAAAAATCAATAGTTTCTTTTTGTTCATCTTCATTGCTAACATCTTTTAATGCTTTCAATCTTTCTTTGTCATTTTCAAGATATAAAACTTTGCCAAGAAGTTTTAATGCTTTTCTGCTTCCACCATTTGAATTTTGAATTATTCTGCCAATGACATTTTCAGATATTTCAATTTTTTCTGCCTCCGCAGTTCTAATAATTAAGTGTTCCATTTCTTCATCTGTTAATGGTTTCATAACAATTAAACTGCAACGGCTTTTTAACGGTGCAATAAGTTTTTCAGGATTAGTTGTACAAATGAAAAAATAAACATGACTGGGAGTATCTTCTAACGGTTTTAAAAATGCTTCTTGCGCTGGTCTTGTCTGTTGATGAAATTCATCTAAAATATAAACAATACTTTCACCATCGGAAGGATTAAATCTCATTTGCTCCATTATTTCTCTTGCACTGTCAATGCCTCTATTTTGTGCAGAATTTATTTCATGTATTGACATTGCACCTGCTTTCAAATAAGTTGCCATAATTCTGGCAATAGTGGTTTTACCTGTACCGGCAGAACCAATCATCAAAAATACATGACTGCCATGCTTCAATTCTTGTCTGATTGTTTTAATTGCCATTTCATTGCCAATAACTTCATCAAACTTTGCTGGTCTGTATTTTCTGTATAATTCCATTTTCTTTTCACTCATTACAAATAACTCCTAATCAAAAATCAAATTTTCTCGTCACACAAGGGCGCAAGATTAAAATATTACGCATTGACAATGATAAAAGCGGGTGAAACACCAATTGTATAGAAAGCGTAGTTGTTACAGGAAAAACCCATAGCGCTCATATACATGAAGTTAGTTTTAATAAATTTTTCTTTAAGCCAGTACGATTCTCTTCCACCATTGTAAGTTTTTACTTCATTATTATTTGCAAAATCTTTTGACGGCAAAAATACATCAATGTCATCTGTATCAATGTTATATATTATTCTTATATCTGCGTTTTCATTATATTTTTCTGCCGCTTTGTTATATGCAGATACAAATGCTTTTTTAACTTCATCGCTTTCAAGATATTCTGTTAAAATATCCCTATTGTTACTATCTATTGTATTTCTTGCAGAATGAAAAAGCACATCTTTAGCATAATAGTAACCATTTTTCAATAAAAATAATGATTTTACATACTGTCTTGTGAAATGTAGTTTATCAATATCCATTTCAGGCAGTTCAATTTCAAGATATAATCCACTTAATAATGAGTTTTTATCTTCACCTTCTAATACAGACAACCGCTTTTCAAATTGATTTATTTTTTGAATAAGAACTAAATATTCAACTTCTGTCATTTCTTTACTCCTTACTTAATATTATAGAGTCTACTTTTTCTTAGTATCCTTTATGAAAAACATCATCATTTATTTTATTTACACCATATTTATAAATACCATAACAATGAATTTTATTTAATTTTGCATACCTTTTAGCGCTTCTAATTGAAGTAAAATCTCTATTAACAAATTGCCATGACTTTTCCCATTCTAAACAAATACGTTTTATAATATGTTGTCTTGTAGGCTTAAAAACTATTGTATATCTTGTCATTTTTTTATAATCCTCCCATTTACACCTAATAAACCATCTTCTTTTATTTCACTCCAAGGTTCATCAATATGTCCTGAACTTTTTTCAATTTCAACAGGAACAATAATCCAATCAAAAACATTTCTAATTTCCTGTGTGCCATAATACCAAATCATTTTATTAAAATAATTTTCTTCATCTGGATATACACTTGAAACAATACTATCATGTATCTGCCCCATCAGTTTTGTTTGCATTTTCTTTTTAGCAATAACATCTGATATTCTATTAAATATAAATAATAAAATATGATGTGCAGAACCTTGAATACATCTGTTTAATGCTTCATTCTTTGACATTGGCCCGTAATATCGAAAACCTGTTAAACTATCAATATATCCATGCTTCAAATAAAAATTATATGTATCTTTTTTCCATTGTGCATATTCAGAAAATCTTTCAGTCCAAAACTTTTTTTCAATCTCTCTAACGTGCTCTACAAAAGTGCCTTTTTCCGGTTTATTTGTTATTGGATCAACACTACCTAATTTTTTAATTCCATGTTTTCTTAGATTTTCTTTTGCTTCTTTTGAACAACCATTCCATAAATTACCTGCACAATTCTTATAATAATCTCCATAAAATTCTGCAAATACAAATTCACCTTTTGTTACCTGTCTATCAAACTTTAAAAAATCTTGCGGGTTATCATCATACATAAATAATTCAATTCCTGTATCCCTGTGCATATCAGTAGACGGAGTTGTTATGTATTTTATTAAGTTTCTATCTAAGCAATAACAAGCAGCAGTAACCACCTCTGCTCCTTTTAAATCATGTTCATTTATTTTATGTCCTATATGTGGATATAATAATTCTCTAATAATTTTATTGGAAAACTCATCTCTTTTAGGAACATTTTGAAAATTAAAGTTAGATGATGAGCCTCTATATGTTACTGTTGAATACATATTAAAAAATGGGCGCATTAACCCATCAACAACTTCAACAACAAGACCATTTATATATGTATTTTTTAATTTCTGTAATTTTTTCCATTCAAGAATAGGAGCAACAATTGGATCATTTATTTTCTCTAATACTTCTTTATCTGTTGAAGCTCCGCCTGTTTTAGTCTCTTTTACACTCTTATACCCCATTATATCAAATAATAATCTTGAAATATCAGCGGAAGCATTTGGATTAAATTTATCATCTCTATTCCATCCTGCTTTTATAACCATTCTCTGAATTGTTTTTTCAAGAACACTCATTTCAGTTGTTAATTTATCTTTTGCTTTACTAACTCCATTTGTATCTACTCTCATTCCATTTTCTTGTGCTTTACATAAATTAATTGCACTTTCCATTAGAAATCTATAACCAATCCAATTT
>JGI24695J34938_10003257_pt1 | contig 11484 bp, 7 predicted proteins | sample TergutCo191P3_FD_34938 | JGI IMG/M metagenome (IMG submission 34938) | reverse complement strand
TCTCGTAAACCGACTCGTTTGACATGAAGGAAATTTTCATCCCTTTTTTTAACTGCCCGTCAAAAATGCGCAAATGCACCACTACGCCGCGGTAGGGATCGTAGTGGCAGTCGAAGATTAGCGCGCGCAGCGGCGAAGAAGGATCGCCTGAGGGCTGCGGAATTCTTTGAACAATGGCCTCAAAGAGCTCATCAACGCCTGTGCCCTGACGCGCTGAAACAAGCAGGGCGTTTTCCGCGTCAAGGCCAAGGTCTTTTTCAATCTGTTTTTTAACCCGCGGCACGTCTGCGGCCTGCATGTCAATTTTGTTGATAACGGGAACTATTTCCAGATTGTGTTCGAGGGCGAGGTACATGTTTGATAGCGTCTGCGCCTGTACCCCCTGTGTCGCGTCAACCAGAAGAAGTGCGCCTTCGCAGGAGTTTATGGCGCGGCTCACTTCGTAACTGAAGTCGACATGACCCGGCGTGTCAACAAGGTTCAGCGTGTACTCAATGCCGTCCGCCGCCGTATATGGAATTGTCACAGCCTGGCTTTTTATCGTGATACCTCTTTCCCTTTCAATATCCATATTGTCGAGAATCTGATCCTTAAAATTGCGATCATCCACAAGTTTAGCTTTCTGAATGAGCCTGTCCGCGAGAGTGGACTTGCCGTGATCAATGTGCGCGATAATGCAAAAATTGCGGATATGCTGCGTCCGTGCCATAACAGCAACTATAGCGGGAATATGGCGTTTATTCAAGAACGGAAGATTATTGGAGGTTGAAAGCCTGGACGCGTTTTGCTAATTGCTCCTGCGGATTTCAATTTCTCCTTTTTCATCCAGATACATGACAACAGACGATATTTTTCGCCGGGCTTCTTCTATATCGCCAGGACGCACAGGTCCCATGTATTCCATGTCCTCTTTTAACATCGCCCCCGCCCTCGATGACATATTGTTAAATACCTTTTCCTTTACGTTTTCGTCAGCGTTACTCAGAGCCTTGGCAAGATCGCAGGAATCCACTTCCCTGAAAACCTTAAGGACATCTTTGTCGTCCAGTAAAATAATATCTTCAAATGAGAACATTCGGGACTTTATTTCCCGCATTAGCTCCGGATCGTCATATTTCCATTTTTTGAACAGCTCTTTTCCTATGGAGCGATCCGCAAGTTTTAAAATTTCCGCGATTGTCTCGACTCCGCCTGCCGTAAAGCGCCCGCTTGATAGCCACGCGAGGATATATGCGCTTGTATTGGGTTGTTCCTGTTTAATAAACTCCGCAAGGCGCTCCATGTCGTCTTCTTTTACCAGTTCGTATGGTCTGTTGAAAAAATCAATAACCTCGCGGCTCCCGATTGACTTTTCCAGTTCCTCTTTATACCGCTTCTGCGTTTTGTCAATATCTTCCTGATCGCAGACAGGATTTAAAAGAAGTTCGCTGAACTTGTCCGCGAATTTTGTGTTTTCAAATAATTTTTGAACTTCTTCCAGCTCTTTATCGGCTATTAAAGAGAGCAGAGCGTGAACAATAACCGCGGAATTTTCTTTGTTACAAATGCCAAGGACAGCTTCCTTTTGCATCAATTTTAATCTTTTAATTTCTTCGTTCTTTTCCGCCGCGATAAGGTTGGACAGGATAAAATCGATATCATCAGGATACGCATCATCCGCCGCGAATTTTATTCCGTATTCAAAAATATCCCGGCCGGCCATTTTTTGCAGATCAATATGTTCTTTTAACGCGGACAGATCTTTCGATTTCTCTCCGAATTTATACGCTCTGTGCAGAATGTTGGCCGCAAGCGCCGTAAATTTTTTTCCTTCCGCTTCCAACGGACTGGTTTCTTCAAACTTGTTTTCCGCAAAAAATTCCACTTCACCAATATGTTTTTCAACAGCCTTTAATTCCGAATTGTCCAGGAATGACAATAATTTATGCGCCAGAAAACCGGGATTGTCTCCTCTTTGAATATCAAGCACCGCTTCTTTAATAATTGTTATTAGTCTGCGCCGGTTTTCATCTTGTTCCAAACCGGCTTTGTTAGTTAAAATTGTATCAATGATTTCGCCGGCAGTTCCATCCACAACAAGGCGCAGACCTTCCTTAATATACTCGTCGTCCAGGTCTTCCAGCTCGTCTTCCAGCGACAGAAGCCCCTCTCTTCTTGTTTTACAGGAAAAATTATACGCGGCTCTTATTATGTACGCCGTCTGTTTCAAAAATTCCGGCTGTTCCATTGCCTCAACCGGCTCCGGAGGTTCCTGTTCTTCTTCTGTATCGTCCAGGCCGTTTAAATCCAAATCGTCATCTAACAGGCGGTTTTCCAACGGGCGGCGTTCATATTTATGCAGATGCGAAAATAATATAAGTGTAAAAATTCTGGTGTTATAACCCGCCTGAATGTAAAAAACAGCCTCTCTTTGGATTATCCCCAATCTTTTGGCTCCGCTGTCTTTTTCCAGATCGATCATATTGGTTAAAACATTGTAAATAAACCCGCTTTCTGCGCCGTCCAGTACGAGTCTTAAACCAAATTTTAAAATGCCCATGTTCTCTGAATCAAGTTCTTCGATTTCTTCATTCAGCGTGAGAAATCCTTCCCTTCTTGATTTTTGAGACAATTCAACCGCTGTCATCATTATTTTACCTAATTGATTCATTTTCTCACTCCTGTATCAGGCGGTTACAATCTCGCCTATTTCTTCCAAACGGTTGATAACCGCGACGAATTTTTTCTTTGCTTCGTCTGATTCTTCGGGGCTTATGGAACCTAAACATTCAATGTCTTCTTTTAACATAATGGCGGCTCTTTTTGACATGTTGTTGAATATCTTTTCCCGCGCCTGCTCGTTTGTATTTTTAAGCGCCATTGCCAAACTGCCTGAATATACTTCCCGCAGAACCCTTTGAATTGCCCTGTCGTCCATCATGACGATGTCTTCGAAGACAAACATATAATCATTGATTTGTCCTGTCAGTTCCGGATACACTTTCTCCATAAATTCCATGATGGATTTATATGCATCGGTGTCTGTCAGGCAAAGAAGATCGCTTAATTTTTTTAAGCCGCCTTTGATTTTACATTCCTTGCCAAACATTGCCGAAAGATTTTTTTCCATACGGCAGATGTCTTCGCTGGAAATTTCAGCGACATCGGTTCGCATTGCGGGCGTAATCAATTTGCTGTCGTCCATAAGCGCGATGCGGCTGGCGGTATCGCATTGCAGACGCGGCGGTAAACATTGCAGTATAAGAGCGGCTTTTTGCGGCTCCAGAACAGATAACACGCACGCGATTGTTTTGGGGTGTTCTTCCTGCAGTATAATAAAAAAATTAACAGGATCTGTTTTAATAAAATCAACCGGCTTCCCCCTCATTGCCGATAAAAGGCGGAATGTAAGCTCAACCGCTTCTTCGCTGCCGGCGGTTTTTTGCGCCGCGCCTTCAGGATGCGCCGCCTGTTCATAAAGATTTTTCGCCTCGGCAACCGCGTTCTGCCTTAAAAGATATGTTTTAAGAATTTTTTCAAATTCGGCGCTCTGCGGAGCTTCGTAATTTTTTCCTGACAATGATAAAAGCTTTTTTTCCAGTTCTAATACATTGCATATAAGATCAAGGTTTGGAATATCCATTACCGCGATACGGTAGGCAATATCGCTTTGCTGTTTGGCTGGCAGATTTGACAGTATAAATGAAGCTTTTTTTGGCTCTATTGCTGCCAAAACATAAGCGACAGTTTTAGGCTGTTCATTGCGCAGATGTTCCAGAAGGACAGACGGATCGGTGTTTTTTATACATTCAAACGGATACGCCGGAACGATGTCTTCTTCCTGTTTATCGCCGGTTACATCCTGTTTGCCGATTTCGCGTATTGAACTGAATTCCCCGCCGATTTTTGTATTGCAAAGAAAACCCTTAACTTCATCCAGTTCGGCGGTATGCAGAAGCGGGAACAGGCTATATAAAAACAGTTTAGGATGGAGTCCTTTTTGAATGTGCATGACAGCTTCCTTCTGAATTGTCTTTATTAGTTTCTCTTCTTTATTTTGTTCCTGATTGATTATATTGGATAAAATATTTTCCAGCCGTTCAGTTTCAATGCCGGCGGCGGAAAGAAGCAGACCGTATTCAAAAACATCCCTGAAATTTTTTCTTTCCGGATTTATTTTATTCCTAAGCTCTGTAAGATCGTTTCTTCTTGCGATTGCGCTTAACTCGTAAACTTTTTGCGCGATACGCGCCGTTTGCTCTGTCATTTTCATTTCTGCCATAAAAACCTCTTCTACTCTGCAATTTAGCTGCTTTTTTAAACAAAATTTATTTAAAATTTTTCACGATTTTAGCAAGTCTTGCGTCTTAGCGTCTGCCGGATGCACGTTATCCCAATAATTTTTAAAATAGTCAATAAAAACCTTGTCCTTAAGAAGTTCCCGCGCTTCTTTTTGCTCGTCACCTGTCATTAGTGAAAAAATCGAGTTAAAAAGCATCCAGGAGTTGGCATTGTTCCTAATGCAAAGAACAGCTTCTTTTTGCATTGTTTTTAAACGTTTTGCCATTTCGTCCTGTTTACGGTTAATAATACCGGATAAAATGCTGTTTATATTCGTTGAATCAACGCCCTCTGACGCCAATTTAATGCCGAATTCAAAAATATCCAAGCGTTTTAACCCCTCCGCCCTGATGTCATCGCCAATTTCCCCAAGCCCCTGCTTCCTTCCTTTTAAATTTACAGCATACGCTCTCTGCACAATGTAAGCGGCCTGCCGCGTAAATTCCTTTTGTTCCATAAAATGTTCCTCTTTACATTATTATATCACATTTTTTTTAATAAACTGTTATTTCTTTATACAATGACCCTGATTCTATATCTATAAAAAATATTTACTTGACAAACGTAGAGTATTTTATTAACTTACCGCAGTTTATTCGTTTAAAATCCGCTTCAATTCACCTATGGCGAAAAGCGGAATATCGTATAAATTGTTCTGTTTATTGTAATTCGCAAGAGATGTTCTGACTTCCGTTTTTGGTTTAAATTTTTCGCGGTACACTGAAAGGCTCTTTGCTTTAAGGTTAATGGATGATTTTACCTCTATTGGTATAATTTCACCTTCCATTTGTAAAACAAAATCAATCTCGGCTGTAGCGCTTTCATTGGTCCAATACGCGGTTACCGAGTTTTCATAATGTTTTAATTCCTGGCAGACATACTGTTCCGTCAGAGCGCCTTTGAATTCTGTGAACATGGCGTCGCCTTCTATAATTGTTCTTGCGTTCAGCCCCGAAATTGCAGATAACAAACCTGTGTCGCACATGAATAATTTAAAAGCGCCTGTGTTCGCGTATCCTTTTAAAGGAAGCGCGGGCTTTGAAACGCGGTCAATTCTTGATACAAGGCCGCAGTATTCCAGCCATCTGAGAGAGGTTTCATAAGAGGCGGCAGTCGCGTTTTTATGCGCGTTTTTATAAACAAATTTTTTGTTTTCTTTTGATAACTGTACTGGAATTGAATCCCATATAAGAAGGGTTTTTTGCAGATCGCCTGCGGGAATGTGTTTAGAAAAATCATTCTGGTAAGAGTTTAATATATCATTCTGGATCTTTCGGGTCAGATTATAATCACGGTTATTGGAAAATTCTTTTACAACCTCCGGCATACCGCCTGTAAAAAAATACGTTTTAAGGTTTAATATAATTTTATCTTTGAATATGTTTATCATTTTCCAGTCATGGCTTTTAATAAGCTCACTTTGCTTTTCTTCGCCAATCGCCGTTAAAAATTCCAGAAAATTAAGCGGATAGAGATTCATAAATTCCACTTTGCCGACAGGAAAGGAAATGTCTTTGTGAAGTGAAACGCCCAACAAGCTTCCGGCCGCGATAATATCATATCCCGGAGCGTTCTCGTTAAAGTACTTTAACGATATTAGAGCGTCCGGACATTCCTGAATTTCATCTAAAATTATCAATGTATTGCCCGGTTCAATTTTCCCGTCAATTTCCAGTTCAAGCCCTCTTAAAATCCTTTGGACATCCATATCTTCCGAAAATAATTCATGCAATCTGGGGCTTTTCTCTAAAAGGATATAAGCCGTGTTTTTATAGGCAGTACGGCCGAATTCCCTCATAAGCCAGGTTTTGCCAACCTGCCTGATTCCATTTATGATTAGCGGTTTATGCCCTGGTTTTTCCTTCCATTCCAATAGCGCATTTAGGTTACTTCTTAACATATTGATTATTTTAGTTTATTCATTGATAAAAAACAAGAGAAAATAATTATTTCCTTGGCAAAAACAAATAAAACAATGTAATTTCCTTGGCAAAAACTAATTAAAACACGTGTATACATTGGTAAAAGTTAACTTTAATTTCTTTCGTAACTTTTCACATCGATTTTTTCTTTAAAATTACTAAAATATGCTAATATTACATGGAAATTAGAGAAAATTGAATTAGTATCTATTCCCTGGAGGGTTATATGATTGAACTGTTTAATACCGGAGTATACCTAATCGAAGGCAAGGAAATAATCGCTGACGACGCTGATGCGCCCGCGAAACTGGCGCAGCGCGGGATAACAACTGCCAAAGAGAAGGCGAGGAAGGGGACGATTTCCGTAGGTATTTTGTCGGCTCACAATACAAGCGCCGGTGAAAATAATCTGGCGTTAAAATTTGATTCGCTTACTTCCCATGATATTACCTATGTGGGGATTATTCAAACCGCGCGGGCAAGCGGGATGGAAAAGTTCCCAATTCCGTATGTGCTGACCAATTGCCATAACAGCCTTTGCGCGGTAGGCGGGACAATCAACCAGGATGATCATGTGTTCGCTCTCAGTGCCGCGCGAAAATACGGCGGAATCTATGTGCCGCCCCACATGGCGGTAATCCACAGCTTTAACCGCGAGATGATGGCAGGCTGCGGGAAAATGATCCTCGGCTCTGACAGCCACACCCGCTACGGCGCACTCGGCACAATGGCGGTCGGCGAAGGCGGAGGGGAGCTTGCCAAACAGCTTGTGGGCAGAACCTACGATATGCCGAATCCTCCTGTTGTCTGCGTTTATCTTGATGGCGAGCTTGCCCGCGGTGTTGGTCCGCAGGATGCCGCCCTTGCGATAATCGGAGCGGTGTTTAAAAACGGATATGTTAAAAATAAAGTGATGGAATTTACAGGCCCCGGGATTGCAAAGCTGCCTGTTGATTTCCGCAACGGGATTGACGTAATGACGACAGAGACCGCCTGCTGGTCTTCGATCTGGAAAACCGATGATCGGGTTAAGGAATACTTAAAAGAGCGGGGCAGGGAAGGCGATTACAAAGAGCTGAACCCCGCGCAGACGGCGTATTATGACAGTTGCATAAAAGTTGATCTTTCAAAGATAGAGCCGTGTATCGCACTTCCTTTCCATCCGAGCAATGTGTATACGATCCATGAGCTGCAAAAAAACGCCAAAGATATTTTTAATAAGATAGAAGAAGAAAATAAAAACGGCGGTCTTAATTTAAACCTTGGTTTAAAATGTCATGATGGCGGAGTTTGGGCGCAGCAGGCGATAATCGCCGGCTGCTCTGGAGGCATTTTTTCCAATATAATGGCGGCCGCTGATATTATTAAAGGCGCGTCTGTCGGTAACGGCAATTTTACAATGAGCGTGTATCCTGAGAGCCAGAGTGTTTATCTGGAACTGGTTAAAAACGGCGCTGTAGAAACATTGATGAAAGCCGGTGTTCTTGTGCGCGAAGCCTTCTGCGGTCCGTGTTTCGGCGCGGGAGACACGCCGGCGAATAACGAACTTTCAATCCGCCACGTTACGCGCAATTTCCCCAACCGCGAAGGCTCAAAGCCGAACGACGGGCAGATTGCCAGCGTCGCTCTTATGGACGCGCGCTCTATTGCGGCAAGCGCGGTTAACGGAGGAAAAATCACTTCAGCGGCGGATATTGACGTCAGTTACGGCAAATACAGGTTCTTCTTTGACAGAACTATTTACGACAAGCGCGTTTATAACGGAACGGGACATCCTGATACGGAAACAGAGTTAATTTTCGGTCCAAATATAAAAGACTGGCCGAAAATGCCAGCGTTAAGCGAAAATCTTTTAATTAAGGTTGTAAGTTTTATTACCGACAGCGTGACCACTACTGACGAACTTATTCCATCCGGGGAAACTTCATCGTACAGGTCAAATCCGCTGAAGCTGGCGGAATTCACTTTGAGCCGGAAAGACCCGGATTATGTGAAAAAAGCGAAGGCAGTAAAGGAAATGAAAAGTGAGGAGCTAATTAAAATCACAGATAAAATAAAAAAAATTAACGGATGTCAGAAGATAACGATAGAAAGTATAGGAATTGGAAGCGCCATTTACGCACGGAAACCCGGAGACGGTTCAGCGAGAGAGCAGGCGGCATCCTGCCAGAGGGTGCTGGGAGCCGCCGCGAACTTCGCGCTTGAATACGCCACAAAGCGTTACCGTTCCAACCTTATCAATTGGGGGATTTTACCATTATTAATCGCCGAAGAAAGCGAAATCAGTCCCGATTGTTACATTTTCATTCCCGGTATTAAAGAGGCAATTGAACAGAAAAGGGGAAAAATTACCGGTTTTGTGTTAGGTGAAAAGGTAACTGAAATCAGCGCCGCGCTTGGGGAGCTTACAGACGCAGAGAGGCAGATATTGATTGACGGCTGCCTTATTAATTATTATTCGCGTTAGTGCGCGGCTGCAAGGCAATAACCGGCACTGTCATGGTTTTCCTGGTTTTTTGGATAAAGACCGCCGCAAGAAGGTTTGTCTTACTGTTAAAAGAGTCTCCTGTTATTGTAGTCGGGGCAGTGCTTGTCGTCGCGGCTATTGCGGCAGCCAAAAATGAGCTTGTATTTACGCTTGATACACAAAAGTCAATAATCGTATTATCATTTTTTATTCTAATCTCCGCGCTGTTATCTTTAAGAAAATATTCCGCAAGGAATCGGCTTATTATCTACTCAAAAAGCGGATTAACAAATAAATCTGTCCATATTCTGTTTTTTCTAAGACGCGCGCTTGTTAATAACCTGTTCCTGCTCATTTTTTGGTTGATGATTTTAAAAGGCATTCTGTTAATGGAATATGTTAATTTACTGCCTGTGGCGGCCGTTTTTTCTGTAGTATTGTCTTTTTTTATATTGTATATAAAAAATGAATCCAATAAGAAAAATGTTATAAAAAAAGATGTTAAAGTAATAAAATTAAATCCGTTTTTAAAAAGCGCGGTTTTTGATTATTTAACCTCCGATTTTTTGTCAACGGCTGTTTTTGGCATTGTTTTGTTTTTTGTTATCTTAATTGAATACTTCAAGAACAGATATTCAGTTTCTGTAACAGAAAATTATACTCTTTTTTTTACAGGAATGTCCGCGGCTTTGTCCATCGGGTTTATGGGGATTATTGGTTCAATACCCAATATAAACTGGAAATTTCATTCAATAATTTGTCCGGAAAAATTTTCCTTTCATTTAAAAAGAACCGGAATTTTTCTAAGTATCTTTTTTGTTATTCCGGCATTGTTCTTTGTTGTTACAGCCGCGTTTCACGATTTATTAATCTTGATTAAGTACGTTTACTGTATCGCTGTATTATTTTTGCTTTCTGTAAACATTTCATTTTCAATCAGCCACGTATTAATAAAGGGAATAAAACTGGCTGTCGCCATTGGTCTGGTTGTGTGGCTAAGTAATTTACATTTTGCGTATCTTCTGATAATGACTGTGCCTGCGGCAATCACTTTAATTAAAACAATAAACGAATACAGGGAATGGTATTATTTATGATTATCTGTGAAAACCTGACAAAATTATATAAAGGAGACTGCGGAATTAAAAATGTTAACCTTCAATTTTCGTCCGGTGTTATTTACGGAATTATCGGTTATAACGGAGCGGGGAAGACTACTTTATTAAACTGCATTGAAGGATTAATTCAGCCGAAATCAGGATTCGTTGCGCATAATGGCGTAAAAACGATAAATGAAAAAGAGTTTCTGCCTTTTCGCAGAAAAATAGCGTTTCTTCCATCCGATGAATATTTGTACGGAAATTTAACTTGCATGGAAAATATTGAACTGGCCGCGATTTTAAGAACTGGCAGAAATAAACTGTTAAAGGAAACGGAAGATTTAATCCGTTATTTTGAAATTGACAAATTCGCCAATAAACGTTTTGCGGACTGTTCTGCGGGGATGAAAAAGAAAACGCAGATTGTTACATGTTTAACCGGTGACATTGATACTATTATCTGGGATGAGCCGAATGACGGTCTTGATATTATCTCCAATATGAAGATAAAAAACCTGCTTAATATATACAAAAGCAAAAATGTTACAGTGCTATTTTCCTGTCATGTAATTGAATTCCTTAACGACTTTATTGACCATTGCGTTCTGTTAAAAGACGGCGAAATCGCTGAAAATACCCCAATGAAAAATATCCCGTCGCTGGAAAAACTGTACCTTGGATATCTGCCGAATGATGCGCTGGAATCGCCGTTTTAAACCTAAATCCTTGAATGTTTAATAATTTTATGGTATAAATTACAAAAGAGGTGTTTCCAATGAAAAAACTGTTTATTGTTTTACTTCTTGTTACGGCGGTTACAGCTTTTTCCCATGCGCAGCGAAATTCCGCTCCGCCGAAATTCGCCCTGGTTATCGGAAACAAAGATTATACAAATTTCGGTTCATTGCGCAATCCAATTAATGACGCCAACGCCGTGGCGGAAGCTCTTAAAGGGCTTGGTTTTAACGTTGACATAGTACGCTACGGGAGCCTGAATGACATGGAAAACGCGGCTGTAAGGCTTAAAAACCGGCTGACAGAATCCGGAAACGGCGCATACGGTTTTTTCTATTACGCGGGTCACGGAGTGCAGATGGACGGCATTAACTATTTGATTCTCGCAAACGCGAACATTCCCGACAGAAGTTTTCTGCGCGAAAGGGCGTTCTCGGTGCAGATAATGCTCGACATGCTCAATGATTCAAAGAACGCCCTGAACATGGTTGTTCTGGACGCCTGCCGTGACTTTCCGGCAACATGGAGCCGCAATCTTAACCGGGGGCTTTCGGTAGTTTCCAACCCTCCGGCGAACCATATTATTATGTACGCCACCAGCGCCGGAAAGGAAGCCGCCGACGGAACCGGCAATAACGGTCTTTTTACGAGCCATTTTTTAACGCATCTAAAAACTCCCGGCATAGAAGTAAACGAGGTTTTCCGGCGGACCATGAACGATGTAAATGACGCGAGTAAAGGAGAACAGCGTCCGGCTTTATACACCGACTTCGCCAAAACCGCCTATCTGGGTTCTATGCCTGCAGCTCAGCCAGTGCAGCCTGCGCAGCAAGTGCAGCAAGCGCCTGTCTTTGAACAGGGGTCGGTCATTATAGCTACAGGCTCGCTGGAAATAAATACTGTCGCCGCAGGAACATTGCAGATAACAGGGGGAACGTTA
>JGI24695J34938_10003256_pt1 | contig 11486 bp, 6 predicted proteins | sample TergutCo191P3_FD_34938 | JGI IMG/M metagenome (IMG submission 34938) | reverse complement strand
ATTGTATTGATTGGTTAAAATACTTAACGGATACGAATCATAATTTACCGATTTATCTGGCGGGTTTGTCAATGGGGGCGTCGACAGTCTTGATGGCGGCCGAGTTTGATTTGCCCGAAACAGTAAAAGGGATTATTGCTGACTGCGGCTTTACATCACCTTATGAAATAGTGATAAAAGTTGCGAATTTATACCACCTAAAAACGCGGACAGTTAATCATATCGACCGGATGTGCTATAAAAAGACAGGCTTCAATCTTAATAACCTATCGACTCTGCGGGCGATGGATAATTGTCGGGTTCCGATTTTGTTCATCCATGGGACGGCGGATAATTTAATCCCGTTTGAAATGACGGTAAAAAATTATCATGCCTGCCGAAGTAAAAAGAAATTACTGCTAATCGAAGGCGCCGAGCATTGTAAAAGTTTTTCGCATGACAAAAAGAAATATTACGAAACAATGTGTTCCTTTTTTGGGTGGAACCCGATATTGCAAAATGACGGTTAAGCCAACAACCCCGAACGCTCGCGGATTTGTTCAAGTGTCAGTAAAGCCTTTTCGAAATCATATTCCTCAATCTGCTCGATGAGTTCGTCGCGATAAGTGCCGAACTCAGCAAAAGTATCATCGATTTCAGGAAGCAATTCAAGACAAGCGGCATCCCCGCATTTAATTAAAGGGATTAACTTATCGTAAAGCTTAAGTACTGCCGTATTCCGATCATCATTTTTGTTTGAAAAATTGACGCCGCCGCGGGCTTTCGGCTTAAGCTCTTTGAGAACATTTGTAAGTTCTTCCTTAAGCGCCGCCAATTGCTCATCCGAACATAATCTTTCTTCCAGTAAACATGCTTCAAGTTCCGCGGCAAGCGCGGATAAATCCAAAGCACCGATCCATGCGGAACTGCTTTTTAGTGAATGCGCGACTTTTCTGGCGGCGGCGATATTCGCTTCATTAATATAACCCGCGAATTCATGATAACGTTTCGCATTATCCAAGTAAAAATTATGTTTTAATTTCTGATATAATTTCTTATCAAAGACCGCGTTTTCAAGCCCCAATTCTTCATTAATGACTGCTTTTTGCGTGTTAATGGCTTCAATTATGGCGGCTTTGGGATTACTTTCTTCCATTGATACGGGTGTCATATATTTAAGCACACATGCCCAAAGTTCCTGCGCATAAAAAGGCTTCGAAATATAATCACTCATCCCCAATGTCAGATAACTTTCGCGGTCACGCTTCATCGCGTTTGCTGTCAGGGCAATAATCGGGGTCGTGATACCCAGTGATAAAAGCTTGTGTGTCGCTTCAATCCCATCCATAACGGGCATATGAATATCCATAAAAATCAAATCAAATGATTTGTTTAACATCAATCGCTCTGTAATCATATCGACAGCACACTGCCCGTTTGCGGCAATAAATGTTTTTAGGCCAATTCGTGATAAATGCTCAACGATTACCTGCTGATTAATGATATTATCTTCACAAACCAAAACTTCGCCTTTGAAATGCGGTTTTTTGACTGATGTATCGGCAACTTTCTTTTTGGGCTTAGTAACATCGTCAACAGTTTCAAATGTCAGGGTAAAAGTAAAAGTGGTACCGACGCCGAGTTTGCTTTCCGTAATAAGCTCACCGCCCATTAAGGCGATCATATCACGCGTAATACTTAGGCCAAGCCCTGTTCCGCCATATCTACGGGTCGTGGTTTGATCGGCTTGCCGAAAAGGGGTAAAGACATACGTAAGCTGCTCTTTCGTCATACCGATTCCCGTATCTTTAATGGTAAAGCGGATTTCAACCATTTTTTCATATGAAGCGACGAGTGCGGCTTCAAGCTTGACCGAACCCTGATGGGTGAATTTAATCGCGTTGGAGAGGAGATTGTTAATTATTTGGGTAATTTTGTTAGGGTCACTTTTTAACTTAATCCATGCAAAAGGTTCGTGGCCGAAATATAGTTCAATCCCCTTTTCTTCGGCTTTAATACGGTTTAGATGTTCACAATGCTTAAAAATATCATGAAGGCTGAAATCAACTTTTTCTAGTTCAACCTTACCTGCTTCAATTTTCGAAATATCAAGGATATCATTAACGATTGCAAGAAGGCCGTTGGCGCTGACCTTTACTTTTTCCAGATAATCCCGGGTGGTTTTGCTTAAATTGGCTTCTTCCTGTGCCAGTTCAATGAAGCCGATGATACCATTCATCGGGGTTCTGATTTCATGGCTCATATTCGCCAAAAAAGCCGACTTCATCTTCGAAGCTTCCGCCGCCGCCATCGCCGCTTGTTGTAACTCATCTTGTAAAGAAACCATTTTCGTGATATCAGTAAAATGACAAATTAACTGATTGCTTGAATTGGCTTCCTGATTTTTCTTGCCGCGAATAATAACCCAGCCGACGGATTTATCCTTTTTGATAATTCTGATTTGCAATTCGAAGGATTCGTTTTTGCGGCAGGCTTGGGTAATTGCCCGCCCTGTCCGGTGGACATCGTCAGGGTGGATGATTTTGTCAGTCTCTAAATTAGTCGCCGACATAAATTCATCATATTCATAACCGAGGAAGTTAAGCATATGTTCATTGATATAATAAACAGGATAATTAGGCAGATTATACATCCCAATAATACCGCCCGGAACACTGGCGCTGATCAGTTCGTGTGCGCCTGCTTTCAACTCCTCTTTCATTCTCGCGATCGTATCGGCGACTTTTCGAATCATAATTGTGCAATGAATATTATCATTTTGGGGGTCAATAAATAATTGGATGTTACGTTCAGCCCAAAAATAATTACCGTTTTGATGTAAACGCCGATGTTGAGTCGTAAAATTATATTCGCCTTGATGGTATTTATCAATTAATGATTGGACGTCGAAATTCTTCTTATATTCAATCAAATCGTCGGGATGGACAAGGTTTTCCGCGATATACCTGCTTATATCACTGAATGTCAGAGGAATATCAGCAGGAACGACCGACTGCGCATAACCGCCTGCGGTCTCTAAGGCGTCCATTGATAAATTGAAATCATAATAATGGATGCACTCCGCAATCAAACTGCGGATTGTCGGATCCCATTTATGAAAATAATATGTCAGATCATGATTGCTGTCTAAGTTAAATTCTTTATGTGTTGCATCACTCATAGTCTTTCCTCCTGCGCTGCTTAACTTATGTCATCCTCAAATATCATGGTTCTCAGGCGTTAAATTCTTAACCGCCGTTCCCAGCATTAACTTGATTCGATTTAGCTGATTGACCTCACCGGCGCCCGGGTCATAATCAATTGCAACGATGTTCGCCGACGGATTAAGCCGCCTTAACTCCTTAATAACACCCTTTCCGACAATATGATTCGGCAGACAACCAAAAGGCTGCGCACAAATGATATTGTTTACGCCGTCGCCGATAAGTTCCGCCATTTCCCCTGTCAGAAGCCAGCCTTCCCCTGTCTGATTCCCGAGTGAAACAATCGGTTCCGCCAGCCTTGCCAGCTTCTTAATGCCGATCGGCTCGGAAAAATTATTGCTTTTCCGAAAAGCTTTAACCGCCGGCCGGCGGATAGCTTCAATTATATGTATCGCGAGTTCGGCGATGTAAGCTGTTTTGCGATCTGTCCCAAGCCGCTTGGCCTTATATATTTGATTATAAAAGCAATAGAGAATAAAATCAATCAAATCAGGTACAACTGCTTCGGCTCCTTCATCTTCTAATAGTTTGACAAGGTTATTGTTGGCTGACGGCGCGTATTTGACGAGGATTTCGCCGACGATGCCGACACGCGGCTTTAACTCATCCGTAATCTTTATTTTGTCGAAGGACTTGATGATTTTACGGCTTAAGCGGCGGAATTTCAGATAACTAAACAATCCTGCATGTTTTTTACCCAAAAAATTTCGGCATTTTAAGAGCCATTGCTCGTGAAGCTCATTGACTGAGTTGGTCAATTCCTCGTAAGGGCGCATCCGATATATACAGCGCATAAAGATATCACCCAGAATAATTCCGTAACCAAGCTTAAGCAATAATTTTGCATTAATTTTTAACCCCGGTGAATTTTCCAAACCTGATAAATTAAGCGAAATTATCGGGACATCAGGCATTCCCGCATTAGCGAGCGCCCGGCGGATGAAACTGACATAATTAGTCGCTCGGCATCCCCCGCCTGTTTGGGTCATAATGACCGCTGTTCGCTCAGGGTCATAAGCACCGGAGAGCAAAGCATCCAAAATTTGCCCGATAACTAAGAGCGAAGGGTAGCAGGCATCATTGTTGACGTATTTGAGGGCGATATCGGTGGCACGTTTATTGTCATTTGGCAAGACGACCGCTTTATAACCGCAGGAATTAAAAGCACCTTCCAATAACTGAAAATGAATCGGCGACATCTGCGGCACCAAAATCGTATGCGTTTTTTTCATTTCAGCAGTAAACAGCGGGTAAGAAGCGCAAGTCTCGGTAATTTCACGGATGTGGTGTTCTTGCTCACGGGTTTTGATTGCCGAAAGTAATGAGCGAATCCTGATTCTTGCCGCTCCAAGGCTATTGACTTCATCAATTTTTATGCAGGTATAAATCTTTTCGGAACTATTAAGAATATCTGCGACTAAGTCGGTCGTAACCGCGTCAAGGCCGCAGCCGAAAGAATTTAACTGGATTAGTTCCAAGTCGCCGCGCGTTTTCACGAAATCGGCGGCGGCATAAAGCCTTGTATGGTACATCCATTGGTCGGAAGCCAAAAGCGGGCGTTTCGGCTTGCCAAGATGTGAAACCGCGTCTTCGGATAAAACGACCAAGCCATATGAATTGATTAAATCGGGGATGCCATGATGGATTTCGGGGTCGATATGATAAGGGCGCCCTGCTAAAACAATTCCTTTTCGTCCCGTTTCGCTCATGAAACGCAGTGCTTCTTCACCCTTTAATTTGATGTCTTCGCGGGCTTTTTCCTGTTCTTTGTAAGCCAGACTTGCGGCACGAATTATCTCACGCGGCGGTATCTCGCTAAATTCCGCGGCAAGAGCTTTAGTGACGGTATTGATGTTCTTAAATGACATAAAAGGATTGCGTAAAATAACCTTGCCATGACTTATTTCTTCCATATTATTCTTGATGTTTTCGGAATATGAAACAACAATCGGGCAGTTATAATGATTGTTCGCATCAGGAAACTCCTGCCGTTCATAAAAAAGGGCAGGGTAGAAGATAAAGTCAACTTCACGATTCAAAAGCCACTTAATATGACCGTGAACCAACTTAGCGGGATAACAAACCGACTCACTGGGGATCGAATCGATCCCAAGCTCATATATCTTTTGATGTGATGGCGGGGAAAGGACGATGCGGTATCCCAAAGCCGTAAAAAAGGTGTGCCAGAAAGGGTAGTTTTCATAAATGTTAAGAACTCTGGGAATGCCGACGGTACCGCGCGTCGCCAGATCGGGGGTGAGCGGGGTATAGTCAAATTGGCGTTCGAGTTTGTACTCATATAAATTCGGGATGCCATCTTTGTTTTTGTTAAAACCTAATCCTCTTTCACAGCGGTTTCCCGAGATATATTGGCGGCCGCCCGTGAAATTATTAACGGTCAGGCGGCAATTGTTAGTACAGCCTTTACAGACCGCCATATCGGAAGTGTAATTCAGAGCTTTAATTTTTTCGATTGAAAGCATCGTAGTCGGGATTTTGTAAGCCTTATATTCTTCTTTGGCGATTAAGGCGGCTCCGAAGGCACCCATAATCCCTGCGATATCGGGTCTTACGGCATTGATGCCCGTGATTTTTTCGAAACTGCGAAGAACGGCGTTGTTATGAAATGTACCGCCCTGAACAACGATATTATTGCCTAAGTCTTCGACATCGGTTAATTTGATTACTTTGAACAAAGCATTTTTGATAACGGAATAAGCTAACCCGGCGGAGATATCGGCGATGCGCGCACCTTCCTTTTGGGCTTGTTTTACTTTGGAATTCATAAAAACGGTACAGCGGGTGCCAAGGTCAATGGGATTTTCGGCGAAGATGGCTTCTTTGGCGAAGGTTTGAACGCTTTTATTAAGTGTCTTGGCGAAGGTTTCGATGAAAGAGCCGCAACCTGATGAACATGCTTCGTTTAGGAGCACATTATCAACGGCGTTATTTTTGATTTTGATGAATTTCATGTCCTGACCGCCGATATCGAGAATGCTTTCAACGTCGGGATTAAAGAAGGCGGCGGCGTGATAATGGGCGACGGTTTCGACTTCGCCGCTGTCGAGTATAAATGCGGCTTTCATCAGATGCTCGCCGTAGCCTGTCGCACATGAGCGGACGATTTTGGCATCGGGCGGTAATTTCCGGTAGATTTCCTTAAGCGCGGTAATGGCGGTTTTAATCGGGCTTCCGTCATTATTGCGATAGAATGAATGGAGTAAGGCTCCGTCCTCGGCAATCAGGGCGGCTTTGGTCGTCGTTGACCCCGCGTCGATACCGAGATAGCAGTTGCCGCGGTAGGTGGGCAGGTCTTTGACTTTGACCTGTGCTTTATCATGACGTTTAACGAAAGCGTCATATTCTTTTTCACTTGTAAAAAGCGGTTCGATTCTTTGAACTTCAAACTCCATTTTGATTTGCGCGGAAAGCATGTCGGTTAATTGATAGAGGGTGAAATTGGCTTCCTGGTTAAGCTCATAGGCATATAAAGCGGCGCCGATGGCGGCGTAAAGATGTGACAATTCGGTATTTACGACGTGCTCGTCGTCAAGTTTCAAAGTCTCGATAAAAGCGGCTTTTAGTTCTGACAAAAAGTAAAGGGGTCCGCCTAAGAAAGCGACATGACCGCGGATTGGCTTACCGCAGGCGAGACCTTGGATGGTTTGGTTTACGACCGCGCGGAAAATAGATGCGGCGAGGTCTTCTTTGGCGGCGCCGTCATTAATTAAGGGCTGGATATCGGATTTCGCGAAAACACCGCAGCGGGCGGCGATGGTATAGACGGAGCGGTGGTTCATGGCATATGTATTTAGTCCGTCTAAATCGCATTTGAGGAGTGCCGCCATTTGATCGATGAATGAACCTGTTCCGCCTGCGCAGATACCGTTCATGCGCTGTTCGGCGTTTCCACCTTCGAAATAGATGATTTTGGCATCTTCGCCGCCGAGTTCGATGGCGACGTCGGTTTGGGGGGCGAGTTGTTTTAGTGAGGCGGCGAGAGCTAAGACTTCTTGGATGAAGGNGATATTCAGGTGCTTGGATAGGTTTAAGCCGCCGGAGCCGGTTATGACCGGGGCGCCGGAGATGTCTCCCAGTTCGTTATAAGCTTTTTTGATTAGGGCATGGAGAGTTTCTTGGATGCTTGTAAAGTGTCTTTCGTAAGCCGAATAGACAGTTTCTTTTTCAGGGGAGAGGATGGCTATTTTTACTGTTGTTGATCCGATATCAATGCCAATGGTGTACATTTCTGAACTCCTTGTCAGGGGGGGTGTTTTCGGGGCTGTTCAAATCTCTATATTATAACATGAAAGAGGGGGGTTAGGCAATGTTGAAAAAAATGTCAAAATTGACCCTTAGTCCAACGTTTCAACGAGAATTGATAGCCCTGAAGCCTGCCACTTCTTTTGATTATTCAACAAATGCTCTCGTAGCTTGACAGCTTAGTTGTAAAAATTTCAGATGTTTAATATACCTATCAATTGCCTCCATATTAATCTCACTTACCAAGATAATCTTTAGCATGTTTTAACGCTTCAAAGATTTCAGTAATTATATCCTCTGCTTCTTTATATATTCTGTTTCAATACTTTCCAGACGTTCTGGTTCGTATCGGATTGTGTTAGTATTCATGCTTGCACCTCCAATCTTTCCTTGAAGATGCTGATAATATCGGCTTGGTTCTTAGGATAGAGTAGCCGCCTTTTATAATCGTATATATATAGCTGATTATCTGCTAAAGGTTCGGTCATTTTATCTCAGACAATTCCGGTAGAAAACAAATCTCTTGACCGTCTAAAATTTGATTAAAAACAAATATTTCTTGGATAGTCATTTTGTCACCGTTTTCCCTTTTATTGTATTAATAAATATTATTCCCTAAATATTCTGCTTTTGACTAGAAGACCTTTTTCATCTTCTTCATATTTAAATAAAATAAATAACAAAACCAAGTTTTCTTCATTGTTTCCTCACCAAAAGTTATCACAAATCAGTCATCTATTTCTTGAAACTTTTTTATAAGCTCTAATTGCTTTTCTGTATAATAAGTTGTAGCCATAAAATACTTTTTATTTTTACTATAACAGAAAGGGGAGATTGCACTTGATCCGCTAGAGCCATACCAAACAACAATGTTTAATAATTGAGGGTACATATTAGGAAGTTCGACAAACTCATGTTTGAAAAGGTTTTTGGTTTGATCTATATATAGCGTTGTTTTTTTACCATCTTCTTCTATTTCAAAGCTGATAAATCCAGATCCTAGCGGCAATTCCTCTGAAATTTTTATTTCCATATCTATAATTTGGGAGTATGTATTGATAAATTCACGATATTCCTTATCGCTACTATCAACGCTAAATTTTTCCCGCGCCATATATCTTGTTTTTTCCCATTGCTCAAGATCGTATAAGTGATACTCACCGTCTACCATTCTTGATATAGTATTTTCCATATTTTCTTCTGTAAGACGCCATTTGGCAATGAATTCCTCAATTTCAACCACTTCAAAGTCTTTAATGGATAAACCAACATCCTTCGTTTTAATATATTCTAGAAATCTTTCTTTGCTAACGAACTCTTCTTTCGCTATTTCTACAGGCATCGTTTCTTCTCCTTCCATTAAACCTTGGTTTTCTTTATTTGGTTTATTGCCACAAGCACATATTAATAGTACAGACAATATTAATAATAAGCAACCTTTTTTCATCGTTTTTCTCACCTTATAATAAGACTTCTTTCATTTATGATAATATTTTGCATTTCTATTGTTGCTGTGGGGAATAACTCAGCATTTGATATCATCGGAGCCTCATAACCAGTTACATTAGTAGCAAAATTATCGGCAAAAAATTCTCTGTTTTGCGCTCCGGTTACATTCCCACTTGTATCATACCAATAATCCACTCTCCAATGTCCAAAACCGCCATTAATCTGATTATTTGTAACACCACCATATACATCTGAGGCTGTACCGTTTACTGATGAATTAGCTAATTTCACTGAATACTCATTTATAACTCTAGTTCTAATAGCATCTAAAAAAGGATCCGTTAATGGCGCGCCTGTATGTTTCAGACTTTCAAAAATTAAATTGATTTCATTTTCTTGTTGGGGGGTACGAGTTTGCGGAAAAAGTTTTTCAATTTCCACTCTCATATTATCATATACATCGTTTTCAATGCTTGTCAGTAAAGAATTACTAGCATTTCCATTAAAACCTGTCATCGCATGATCCATGCCATGACCTAGTTCGTGGAAAAATGTGAAATAAGCCCCCCTTCCGTCAGCCGCGCCATAAGGTTGTGTCGCAGGAGGAACTGTAACAGAGTTAAGATTTACGGAGATCGCTCTATTTGTCGGCGAATAGTGTTGAGTCCCCGGTTCATTTATCGTAGCAATACTAATATCCGGCAAATATTTAAACATAACATATTGATAACGCTCCGGAGACTTATACGCAATAAACTTAATATTCAAGATATCAATACTCCTGATACTTTGAGAACCTAAAAAATTATCCATTATTGTGGTGCGATCAGGATATATCATTTCATAGTATTTAACTAAACGATTCTTGTCTGAATAGCTTGCCGCTCGTAAATCGGCACCTTCGTAAGAATCGACAATAGCCTTTACCATAGCTATTTGAAGAGTAATCGTGGGTTTTTGTTTTAAATCCTTCAACTTTCCTTTAAGCATATTTTTAAAGTAATTTTGCAGATTACTATAATCCAAAGCCGGCATAATCAGTTCATAAATTGAAACTTCTTTTATTGCTCCGGAAGTAAAACTACTAGTCACTCTTACATTCTCAGGACTTATTGTTATGATTTCATCTAAAACTTCTCCCATTTTTTTAGCAAAAGGAGTATCAACATTATCAATTATTTCATCATGAATATTTTCCGCATACGCCTTCATCGCTTCGCGAGCATCTTTAAGGCGAGTAAGATCCGCTTGGGTAAAAGTCAGCTTTGGAACATTAAGCTGATCATAACCAACACGATTAGAGGCACTTATTAAGTTAATAGCATTTTGAATCTTGGCATAATTTTCTTCAAAATACTGAATCATCTCATCCACAGAGCCGCCGGCTTGCCATTTTGCTTTTAGATCGTCCCACTCACGTCTACTGGATTGGAGGGTTTTAATATTTTTTGCCATAGTCTTATCCCCTTTTGCTTATTAAGGATTTTTATTTGATACAAATTTGTTACCTTTGGAACGTAGATCTGTTAGCTCGTCACAATGCTTTTTCATATTTTCGCAACAAGGTTTTAACTTCCGCTCATATGCTCTAATGGCATTATGAAGCTCCAAGCACTTTTGTTTTGATTCACCTTGCCATTCATTTGTATTTAGCAGACCTAAGATGTTAGCAAATTTTTCTCTTAAAGAGACCAATTTATTACCCGCATTTTCTAGATATGTAATGGCATTAGGTAGTTCGTCCATGTCTTATTACTACCTTAAACGTAAGTGGGGGATGTTGGCGGGGGGGACGGAGAGTTCGTCAATTCCTAAATTAATAAAATACTCTAGGAGAGCGGGGTAGGCGGCAAGGTCGCCGCAGATGGAAACCTTTATGCCTGCCTGGCGGGCGGCGGCGGCAGTCAGGGCGATCATTTTTAGGATTGCTTGGTAGGTAGGGTCTGTATATACGTCGGCGTCGGCGCTTAGGCGGTCGATGGCGAGGGTGTAGGATTCTAAATCGTTGGTGCCGATGCTGAAGAAATCGACTTGTTTGGCGAAATCGGCGGCGAGGACGACGGCGGCGGGGGTTTCGATCATAATTCCGAAATCGACGTTACCCCAGATCTGACCTTCTTTTGTTAGTTCGGCTTTAATTTCTGCGATAAGCTTTTTTGTTTTTTTGACTTCGTTCAGGGATGTAATCATAGGGAGCATGATGCCGATGTTTCCGTAGAGAGCGGCGCGGTAGATAGCGCGTAGTTGGGTTTTGAAGAGGTCGATGTACTTGAAACTAAAGCGGATTCCGCGGCATCCGAGAGCGGGGTTTTGTTCTTTTTCGGCGAGGATGTAATCGGGCAGTTTGTCGTAACCTAAATCAGCAGTGCGGATAATGACTTTTTTGCCGGACATTTTTTTGGCGATTTGTTTATATATTTGGAATTGTTCTTCTTCGGCGGGCGGGGCATTTTTTCCAAGGTAGAGAAATTCACTGCGGAAAAGTCCGATACCGTCGGCATTATTTTGGATGGCTTCGTCGGCGTCGGAAAGCCCTGTGATGTTGGCGGAGATGGAGATAGGGGGATTGAT
>JGI24695J34938_10003255_pt1 | contig 11488 bp, 10 predicted proteins | sample TergutCo191P3_FD_34938 | JGI IMG/M metagenome (IMG submission 34938) | reverse complement strand
TGAAATGACATCAATCAGTACTTTTTTGGCGTCAGGGTGAGTAAGCAATACCTTGAATATCCTGTCGTCTGATGGCGGAAGAATGTCCGCGTCCATTGGGAGTTAAAATATTCTCCACCCATATATGGCGCCCAAGTCTTCACGCGAATGCGTGTTGTTGTGAATATTTAGGAAGGCGTGGCGCTAGACCAAGTCAATGAGATTGTTTATGCGCGAAGGATTTATCCTGAGCAGTGCGCCCGGAATGAGAGTGCCGTTTTGCTTTAGTGATAATGAAAGAATTTTGAAAAAAGTGAGAAATTTTTACAAAGCCCACTGATTTACACGGATTTACACTAAGAATAAAAAGAAATCGGACAATAAGTTCGTGTGGTCTCGGCCAGTAGCTTTAATTAAAAATTATAAATTTATCTGGCCTCTCGCCGTTTTGCATTTTTTAAACTACACGCTTTCGCGTGCAGAATACAGGCGGGTAAATTTCTTTTTATGCGTTCTCTGCGATCTTTGCGTCTTGGCGAGAGCGTAGAAGTGCCTGTCAACCAAATTCGCTAGTGTTATCAGGCACGACAGATGGAGAAATTAATTTTACAAACTCATTATATACTTCTAGTAAAACATCGTTGTTTATTTTGCCGATTTTTTTAATGGCTATACTGGCTTCCAATGTATACACCTTATCGACTTTGATAATAGATTTCTTTGGTAAAAAACCGTCTATCAAACTATCATTTGAAATTTCAATACCTTTTTGTGCAAGGTTAGATGTAATTGCAATTACAATAATGTCTCTGCTGGATATATTATGTATATTGTTGGATAACACCAGCACAGGTCTTTTCTTAACAGAAGATAAATCGGAAAACGGAACAGAGATTAACAGGATTTCACCCTGATCAAACATTGTTCCAAACCTCATCGTCTTCATTATCCCAAAAATCTAATGTGCTATTGGAAACAGAAAGTAAATCTTCAAATTCACCTTTTTTCTTGCCGTAGGGTGTAAATGTAAGAATAACCGGACCTGCCGGAATTTCACAGGGCACATCTATTGTCAACCGATGGCTGTCAGGAACTTCTACAGTTTGGGTAATGCTCATGTAATAAATATAACATAAAAAAAATAGAGATCAAGTAAAATTCTACAGTAACAATGGTTTAAATGAAAATGGCGGACTCTCCATAAGTGTCTTTTTATTGCCTTTTTCATCGATTTTAATGGTCTTGACCAATCACCCAAAATAACACTAATATGGAAAAAATCATTCTAAGGAGTAGAATTATGACTAGTTATAGAGAATTGGGGCTTGTGAATACTAAGGAAATGTTTAAAAAGGCAGTTTCAGGCGGATTTGCCATCCCGGCGTACAATTTTAACAATATGGAGCAGATGCAGGCTATTATCATGGCTTGTGTCGAGACAAAATCACCTGTAATTCTTCAGGTTTCGGCAGGGGCGCGAAAATACGCAAACCAGAACATCCTGCGCAATATGGCGCGCGGAGCCGTTGAATATGCCCACGAGCTGGGTCATGATATCCCCATCGTTTTGCACCTTGACCATGGCGATTCTTTCGAAATCTGCAAAGACTGTATCGAGACCGGTTTTTCATCGGTTATGATCGACGGTTCGCATTTTTCCTACGAGGAAAATGTCGCCCTTACAAAGAAGGTGTGCGAATTTGCTCATTCCCAAAAAGACTATGTCACTGTCGAGGGCGAGCTTGGCGTTTTGGCAGGCGTAGAAGACGATGTATCTTCCGAACATAGCCACTATACACAGCCAAGTGAAGTTGTCGACTTTGTAAATAAAACAAAGGTCGATTCATTGGCGATCTCCATCGGTACAAGCCACGGCAGAGCCAAATTTAAACCCGATCAATGCACAAAGGATGCAAACGGCATTTTGATACCGCCTCCGCTTCGCTTTGACATTCTCGAAGAAATCGAAAAAGAAATCCCTGGCTTCCCGATTGTTCTTCATGGTTCTTCTTCTGTGCCGATTGAATATGTTCATATGATCGAAAAATTCGGCGGAAAGCTTACAGACTCTGTCGGCATCCCCGAAGAACAGCTTCGTAAAGCCGCAAAAAGCGCAGTCTGCAAAATCAACATTGACTCTGACGGCCGCCTTGCTATGACAGCAATCATCCGCAAAGTCCTAGTTGAACATCCCGATGAATTCGATCCAAGAAAATTAATAGGTCCTGCAAGAGATGAGCTTAAAAAACTTTATTCGCACAAGAACCAGAATGTTTTGGGTTCGGCAGGTCAGGCGTGAAAACCAATTTATCGCTGATTCCGCTGCTTTTTACAAAAAACATCAGTCTTGCAAAAAAAATTGCTTCCAGTTTGTTCAGAATTGGCAAGGGTCGTTATTTATTAAAGAAAAATTACGGCTCTAACCTCTTTAAAAATCTGGGTCTGGTATATTTTAAACCTACAGGAGCTTGCAACCTCCGCTGTAAAATGTGCGGCCAATACGGCGATAAAGGCGTAATGAAAGACTGCGCCGCAGAAGAAAATAAAAAGACTCTCCCGCTTGAAACATGGAAGCATTTTGTTGATCAAATTGCACCTAACAAACCGACCGTATATGTTTGGGGCGGGGAGCCGTTTTTATATCCTGATTTAATACCGCTTTGTAAATACATGGTAGAAAAAGGATGCCTTGTAAGCGTAAATACAAACGGCACATTAATGGAAAGATACGCGGAGCAGATTGTCCGCGACAAATGGGGAACAATTTTTGTTTCTTTAGACGCATTCCGCGATGTTAACGATGAACTTCGCGGGCAGGGAGCCTACGATAAAGTAATGGCAGGGTTTAATGCGATAAACAGAGAAAAAGAAAAACAAAAAGCAAAATACCCTATGCTTGCGGTTGTATCAGTTGTAACAAATAAAAACTACATGGATTTAGCAAAATTCGAAGAAGCGCTTAGAGAGCATAAAATCGATCTTCATGTATATAATCTTGGAACATATACAAACGATAATATCGTCGCTACCCAAAAACGCTTCATGAAAGAAAAACTCGACACGGACATCGACTGCCTAGAAGCATACAACACAGGTTACAACGAAGGAATAGACGGTCAGAAATTACACGGCATTTTAAGGGATTTGCAGGAAAAAAATTATGGGCATACGATACTTACCGTTCCTACTTTAAATCCAGAAAAAACACATACATATTATGCCGAACTTGAAACGCCGGTTCGCAATAACTGTGTTGTGCCGTGGTGCCAGATAAATGTAAATTACAATGGGGATGTACATTTCTGCGCCGATTATCCCGATTTTATAATCGGTAATATTAAAGATAAACCGATCAAAGAAATCTATAATGGAGATCGCGCAAACCTTTTTAGAAAAACCATTCAGGAATGTGAAGGCGGTATGTTCCCGGGATGCCTTAGATGCTATCAGAATATGCTTTTTGGAAAAAAGATTAAAGGCTTTTAGCAAAATCTGTGTTTCATGTTTCTATTTCTTCCCTCCGATAATGTATTAAGGAAGAAATATGAAAAAACACATATCCCTGATTTTAATATTTAACGCTTTATTCATTTTTAACTGTAAAACGGCGCAGCCTGTTATAGTCGAGGAACCTGTAGAACCGCCTCCCCCTCCTCAAGGGCATATAGGGCCTGTTCTTAGCGTTGCATTCAGCCCAGACGGAAGCCAGTTTCTTACAGGGTCGACAGACAGCACCATTAAACATTGGGTAACCGGGACAGGTGAGCTTATAAGAACGATACGAGGGCATAATTCATGGGTAAACGCGCTTGAATTCAGTCCCGACGGCGATTATTTTCTTTCATCAGGAGCCAGCGACAGAACAATCAAACTTTGGAATACCAAGACAGGCGAACTTGTCAGGACTTTTACAGGGCACGAAGCAATGGTAACTTCCGTTGCGTTCAGCCCGGACGGCAGGCAGGTTCTTTCTGGTTCGGTTGATAATACTGTAAGGCTTTGGGATACATCATCTGGAAGAAGCATAAGAACATTTTGGGGCGAGTTTGGCATGATCACTTCGGCTGTTTTCAGTCCCGATGGAAGATTTATAATCTTTACGGATCAAACTCCTTCCCTGCGAAATTTTACCGCTACTCTCAGATTCTATGATTTAAATACAGGAAGAGAAGCAAGAACATTTTCAAGATTCAGGGAAAGCATTTATTCGATTAATTTTAATTCAAACGGGAGTTATTTTTTATTCAGTCTGGGAGATGGCACAATTAAATTGTTCGAAGAATCAACAGGCAGGGAAATCAGGGTTTTATCGGGACACACAGGCTGGGTTCATTCCGCGTGTTTCAGCCCGGACGGACGGCAGGTTCTTTCAGGCGCGGGGGCTGGAGACAATACGATTAAACTCTGGGATCCTTCTACAGGCAGGGAAATTAGAACATTAACAGGTCATGCCGGCTGGGTCATTTCGGTAGTGTTCAGCCCGGATGGTTCTCAGATACTTTCGGGCGCATACGATAATACTGCAAGACTTTGGAATGCCCGTACAGGCGAATTAATCAGGATTTTCGGAACTGAACACCCAAGACCATAGCCATGATTAGTTATTTATGATATAATCATGGTATGATATTAAGATCCAGATTTATTATTCTTCTTATTTTATTATTTTCGCTTCAAGGTCTTTTTGCGGCGGAAACCGAAATCGAAGCCGAAGACGAGTCTTTGCAACCTTCTGCGTCTTCACAGTCTTCTCCGTCTTTACCTCCCGGAATTACCGAAGTCGAGCTTGAAGTTTACCTTGGAGCCGAGTATAACCGCAGTAATTTTAACAACGGTTCAATTATACTTGCTGCCGGTATCGAGTTTATTGATCTTATTTATGCAAGAGGCGGTTTTTCATATTGTCAAAGCACATTAGGCATAGATTTAAACTCGTTTGTTAACATTAGATTTTCGCCTTTTTCACAGCAATATTTATCGCCTTTAAGTTTTGCGGTTTCGTATATTTACAATGGCATGATTGATCTTGATGTTCACATGCACTCAATATTACCCATGATTTCCTATATGACAGACCGGGCAGGAGCTTCAATCGGGCTAAGTTTGAGATTTACGTCGTTCTTCGGCGAAGATCCTCAATTTGAATCGGTGCTTTCATTTTATGGTTATTTTAATTTTATCATGACAGAAACTTTTGTATTAGGCATAGGAGCCGGAACAATGAATGATTTTTATGCAAGAAATATGGCGGCTATCTGGCTTAACCTTAACGCAGACTTTCACTTAAATAAAAACTTTTCCATCTATAACAAAATTGAAATTATGCAAAGCGGAATGGATGGTTTAACGGCAGCCTTTTACGGTTTTGCATGGCAGGGAGGAGTTAAATTTTCATGGTAAAACGAAATCTAATTATATTTTTAACTATTATTCTTTTTGGCGCGGTTTGCTTTGTATCAGGCTGCAGTAATGATTTTTTCGGACTTGTTTATTCTAACGATGTTGATGAACGTCTTAAGCACAAGGGAGAATTTCCTTTTCTTGAGGGCAAAGATAAAGATGATAATGAAAGAGAATGGATAACAAGTTCAAAATTAAAATTCACCGGCGACTATAAATTCATAGTTGTTACCGACACTCACATGGAAGACGGTGATGACTTTGGTCTTGCCGGTATTGCTTCTGCCGTAACAACTCATGAGGCAAAATTTGTTGTCAATTTAGGTGATATCACCCAGCATGGAGCAGACAGAGATATAAGACTTTTTATAGAAATCGCAGACAGTTTAGGCGTTCCGTTCTATCCTGTTATAGGAAACCATGATATTTATTTTGAAACATGGCCTGTATGGAGAGACTTAATAGGATCTACCAATTACAGGATAGATATTGGCCCAGGTACAGTTCCGCATACGTCTCTATTAATTCTTGATACTGCGAATGCGTTTTTCGGGAAAAGACAGCTTGACTGGCTGGAAACTGAATTAACAAAAAATATAGGCAGTAATGTCTTTATTTTTACACATGCGCCGCTTTTTACAACAGGAATCAAAATGCAGCAGGTAACCGACTCAAGAGAGAGAGCGCGTGTTATGTCAATTTTAAGAAACAAAGCGGACATCATGTTTATGGGACATTCTCATCAAAGGGCGATAAATCGGGCTGGTAATGTAGAATATGTAACATTTGAGGATTTTAAATCGACAAAAATATATTGTGTTGTAAGCGTTACTTCTGCAGGTGTTTCTTATCAGTTCCATAAGCTATAATAGCAGATATGGCCGTTTACATTGAACCCAAGGTTCTTAAAGGTTTCAGGGATTTTCTCCCGGACGCAGAAATTATCAGAAGACGTCTAACCGAAAAAATCGAAAATACTTTCCGTAGTTTCGGTTTTGTGCCGATTGATACCCCCGCGATGGAATACGCAGAAATTTTACTTGGAAAAGGCGGCGGAGAAACAGAAAAACAAATTTACCGCTTTAAAGATAATGGGGATCGCGATGTTGCGCTTCGTTTCGATTTAACAGTACCCTTTGCCCGCTTTATTGCCCTTCATCGCGCAGAGCTTACCTTCCCTTTTAAAAGATACCATATTAGTAAAGTGTGGAGGGGAGAAAACACGCAGCGCGGACGTTTTCGCGAATTTACACAATGCGATTTTGACATAATAGGAAGCGATTCTCCTTCTTCAGATTTTGAAATTCTTTTATTGATACGCACTGCCCTCTTAAACCTTGATCTTAACGTAACGATTCATGTAAATCATCGCGGTCTTTTTAATAAATTCCTTCAGCATATAAATCAAAGCGAAAAATTAGTGGATGTACTTCGCACTGTGGACAAACTTTCCAAGGTGGGAGAAGAAGAGACAAAAAAAAGTCTTGCAGAACTTGCAGGCGAACACAATGCAGAAAAAATCCTTGAATTTATCGGAGCCAAAGGAAGTTTTACCGAGGTTTTAAATCGCATAACAGAACTTTCAGGCGGCCCTTCGCCTGAATCAGAGCGTCTTTTAACATTATACAAATTTATGAAAGACGCAAACATACATGACGAAGAGCCGTTTGTTCTTGACCCGTCAATTACGCGCGGACTTGATTATTACACAGGTGTTGTTTTTGAAACATTTTTAAATGATCTTCCCGATATCGGTTCCATTTGCTCAGGCGGAAGATACGATAATCTTTGCGCATTGTATTCAAAGGAAAAAGATACGATAAGCGGCGTCGGCTCTTCTATAGGTTTGGATCGCCTTCTTGCCGCATTGGAAACTATTGGAAAATTGCCCGCCGCAGAAAAACCATCTGTTGCAATCGCCTGTCTCAATGCAGAGAAATCAGGCGAATACCAGGCGCTTGCCCAAAATTTTAGGAAGGAAGGCATTACTTGCGAAGTTTTTTTAGATGCAGGCACAGGAGGCGAAAAACAGCTTGTAAAGCAATTTGTTTTAGCGGAAAAAAAAGGCATTCGTTACGTAATAATCACTGGCAATGAGCCTTTAAAAGATAAAATAACATTACGCAATTTAACTAAAAGAGAAAATATTGAAATGAGCGTTGAAGAGGCAAAAAAAATATTAAAATGAAATTAACAATAACAATAAGCGGGATGGGGTGTGCGGCATGTTCTGCAAAAATAGAAAAAGCTTTGCGCTCCCTTAAAGGAATTCAAAGCGCGAGCATTAATCTTGCATCAGAAAAAGCGCAGATTGTTTTTGATTCAAAAGTTTTAAACGCAATTCTTATAAAAAAAACAATAACCGATTTAGGATACGGCGTAATTGATTCTGCAAACGAGGACAGCGAAAAAATACGAAAAGAAAATGAAATAAAAACGCTAAAGAAAAAACTTTTAATCGCATCTCCTTTTGCGCTTTTACTTTTATATTTATCAATGACACCGATGATAACAATTGCAGCTATTCCCTTTCCTTCGTTTCTGTCTCCCATGAATAATCCTCTTCTTTATTCATTACTGGAATTAACGCTTATTATTCCAGTTGTATACGCAGGGATTAATTTTTATATTACAGGTTACAAAAATATTTTTATATTAAAACCAAATATGGATTCGCTGATTGCGATAGGAACATCGGCGGCAATTATTTATAGTTTATATAATATATTTGAAATAATTACAGGAAACCACATGGCGGTTGAATCTTTATACTTTGAAACTGCCGCCGTAATTATCACTTTAATTCTTCTTGGAAAAACATTGGAAACAATTTCCAAAGGACGCACAGGAGATGCGCTTAAAAAATTGATGGCGTTAACTCCAAAAACCGCAATTGTTTTTGAAAACGGAAAAGAAAGAGAAACCCCAATAGAACATATAAAAAAAGGCGATATAATTTTTGTAAAACCGGGAATGAGAATACCTGTCGACGGAATAATTGTTTCAGGTCAAAGCACTGTAGACGAAACAATGCTGACAGGAGAAAGTATTCCAATCGATAAAGAACCGGGGCACTTTGTGTTCGGCGGAACTGTTAATTGCTCGGGCGTTTTTCGCTTTAAAGCGGTAAAAACGGGACACAATACAGTCCTTGCGCAAATTATTAAACTAGTAGAAGACGCGCAAAATTCAAAAGCTCCGATTGCAAGGTTAGCTGACATTGTTTCCGGTTACTTTGTTCCCGCGGTTTGCCTTATTGCTCTTCTTGCGGGCATTTCATGGTACGCGATAGCTCAATCGGGATTGGAATTTGCGCTTACAATTTTTATTTCTGTTTTGGTAATCGCCTGCCCTTGCGCCCTGGGGCTTGCAACGCCGACTGCAGTAATGACAGGAACGGGAAAAGGCGCAGAAAACGGCATTTTAATAAAATCGGGTCAGGCTCTTGAGATAGCCGGAAACATCGATACGATTATTTTTGATAAAACGGGCACCATCACAGAAGGCCGTCTTGTTGTTACCGATATTGTTTTGGGAAACAGTTCATGGGGTGTTGGCAACTGGAAAGACTCGATGGACATTCATGACAGATTTTTACAGCTTGCCGCCGCCGCAGAAAAGGTAAGCGAACATCCATTAGGACAGGCAATTGTACGTGAAGCGGAAAAACGTTCATTCGAGCTTCCTGAAGTAACAGAGTTTGTCGCAATATCAGGACAGGGAATTAAAGCCGCCGTTGATGATATTCCGGTCTTTGCAGGTAACAAATTGTTCATGGAAAAAAACAATATCGCCCTTGGACAGCTTGAAGCAATTTACGATAGAATCGCGTCCGAACGAAAGACGCCTGTTTTATTTTCCATTCACGGAAAAATTGCGGGCGTAATTGCAGTTGCCGACGTAATCAGAAAAACAAGCAAGGACGCTGTTTTAAAATTACGCAGAATGGGAATTGACGTTATCATGCTTACAGGCGACAACAGAATCACAGCAGGTTCGATTGCAAAAGAAGCAGGAATAGAAAACGTAATTTCCGAAGTACTTCCAAACGATAAAATCTCCGAAATAAAAAAATTACAGGCAAAAGGTAAAAAAGTCGCGATGGTAGGAGACGGAATAAATGACGCTCCCGCTCTTGCCCAGGCAGATGTCGGCATAGCAATCGGAAGCGGAACGGATGTTGCAATAGAAACCGCGAGCATCGTTTTAATGAAAAACGATCCTGTCGACGTAGTATCCGCTGTAAGATTAAGCAGGCGGACAATTCGCGTAATCAAGCAAAATCTTTTTTGGGCATTTGGTTACAATGTAATCGGCATTCCGATTGCGGCGGGTTTGCTTTATATTTTTGGAGGACCGCTTTTAAACCCGATGTTCGCGGCTGCCGCCATGAGCCTTAGCTCAATATCAGTGCTTTTAAACGCTCTTAGATTAAAGCTTCTAAAATTGTAAAAATTCGCAATTTAACCGATTTACCATATTAAAAATTACTGATATACTCTTTATATGAGAAAAATAAATATGAAAACGCCTCTTGTCGAAATAGACGGAGACGAAATGACAAGGGTTTTGTGGGAAATCATTAAAGAGAAATTGCTTCTTCCTTTTATTGATTTGAAAGTTGAATATTACGATCTTGGCTTAAAAAATCGGGATGACACAGAAGACGGCATAACCGTAAAATCGGCGGAAGCGATTAAAAAATACGGTGTCGGCGTAAAATGCGCGACTATTACCGCTAACAGCGCAAGAGTAAAAGAATACAATTTAAAACATTTGCTCCCAAGTCCCAATGCGACGATAAGGGCAATTTTAGACGGAACCGTTTTTAGAAAGCCTATTTCTGTAGAGCGAGTCAAACCTTCCGTTAATACATGGAAAAAACCGATTGTAATAGGACGCCATGCTTACGGCGACGTTTACAAAGCCTCGGAAATGGAAATTGACGGACCTGGCAAAGTTGAACTTGTTTACACAAAACCTGACGGAACGGAAAAACGCGTAAAGGTTGCCGATTTTGAAGGAAGCGGAATTGTTCAGGGAATGCATAATATCGACGATTCGATAAGAAGTTTTGCGCGCGCATGTTTTCTTTATGCAATAGAAGAAAAACTCCCGCTCTGGTTTGCGACAAAAGATACGATTTCTAAAATTTATGACGGACGCTTTAAATTTATCTTTAACGAAATATATGAAAACGAATTTAAAGATAAATGCAAAGCCGCAGGAGTCGAATATTTTTATACATTAATCGACGACGCTGTTGCGCGCGTTGTAAAAAGCGAAGGCGGCTTTTTGTGGGCATGCAAGAATTACGACGGCGATGTTCAAAGCGACATGATCGCAAGCGCGGCGGGAAGTCTTGCAATGATGACAAGCGTACTTGTTTCTCCCTCGGGCGTTTTTGAATACGAGGCCGCCCATGGAACAGTACAGCAGCACTATTACCGCTGGCAAAAAGGCGAAAAAACCAGCACTAATCCTGCAGCTCTTATTTTTGCGTGGACAGGCGCTCTTTCTAAACGCGCAGAACTTGACAACTTAAATGACTTATCTGATTTTTCAAGACGACTGGAAAAAGCTGTTCTTGGCACAATCGAAAACGGAATAATGACAGGAGACTTGGCGCGGCTTTCTGATCCTCCTGCGGAAAAAATTCTTAATTCATGGGAGTTCATCGACGCAATAGCTGAGAGGTTAAAATAAAGGTAATGGAAAAATTACAGGCGAAACTTGTTTTGGAAGACGGCAGTGAATTTGCAGGCTGGGCTTTTGGCAAAGCAAAAAGCTGTGCAGGAGAAGTTGTCTTTAATACAGGCATGTCGGGTCTTACTCAGGCTATCACAGACCCTGCCTGTAAGGGTCAAATTTTTGTATCGACATGGCCGATTGCAGGGAATGTCGGCGTTAATGTAAATAAAAATGGATCTTCATTTTTTGACGAATACGATCTTCCTAAATTTTTAGAATCTGAAAAAATACAAGTAAATGGGCTTATTATTTCTGATCTCTGCGAAGAGCCAAGCCATTATGCGATGAAACTTACCCTTTCTTCGTGGATGGAAAAATGCGGCATCCCCGGCATTTACGGAATCGATACCCGCGCTGT
>JGI24695J34938_10003249_pt1 | contig 11495 bp, 8 predicted proteins | sample TergutCo191P3_FD_34938 | JGI IMG/M metagenome (IMG submission 34938) | reverse complement strand
TTCCCTGTCGTGGGCACGGTTTGGATCAAGCCAAAAAACTACGGGAGTGCTCGTGAGCCTTGCCCTTTCCACCGCTAAATTAACCCAGTTGCGAACCGGAATATCCTTTGTTTGGCACATCCTGAAAATATCGCCTTCCTCAACGCTTTGCTTTAACAAAACTTTGCCGCCGGCATCAACTGCCTGCATAACTCCCTTTTCTTTTGCTATAAAAGTTTTATCGTGGCTGCCATACTCCTCCGCAGACTGCGCCATCAAACCCACATTTGGAATGCTGCCCATCGTTGCCGGCTCAAATGCGCCGTTCTTTTTGCAAAAATCTATTGCGGTGGCGTAAACCCCTGCATAAGTACGATCCGGAATAACAGCAAGTTCGTTTTGCGGAGCTCGGCGAATCAAAGCCGGCATGGATGCGTCTATAATCACATCACTCGGGCTGTTGAAATTCATCGCAAGCTTTGCGCCGCTGTTCAATGCAACTTTCTTCGCAACATCAAACATCACGGGATCGCTAACCTTCATCATAGTCGCTTTCAAATGAACGGAAACCGTCATATCTTCTTTCTTCGCATCTTCGCATTGCTTCTGCAAAAAACTTTCCAAAGCTTTAATACGCATCACAGATGAATCTAAAATTTCGCCTTCCAAAAGCGGAGCCGCCTTTCTCAGCAAAGTTTTTTCGTTTTTTCCATTTATAAACTCAATCGCAAATGAAGTTTTCTCATTTATGGTTATGGAGTTTTCACTTTCGTAAAAATCTCCACCGGTCATTGAAGTCACCTTTGTTTTAAAATCGCTTTTCCACTCACCCATTGAATGCGGATGCTTTTTAGCGTATTGCTTAACGGAAAGCGGTGCTCGACGGTCCGAATTGCCTTGCCTCAGCACCGGATTCACCGCAGAGCCTTTTACCTTGTCATAAATTTCCTGGCTATCTTCGTAATTGGGAATTTTATAGCCTTTGCTTTGAAGCTCGGCAATTGCAGCCTTCATCTGCGGAATGCTTGCGGAGATGTTCGGGAGCTTTATTATGTTCGCTTCCGGTTCTTTGGCCAGCTTGCCAAGATACGCAAGGTCGTCTGAGGCAAGGTTGAATGCAGCGAGAATGCGAGCGGCCAGCGAAATGTCTCTTGTTTCCAGTGTTATGCCGGCGGCGGCGGCAAAGAACTGCGCTATGGGTAAAAGGCTTTCCGTAGCAAGACGTGGAGACTCATCGGTTAGGGTATAGACTATTGGCATGTAAGGAATTTAGAAATCTTCTTAGGGATATCCGTATTGTCCATAGTTCCGGCAAAAAAATCACTGCTCAAGCCTATGGCATATACGGGAACATCCCCTTTTGTGTGCCCGTCAGTGGTCCATGTAAATTCTCCGTTGCTCTTTAAGCCTATGCCACCGGTTCCGTGATCGGCAGTCACAACTATTAGCGTTTCGTCCGGATATTTTTTGTAAAAATCAAGGGCTACAGCTACGGCTTTAGAAAAACCATCCATTTCCTTAACCACGCCGTCACCATTGTTGTCATGTGAATACTTGTCTATTTTGCCTCCTTCTATCATAAAAAAGAAACCCTTTGAATGGCTAAGTCTTTCAATGCCAATGCTCGTAAAATCCGCAAGGCTCCAAGTGTCGGCGTTCTCGCTCTGCCGCATCAATATTTTCTGTGAAGGCAAAACCTGAGCCAATTCTTCTTTTGCTTGAACGATAATATAACCGGCTTGGGAAGTTTTTGCATAAGCATCTTCCCTCGGATCCAAGAATTCTTCTCCGGCAAAAAAGTTAAAACCCGATGGCGCAAGCTGAGTAGCTATGGAATAGTAATTATCGCGACTGTAATCTTTTGCATAAAATGCTGCCGGCGTAGCATGATCTATAGAAACCGTTGTAGCAATGCCGACCCCACACCCGGCATCCTTAAAATCATAAGCTATGCTCCTAAGCGGCTTGCCTTTTGTGTCTATAGCTACCCTGCCGTTGTTGGTTTTAGTCCCGGTAGCAAGAGCTGTGGCCGCCGCCGCCGAACAAGTGGTTTCATTATCAGCCGAACGAGTTTTAAGCGCTCCCTTTACCGGAAACGTTGTAAAAGACAAATTAACAGACTTCGCCTGAGCAACAGAGACATGCGAAGGACTCATGCCATCACCGATAAACAGAAATATATACTTTTGAGGATAAGCAACCGGCTCCGCAGCAGCAGATTCACCTGAACAAGCCGTCATTGCAGCAGCAATCGCTATAAAGGCATAAAACTTAATTTTTTCCGGCATGATTTAAAAATAGATTTTTAAAATATCGCCTTCGCTTCCAGATTCAACTTTTGAAACATCTCGCCACGCCATAACCTCACAATATACTGCCCGGATACATAAAAATTATCCCCAAACGCCATCTGCGCAAGCGCATTGCCCCTCCAGGAAAAACCGTCTTCAAAACCGTCCACCGCAGAATAAGGTGAAATAAAACTGGACTTATCAACATAATTCCCCGAAATTCCAAGTTGAGCCACGTTGCCTCGCTCATTTTGCCACTTGCCGTTTATGCCGCCCTTGTGCAGCAAGGTATTCCAAGACTCTGCCATATAAAATCCATCTGTGTATTTTTGCGAGTAAAACGGTTGCAAAGAAAATCCACCACCCAACTCTCTCAACCACGAAAGCTCCCCCTCATAAGAAAGCCAATTCAGCTCGCTCAAGGCAAAATCCACATCTTCCCTTTTCCCCCTCAAAGACACCTCTTTATAGCGAACAGTCGCCTCTTGCCCGAACAAAACTTCTTCAAAATTTATCTGTGGCACCTCATTCCACTTATTGATCACCGTTAGCATCACACTGCCCTTTGCCCTCTCCCATAATGCGGAATTTTCCAAAAACAATAATTTTTCCGATTTATGCAATAACCATTCGCCATTTGTAAAAAAAGTCATGTCGCTGAGAAAACCCTCTTTTATCAGAACGCTGGGATGCAAAGACAAATCCCATCTCAAATTATTTTTGTAATTTTTGGTAGCAAGCGAATCTGCACGCCCCATTCCCTCATAAACAAAATCGCCGTTATCCACTCCGCTTATGTATTGCCCGCTCAAAGAATCGTAATAAACATCACCTACACCATCCGGAACTCTGCGGTAAATTGCTATCCACGGAACTTCATTTGTATAATTGAACGCATAAGAAAATTCGCCACGCAAAACGGAGTTTATATTATTGTAACTTGCGCTCTGCTCAAAAAGCCAAGACATATTCTCATCTCGCCTCAGTTGAAAAAGCGTATTTGAATGCCAATCTCTCTGTTTAAAAGAGAGCAAAGTTTTCCAGTTAGAAAATCCGCTGGTATCGGTTTGCTCCCGCATAATTTCTGAGCTTATATTTTCTCCTTCAACTCCAAAAACACTGCGCAAATTATCTTCGTTATCCATGCGAACAGAGCCATAGCTCTGCAAAAATTTGCTCTCAACTTCGCTTTGCCAGTAATCACCGTTCACATTCGCAAATGTAACTTTACTCTGTTTTCTCTTCAAAAAACTCTCCGTTCTAACCGCCTCAAAATTCCTGTGCCCTATGAAAAAACCGGGCTGAAATCCCATAGGCAAATTCGTTGCAAACCTGAATTCATCATAACGCAGATCTCCGGTCGGCACACTATCCATGCGCCACTTGTCTCGCAAAATATAAGTATCCCACGCATCCTCGGTTCCGGCATATTCCGGCTTGGTAAAGCCGCTATCCGCATAACCACCCTTCAAAGAAATTTTATCATCGCCAAAAAACCATTTATACGCCCGATCATCTTTTTCATTCATAGCCATTTCCAAATCACCGTATAAAAACCTCATTCTCGCACCGAGCATTTTATCGCTTTTCAGCGAATCCCTCAAATTAAAACCCGCTATATCCAGCGAAACATATTTTGAATGATATGCCGCTTCAACGCTGCGCAGTTCTTTTGAGCCGAGCGAAGAATAGGAATCGTATTCCACTCTAATTTCATCTTCCGGGCCCGGTATAATTTTGCCCAAAAAGTTCAAAACACCGCCCGCATAGTTTATCTCATAATCCTTGCCGGCTGTGAGCAATCTTCCGTTCATATAAACCCTTTCCGTTTGCGGAACAATCAAGGCAAATGCGCTGTCTGAAAATATCAAATATCCTTTTTGCTGGCTTGGCCGCCCGGAAAAACTCACGCTATGCCTCTCGGTTCTATCCGTTCCGTAAATCGCACGAGCTTCCGCATTATCTCCTTTCAATTTTCCGCTTGCACCAAGAGTTTGGCGGCGAAGCCCAAAAAGCTCATTCCTGTCTATTTCATAATTCAAGTCACCCATTTCCAGTTTTGTTCTTTTAGTTTCCACGCTGATATATGCAGCATCCGTTTCCCTCAAAGTGGTTGTAACTTCCGAGCCGGCCGGCCTCCCCAAATCCGCAAGGTAAGCATCAATATAAACCCCATCCGCAGCCTCACCTTGTATGGAAAGTCGCAGTTCCTGCTGAATATCAGCCCCTCCGTTGCCAATGCTAGTCTGAAAACTTTTGCTGCCGGTAGTCTTTAAATTGTGTTCTTTTTTCTCAGTAGTGTCTTTTTGCTCCTCAACAGTTTCGTACCCCTGCCATATCGGCAAGGAGTCAGGGTTAATGCCCTGACCATAAGCACAAGCAGCTAAAAGCAACAAAAAACGCACTTACTGCCCATACAATTCGCTATGAGTACCCAAGGTTTCCAAGATATGCAATATAACGCTACCATTTTTGTTTACGGAGTAAATAATTCTCAAATCATAATCCGCATCAAATGACCAGAAATTCTTGAAAGTTCCTTTTAGCTTATGAATTCCCAAAGTCTCATCTTCGCCTTTTTCGAATTTTCCCATAGCCACAGAAACCATATTGAATTTCTCTGGGGTTAACTTTTTCAATTTTTTCGTGAACCTTTTAGATAAAGCAATTTTCCTCACAATTTAACCTGCCTTCATTGCTCTTTTCAAAAAGCTTTGCATGCTCTCTTTGTTATTTTTAACCATGTAATCTTCTTGGTTCTCTTCAAGTTCTTTGACTATTTCTTTTTTAACAAATTTTCTCTCCTGTTCGTCAAAAAGCCAATTTCCATTTTCAGTAGAACATTCCTTAATTTCCTTTTGCGATAAAGCTAAAGGAATAGCTCCGCTATTGATTGTTGCATAGAGCGACATCCTAAAAAGCGTAGGTATATCCAAGCCATAATATTCCAAAATGGCCTCAGCCTTTTCCTTCACATCTCGGTCAATCCGAGCTTGAACTAATACTTTTGATGGCATTTTAAACTCCTTGTATGCTTTTGACATACTTTTTAATATAAATATAGAAATCTATTCACTTTTTGATAAGATTATGGGGTTAATCTTGTCAAAAAATAAGCTTTCCCCAGAAAAAATGTGATTTTTTACACTTTTTCCCCCGAAAAAATGTATATTATATACTATGATACGGACTACATACCAATGGTGATGTTGGGCTTTTGTGCGCAAAGAGCAGCATACAAATGAGCACTCTTTTAAACCCGAATCACGAAATGTTCAATCATTTCAACGGAGCATTGACGGAGCAATTCGTTTTGCAGGAGTTGAAAATTTTTCCGGATATGCCTGTTTGTTATTGGCGCAGGGAAAAAGGCGATGCAGAAGTTGATTTTGTCGTTCAACATAAAGATAAAATTATTCCAATAGAAGCAAAAGCCGGCACAGCTACAAAAGCCAAAAGCATGGCAGTTTATATTCAAAAATATAACCCGAAAATTGCCGTTAGGGTTTCGCTGAAAAATTACGGCAAGGAAGGCAATCTGCTTTCTTTGCCACTTTATCTGCTGGGAACGCAATTCGCCTGACTCATCTACCGTTGCTACGCCAAACCCCTAGGGAAGCGGTGGGTGGCTGAGCTTATTTTGCAATATTTACACATTTTACCGGACAAATTTTCTATATTTATACAAAATGTAACAGCGTACTTATACAAAATGTATAAATATGCTAGGAGTAAAGATGGATTATATCAGTCGAAATTTGGCTAAAAAGCTGGAAATATCAAACTCACCGGCAGTAGTCAATTCAAAAACTCATACTTAAGGCGCAACTGCGCCGATTGTACTGTTCAAGAATTTATCAATACGGGACATGATTCCACGAATGGCGATATCAAAACTTATTGTGACAGTGCTATGGTCGGTGTAGTTTCCTGTGTATTCGCCCATCGCCATTATTTGCCTCTCACTAGTTTTGCCATCAATGCTAACACGCACTTTCGCAGTTATTTCCGTTGTCACTTTCATATTGTAGGCATAGGCTGTGGCAGAAGCAACTCCACCTGGCCCTACAGCCGTGCTTTGCATAGTTTCCATACCGGCTGCCACCGCATTGTATGTACACTTTTCAAGTATAACATCAACATGATATTCAGCATTGCTGCTATCTGCAAGCGAATACTTGGAGTTCATATAATATTTCAATACAGATTCAAACGATGGGTTCAGATCAAGAAAATCATTGTAATAAGGAAACGGATTTTCAAGCATAGATTCAAACTTGTACGAAACTTTTTTTTGAATCGTCAAGGTCTATATTCGAATCTATGAAAAACTTCTCAGGTAGCCCCTTGCTCAAGTGGCCATATTGAGGTGCTCTAGTGAGGGCACAGCCATTCAAAATGAATGCCAAAGCTATTATTAAGCAAAAGAATTTCTTGCTCTTATTCATAAAGCATCTCCTATTCTAAGCTAAAAATATAGAAATTTAAAAATCTACATATTCAGCAAAGTATCTAACATGGAATTGATGGTTGAGAAATAACGTGCGCTGGCCTGGTAGGTGTACTCGTATTTCATCATAATCGCCATCTCTTCGTCTATGGCAACACCCATAACCTCATCTTGACGGTTTTTGAGCTGCTGCAACGCATAAGTGCGAGTGTCCAAACCGGCGGCAGCTTCGTTGCGCTCAACGCCCAAACGGCCCAAAGCTCCGGCATAGAACTGACCCATTGTCTGGGTGGTTTTTCCAAGCACATCGCTTTGCATAAGAGCCTTGTCTCGCAACTGCGAAATCAAAAGAGCCGCATCACCATCTGCAGGGCCGCCAAAGCCAGATTCGTGATAGTCAAATTTTATTGAAACCTGCAATCCTGTTGGGTCGCTAAATGCATTATCCACTGCGCTGTACTTAAATGTTATCTGCGCCGTATGCCAGTCAATATCGTAATCCTTTCCTTCGTGCAACTGCATTGTTCTGCCGGAAATAGGATCCGTATAGCTTATCTCCAAAGTGTTCTTGCTGATGTATCTATAATCTTCCGCAAAAGTTGTCAAATCCAGCAACTGGGTAGCTGAACTCGGAGGAGTAGGAGTTAACGGGCCAATAATAATGGGATCAACGCCATTAGGAAGCACATCGATAGTCGGCGAGCTGACTTTTTGACCACCGGCAGCAGCGGCTATGTTATTTATATTGGTTTTCACCGCAGCAGAAATAGCTATCTTCGAAGCATTGAATTTATTGGGATCGGGGTCAAAAAAGTCTATGAAAGTCATGCCTGTGAGCGCATAAGCGTTCTGGTGAATTTTATTCACCTCGGTTATCATAGTTCTGGCTAATGAGTTTATGTAATCCTGGTATTTGGGAATTTCAATATCTCGAATATCCATCAGAGCTTTCATCTCTCCCGCTGTAGGCACAAACTCTTTTCCTGTCAATGCCCAAGTAGCTTCAATTCTTGAATGCTGATAGCCATCGTCTGAGTCATACGCAACGTGACGCATCAAAATTTCGTGGTTCTTTGCTGCGCTTACAAGCATATTTCCGCTTGTACTTACTATAACGGCTCCCAATTCATCTTCATAATAATCTATGTTTATCAACTGTGCAAGTTCTTCAAGCAATTTGTCGCGCTGATCGCGGGTATCATTGGCATTGCTTTTACGAGGTCCTTCCGAACCGGTTACCACCCTGTTACAGTGGTCAATGCTTGTGGTGAGCTCATTTATTTTATTGATGCGTGCTTCAATTTCATCATTTATTGTATTTTGATAGGAACGCATCTGAGTCATTACATACTGAAATTGCCCAACCATGGTTTCAGCGGTTGAACGCAAAGTCTCTCTGGCACCAGCCTTATCCGGATTATTCGCAAGATCAGACCAACTGTTCCAAAATTTATTCATCAATGAATTTAAAGCCGCATCATCGGGCTCATGAAAAATAGACTCTATTCTATTATAAGCAGCGTCTTTTACCGAAAAATAACCATAACGTGTGAGTTCTTCATTTACCAAGCGATCTATAAACTGATCGCGAATTCTATTCACCGCATAGACCTCAACCCCAAAGCCCATTTGCCCATAAGCAGCGTCTTTTCGCCAATCAGCATTCTGTTCTATGCGTTTGCGAGAATAGCCCTCTACGTTGGCATTTACCATATTCTGGCCGGAAACATTTATTCCCATCTGCGCAGCAGCCAGACCACGCGTTGCAATATTAAGACCTTCAAATAGCGACATACCTTGAAGAATGCAAAAATCGTGCCAATTGTTAGAAGCCGAACCGGCCAAAACTCAACCAACTAAGGTTTTTTCATCTATTTTGCAAAAAACATCAACAATTAAAGGGTCAAAATGCTGGCCGGAGCTTTCCGTGATAAACTTAATCGCATCTTGATGGGTAAAACCTTTTTTGTAAGGCCGCCCGGAAACAAGAGCGTCATATACATCAATAACAGCCATTATGCGCCCCTGAAGCGGAATTTCCTTTCCTTTCAACCCGTAAGGATAGCCTGTGCCATCCCAGCGTTCATGGTGAGAAACCGCAATAGCTTTTGCATTGCTCAAAAAATCCGCATCTCCCGTGCGCTTAATCGCTTTTTCTATAATATATCCACCTTCCAAAGAATGTGTTTTCATTATCTTAAACTCAGATTCCGTAAGCTGGCCGGGCTTGTTCAAAATGGCATCGGGAATAATAATTTTTCCCAAATCATGCAAACGAGCCGATGAAATCACCGAGTTCAAATTCCAACCTTGCATTTCATTGGTATATACTCCCTGCTCAATCATTGCCTCAATTAATATTTTCATGTACATTGCCGTGCGCTCTATGTGCCCACCGGTATTCTTATCACGATTTTCCACAAGATCTGCCATTATAAACACAATGCCGTTTTGCAAGCGCACAAGATGCTCGGTACGCTCACGAATCAGTTTGTCAATATTCATGTGATGCTTAATGCGGTTAAGCAATACGGGAGAGGAAAAAGGTTTCTGTATAAAGTCCACAGCTCCCAACTCAATGCCGTGGGCTTCGCTGGTCGCATCTGTTCGGCTGGTCAAAAATATAACGGGAATTTTAGAGTATGCATCGCAGGATTTCAATTTTTCCATCGCTTCAAACCCGCTCTGCTCCGGCATTTCTATATCCAGCAGAATAATATCGGGCTTCTTTTTTTCCAAAAGAAAAAACATCTTTTCCGCAGACTGCATGGTCAGCACCTGATATTTCGATTCAAGCGCAGCAGCAGCCTCTGCCAAGTTAGTGCAGTTATCGTCCACAACAAAAATCAATTCTTGCATAGCTAAGTTACCTTCATTATTTTGGAAAGAGTTTCTTTTGCCGTAATAAAATCAAAATCTTCTATCTGTTGAATCAATTTACTGCTTTCGGGTACTCGGCGGAGTTCAGCGATAAAATTCCTGCATTCAGGGCTACCCATTTCAAGCAACGGCGCTAATTTTTCAAACAGTTCTTTCGCAGATGCGGCATCAAAAGGTTCAGCCGGAATCTCATTTTCAGGTTCGGTTTTGGAAAGTTGCGCAAAAATCGGCTCAAATTCTTTAAGCACAGCATCCAATTCCGCATTAAGCGTTGTCATAAGCTGAGAAGTTACAAGATTTTTCCCGTCTTTAAGGGCGAATTCAACGCTTTCCGCTGCTTTTTGCAAAAGAGTTTTTCCGAGCTGGCCCGCATTGCCTTTTAAAGTGTGCGCCAACCTGTGCGAGAGTTTCAAATCATTAGCTTCAATAGCTTTGGCAATTTCTGAAAATTTGTCTTTATTGTCTTTTACAAAATTCACTATAAGTTTATTGCGCAGCTCGTTTTCTTCTTGCCCCTGCCCTATTTTGTCAGTGGAATCCATGCGTATAGGGTCAAGATATTTCATAAGGCAACGCCACAACTCTAAACTTGTAAATGGCTTCCCAACGCAGTCCCGCATTCCATTTGCCCTGTAAAGTTCCCTGTCATTGCCCATAATATTTGCAGTCATTGCCACAATAGGAATATCAATGCCGAGTTTAATGATTTTTGCGGCAGCCTCCAACCCATCCATTACCGGCATGTGAATATCCATAAAAATCAAATCAAACTGTTTTTCGCCTCTCTTTGCACGGCTTGCAACCATGTCCACGCCAATCTTGCCGTTTTCGGCTATTATGGTTTTTAAGCCTACTCTATCCAAATGCTCGGAAATAACCTGCTGATTCATAGCATTGTCTTCGCAGAGCAAAATTTCACCGGAAAAAACCGGCCTTTCAAGCTCGTTCAGCATGATTGCAGATTCGTTTTCGCATTCCGATAAGTCTATAGTGTTGAATTTCAGCTCAAAACAGAACTTGCTGCCAACGCCCGGCGTGCTTTCCACAGACAGCTTGCCGCCCATAAGTTCCACAATGTTTCTGGTGATGCTAAGGCCAAGACCCGTGCCGCCATATTTGCGTGTTGTGCCGGATTCCGCCTGCATAAACGGTTCAAATATTCTCTTAATTTGCTCAGGGTTCATGCCTATGCCGCTATCTTTTATTTCAAAAGACATCGTTACGCTGCTTTCTTCAACTTTGCTTAGAACTGCATGTACTTTAATTATACCGGAGTTTGTGAACTTTACAGCATTGGAGAGCAAATTGATAAATACCTGACGCAGCCTTGTAGGGTCGCCAAGCAGTTTTTTGCCGACAGAAGGTTCCGCATAAAAATACAGAGTCAAATCTTTTTCCATAGCTTTGGGCAGCATCAGCGTACGGCAGCTTGCGAACAGTTCACTCATGTCAAATGGTATGCCTTCAAGTTCCAGTTTGCCGGATTCAATTTTTGAAATATCCAGTATATCGTTGATAATTTGCAACAGCCATACGGCATTTATTCGTATCTTAGACAGATAATCCTTGCATTTCGGCGGTATTTCTCCATCAAGCGCCAATTCGGAAAACCCAATTATGCTATTCATTGGTGTTCTTATTTCGTGGCTCATGCTGGCAAGGAAGGTGGACTTTGCCTTGTTTGCGGCATCTGCTTCTTCTTTTAGCACAGCGATTCTTTCAAAAGGTTTTTTAATAAAATCAGATGCTATAATCGCAGCGATAATATTGAGAATAATGCCAACTAAAGCTACAAGCAATAGCCCTCTGTCTATATTTCTAACCGGACTTTCCGGAAGAGGCGCAACAACGCCAAGGCTCCACCCTTCTTTCGAGCCTGAAACCGGCCTGAAATA
>JGI24695J34938_10003248_pt1 | contig 11497 bp, 15 predicted proteins | sample TergutCo191P3_FD_34938 | JGI IMG/M metagenome (IMG submission 34938) | reverse complement strand
CCTAGCCCGCCGATAGATGATACTTGTTCATGGGGTCCTACTGTATTAGTACATAAATAGTACGGTACGTCTTTATCAATCTTTCCAATTTTTAATTAAAACCTCGTTCACTGCGCCTCTTCCGGCGGAGTCAGAGTTTATCACTCTTTTTGCCTGAACAGATATTATTTTAAATATTTTACTTTTATAAATTTCCCGAATATAGTCTGTATCAGAATTACTTAATAAGCATTTTACCCCTTGATTTGTCAATTTAATAATAACATCCCGAAGACGTTTCTGTTCGTTTTCATCAAACCCGTCAGCCTGATATTCTGTAAAATTTGTTTTCTTAGTACCGTGATAAGGAGGATCAAAATATACAAATGAATTTTCCCCCGCTGTTGATACCGCTTCTTCAAAATCGCAGTTTATAATATTAATCATATTGGTATTTAGAAAAATATTAATTTGCCGTAAAACAATCTCATCGCATATCGCAGGATTTTTATATCTTCCGTAAGGCGCATTAAAAAACCCCTGTGAATTAACGCGGTATAAACCGTTGAAACATGTTTTGTTTAAATAAATAAGACGCGCCGCTTTCTCGGTGTTTGACAGCATTGTAAATTTTTCCGGTTCACGATCTATATTTCTGATTATGTAAAAACTGGTTTCATTATTCTTATTTTGATATGTCCTAAGCAAAGTAATAAGCTCATCAATGTTTTCTTTTATTGCATTATAAGTAAGGATTAGCTGTTCATTAAAATCACTAATTACCGCTTTTTTTGGCTGTAAGCAAAGGAAAACTGCGCCGGCTCCTAAAAATGGCTCAAAATAGGTATAGTTTTCAATGCCGTCAGGAAGATGCTTTTTAATTTCCGCAAGTAACTGCCTCTTACCTCCCGCCCATTTTAAAAACGGCTTAATGAGAGGATTGCTTTTTGACATAAAGGTATATTAAACAGGCTGCATTGAAAAGTAAAGCGGCGTTTACCGGAAAGACTATGCCGCGTTCTTTTTAGCAGGAGTAGGACTCGAACCTACGACCTCCGGGTTATGAGCCCGACGAGCTGCCAACTGCTCTATCCTGCGTCGTAACTAACAGCATATGAAGTCTACCTTCTTTTGTCAAGCGAGGCGGATGCTGCAGGTGAGCCGGTTTCGTCTTCGTTCCAGCCGCCGCGAATGGAGGAAACAGCGGAGACGAAAGCGGATATGGCTATCATGATTGCCGCTATTGAAGGGACGCCGGGTAATCCTATCATCATGTTGTAGACGCCGTGAATGGCTGTGGCTGTTATAATGCGCATGATCGCTTGTATTGGGCTTGTGCGGAACAGTATTGCCGCTGCGCCGATGCGTGCGCTGCAAGCGCCGTGCAGGGCGGCTGTAAAGATGCGCTTGAAAATCAGGCCTGCGTCCATGCTTTGGACGATGTATCCTGCGCTCTCAATTAACGCAAAACCAAACCCCGCGATTAAGCCGATCGCGGTAGCTTTGTTAATGGCGCCGAATGATAGATTTTTGCATAAACCATCTTCAGGTTTAATTATGCCGCTGATCCAAAAGAATATTAATAAAATTAACAAGCGGCTTAATTCTTCTGTAAGCGCTATTCGTACAAAGAATTCAAAAAAAACCATGGCTCTTCCCGTGAGATTTGTAACGTGTATACTTAAATAAAACTGCAAAATTAAGGCGGGAAAAATTGCCGTAGCTCCCGCCAGCAGAGCCATAAAAAATCTGACAATGGAGATTTGATATTTCCCGAGTTTCAGCCAAATGAACACAATTATCACAGGAATTGATGAGATTAGAATTAATACAAGCATAACCCATGAGCCAAACATGGTGGTATTTTATCATATTTTGCTGTAGGTTTAAACACATGAAGAGCATAATTCTGACAGGTCCGAAAGCCTCCGGTAAAACAAGCGCTGGTAAATCGCTTGCGCCTCTTTATAAATGCAGGTTTATCGATCTTGATGAATTGATTTTTCAAAGAACCGGAAAGACTCCGCGTCAGCTTTATATTGACGGTTCCGCGGTTTTTCAAAATGCTGAAGCCGATGCGGTACAATCGCTTGCTTCAGCGGACAGCGCGGATGCGGGTAAAGAGCCGATACAGATCGTTTCTGCCGGCGGAGGAATAATTGATAATCCTGAAGCAGCCGCTACATTAAAAAAACTCGACGCTGTAATTGTGTATCTCAGCATTTCCGCGGACAGCGCATGGAACAGGATTAACGCGTCTGTAACAAAGACAGGAGAATTGCCGCCTTTCCTGCAAACTGATAATCCGCGGGAAACTCACCGTATTTTGCATGAACGCCGTGCGGCCGCTTACCTTCAGGCTGCGGATCTTTCTGTCGACGCTGAGGGAAAGACGCCAGATGAAATCGCCTCAGAAATATTCAAACATTATGTATAGTACGTTCTCTATAAAAATCACATTAATACAGTGTGCAGTTTTTCTCCCAACTCGATTGCTTCCTCTGTAGTGGGGGTTGATGTCTGAATGAACACTCCCTTGCGTCCGAAGAAATCAATCAACTTTTTGGAATATGCCGCAAGGTCTTCTACGCTTGAAAGTCCATCATCCTGGGCACCTGTGCCCAAATGGTCCCAGTAAAAATGGCGGAGGCAAAGAGGGGTTTTCCCTGACACTGCGTCGCGTACCTTTTCCCAGTTCTGAACCTGCGGGATTGTAAAGTCCAAGCCCTTCAATCCGGGGATTTCCATCATCGCTTCGGCGACATTTGAGATGTCTCCGCAGGAATGAACAACAATGCCGCCGAATTCCTTGGCAATCATCGCGTTATATTTGACACCGAACTCGCGGTACAGGTTGGGAGAAAGAAGAGCGGCAGTATCGTCGCTTACGCGGATACCCATTTCTTTCGGCACATACCAGAACTCATGGCTTACTCCGTAGAGATTTTTAATCCGCTTGAACATTTCCTTTACATAGCCGATTGTCGCTTCTGTTATTTTTTCCATTAAAGCGTGAACTTCATCAGGGTAAACAAGAGTGGCTTCTATAAAACCTGTGTATTCCCAGATGAGAGAGGCTGTGACCAGAGGAGATGGAACATTTATAACCCTCAGCGGGATTTTTGATTTAGCCTGCAATGCCTCGACATGTTTCCATGCCTGTTCAAAGTAGGGGTTGTTAACAGGGTCTGGAACTTTCAATTTGTAAACATCATCGACGTTTTCTTCCTTTATAAGGCAGTCAACCCAGGGGTCGGCTTCATCGTTTGGCTTGCAGCCGCAGCCGAACGCTCCCGCGACGATATTTATTCCCTGATTCGGCTTGATATTGGGAAAGCCGTAATCGTAGACGTCTTCGCGTTTTTTGGCATGATCTTCCGCCCATTCAATTTCCGCGTCAGGGTTGTTGTAGTACTTTTTGGTTGCCATGTGCATGGGACCGACTTCAATAATAAAGGGAACTTCCTTTAAGCCCCCGGAAGGGTGGCTGTCTTCCATGCGCCAGTTTGCCTCGATTAGTTTTTTCTTTGTTTCAATATTTAATTTTTCTATCATGTTTCCTCCAGAAGAAACGGTCATTAAAATGGTGACTGTCGCCGCAGTAACAGTCACCGTCTTCATTATACCATGCAAACCAGTAATTGTCACTTAATTGCTTTCATCAAAATATCCTTAAAATGCTTCCCTTCACTGAGGGATAACCCGGCTCTTGCGATGATGTCATGCAAAAACCTCACAGGCTCTTCTCTTTTGGGGTATGGAAGAGCGTCAATTAATGTTGATATTTCAACCTGATTCATGGCAATCCACTCGCCTTTTACGGGGTGTTGCTGTTCCATTGCCAGAAACAGCTCATATGCGTAAACCTGTACCGCATGGGATAAGTTAAGTGACGGATGAGCATCCGAAACCGGAATATGAGAGGCGAAATTGCACAGTTCAAGCTCGGTATCTTCTAGCCCTGTACGTTCGTTCCCAAAGACGATAGCTGCTGTTCCGCCATTTTCCGAGCCTGCCGGTTTTTGAGCCAGCCAGGCTGATAAATCGCGCGGGGTCATTGATATATTTTTTCGGAATTGACCGCGGCGGCGGGTAGTGCCTGCTATAATGGAACAATCCGCGACAGCTTCAGCCAAACTGTCAAATATCCGCGCGTTTTCCCATATATCCCATGCGTTTACGGATCTCACAAAAATGTCTTCAAGAATCATGGGTTTAGGAGCCGCCAGAACAAGCCTTGAAAGCCCCATATTTTTCATAACTCTGCAAACCGCTCCTACATTGCCGCCGTCAGAGACCTGACTTAGAACGATGATTATATCTTTCAAAAGCATTGGGAATTATATCATGCCGTCTGAGCTTTTTCGCAATTTATTAGGAGCTTGACAAAAAGTACAATTATTTGTATGATTAAGAGTAGTATTCTCTTTACAGCCAATGAGGGAATAAATTTGATAAGGAAGTGACATGGCTAACAATGATATAGTCTCAGGGTTTGATGATGAGAAAGATGACAGTCTCAAAATCAAACTCGATAAAATTGACGACGCGCCCAGATGTTTACTCTTGACTTTGACAGGGTATATAGACACTTACAACTCCAATTTCTTTCAGAAACGCGTTCAGAAAGCAATTGAGGGTGGTTTTGTCAGGTTGATATTTCAATGCGGCAGCTTGAATTACGTTTCGTCTACAGGTATTGGTTCTTTTACAACCTTTTTAAAGGCGGTAAAACCGCAGGGCGGGGATCTCGTTTTACTTGATATTCAACCCAAGGTTTATGAAGTATTCCAGCTGCTTGGTTTTTCTCAATTCTTCAATATTAGAGACAGTCTTGATGATTCCATCCATTTTTTTAATACAGATCAGGCGCGGGAAAAACCGTCAATTTTCCCAAAAGTGGTTTCCTGCCCGATTTGCTATAAAAAATTAAAAGCTGTTAAACCCGGTCGTTTTCGCTGTTCTGAATGTAAGAGTATTCTGGCAATTGATGACGCAGGTCAAGTGTTGCTGGGATAATTTTTACAGATTTATCCCAAGTCTGTGGAAAACTTGTGAATTTAATCTGAATCTGGTTTGAGGTGTATAGTTGATATAATAGACATTCTTTTTTTTAATTATTTTCAAATAACATAATAAGCTAACTCTTTACAACATAAGGAATTAGCCGATTTAAATATTAGAGTTATTTGTTATTTCTTTTGAAATATGAAATGTAACCGGTTTTTTATCTTGTGGATAACTAGTTAATAAGAGGTATTTAACAGCGGAATGGAATTTGCTGACATTTTGTCTTTAATCCCATTACTTGCGTTTATTTGAATATATTGCTATTCTTTACCATATAGAGGCATTTATTACCAGGATATTTTGAAGACTGGGTATGCAAAACTAAGGAGTATTTTTAAATGAGCTTTGACATCAGCAAAATGCGCAATATTGGTATCAGCGCGCACATCGATTCGGGGAAAACCACCCTGTCCGAACGCATTTTGTTCTATAGTAAAAAAATTCACGCTATTCACGAAGTCCGGGGCAAAGACGGCGTCGGCGCTACTATGGATCATATGGAACTTGAAAGGGAGCGGGGCATTACGATTCAATCCGCAGCGACTCAGGTGACATGGAAAGACCACACCGTCAATGTAATTGATACGCCCGGGCACGTTGATTTTACAATTGAAGTTGAAAGATCGCTGCGCGTTTTAGACGGCGCGATTCTTGTGCTTTGCGCTGTCGGCGGCGTTCAGTCTCAGTCAATAACTGTTGACCGTCAGCTTAAGAGGTATCACGTACCGCGTATCGCGTTTGTAAACAAGTGCGACCGCACAGGCGCCAATCCTTTTAAAGTGCGGATGCAGCTTAAAGAAAAGCTTGGTCTTAACGCGGTGATGATTCAAATCCCAATCGGGCTTGAAGATAAACTTGAAGGCGTTGTAGATCTTATCGCGATGAAGGCAGTTTATTTTGACGGCCCTCAGGGTGAGGAAATCCGCCTTGCGGAAATTCCTTCTCATTTAAAAGAAGACGCGGAAAAACACCGTGAAGAAATGCTCGACGAGCTTTCGATGTTTTCTGACGAGCTTGCCGAGAAGATTCTTGACGGCGGCGAAATCCCAGAAGACTTGATTCACGCGGCTGTCCGCAAAGGAACTCTCGCCGAACAGTTTGTTCCTGTCATGATGGGTTCGGCTTATAAATTTAAAGGAATTCAGCCGCTTCTTGACGGCGTTATGAATTATCTCCCCAATCCTACAGAAGTAAAAAACTTCGCTCTTGATTTGGATAAAAACGAAGAGCAGGTTGAGCTCGACAGCGGAGAAAATAATCCCACTGTCGCTCTCGGTTTTAAACTTGAAGACGGGCAATACGGTCAGCTGACATATGTGCGTATTTATCAAGGTAAATTAAAAAAGGGTGATGAACTTCAAAATACCCGCGCCCGCAAGAAATTTAAAATAGGACGTCTTGTCCGCATGCACGCCGACAGCATGGAAGATATCAACGAAGGCGAACCCGGCGACATTGTCGCGCTTTTCGGTATTGAATGCGCGTCAGGCGACACTTTCTGCGGCGGCGGTTTAAACTACGCGATGACATCAATGTTTGTGCCTTCTCCCGTCATTTCGTTAGCTGTCAATCCAAAAGACAAGAAAAGCGCCGACCAGATGGGAAAAGCGCTTAACCGTTTTACAAAAGAAGATCCCACTTTCCAGACTTATGTCGATCCTGAATCGAATCAAACGATTATAAGAGGAATGGGAGAACTTCACTTGGAAGTTTACATTGAGCGCATGCGCCGCGAATACAAGTGCGAGGTTGAGACTGGTATGCCGCAGGTTGCTTACCGCGAAACGATAACGCAAAAAGCCGAGTACAATTACACGCATAAAAAGCAGACAGGCGGTTCGGGGCAATTCGGGCGCGTGGCAGGTTTCATGGAACCGTACGCCGAAGGCGACTACGAATTTACAGACATGATCAAGGGCGGTTCAATCCCTACTGAGTATGTGCCAAGCTGCGATAAAGGTTTTAAAGAAGCGATTAAAAAAGGCAGTTTGATTGGGTTCCCAATCGTCAACATTCGCTGCGTTATTAATGACGGACAAAGCCATCCTGTCGATTCATCGGACATCGCTTTCCAGCAGGCGGCAATCGGCGCTTTCCGCGAAGCGTATAACAAGGCAAAGCCGTGCATTCTAGAACCGATTATGAAAGTGTCGGTGGAAGGTCCCACGGAATTCCAGGGTAATATTTTTGGTTCGATTAATCAAAGGCGTGGTATAATTTCTTCGTCAGTTGAGGACGGACATTTTTCGCGCGTAGAGGCGGAAGTTCCGTTAAGTGAAATGTTTGGTTATTCCACAACGCTGCGTTCGCTCACACAGGGTAAGGCAGAGTTCACGATGGAATTTGAAAAGTACGCAAAAGTTCCGCAGAGCGTTTCTGAAACGCTTATAGCTGAAGCCGAGAAGAAGCGCAAAGCCGCTAACAAATAAGCTTCAACAAGTAGGAGATAAAAATGGTTAAAACTGAATTAATACAGCGCAGTCCGATTCGCATATTCGAGCAGTCTATTCACGGCGGACTTAAAGCCGGGGAAATCGGCGTTATCGCTTCGCCCACCGGAGTTGGAAAAACATCGGTGCTTGTACAGCTTGCTATGGACAAGCTGCTTCAGGGAAAAAAGGTAATACACGTTTCATTTTATCTTGGACAGCATACTCAATATGTTCCGTTATGGTACGAAGATATTTTCACAGAATTTACAAGCAAGAAAAATCTTGAAAACGCGTCGGAAGTAAAAAACGATCTTGTAAAAAACCGTGTGCTTATGAACTTTAACCAGGACGGCGTTACAAAAGAGCAAATCTTAAAAAGCCTTAGAGCAATGATAATTGACGGCGGCTTTAAAGCGGACGAAATTATTATTGACGGTTTTGATTTTTCGCGTGCGGAAAAAGAAAGCATTGCCGCAGTAAAAACATTCGCGACGGAACTTGGAGTGAGCGTTTGGTATAGCTGTTCAATAAAAGACGATTCACCGTCCGCATATAACAAAGAAAATATTCCTGTAATGCTTCGTGACTTTATTGAAAACATCGATATTGTAGTTATCTTGCAGCCCAAGAACGATCATGTTGAACTTTCAATTTCCAAGGACAGAGATACCGCTGTTTCAAAATCGATGGCAATGAAATTAGATACCAAGACATTGCTGATACTGGAAGCATAAGGACGGAAGACTATACTAATTCGAGACGAAGTTTTTTACCCAAAATAGTTGCTGCTCTTTTTAAAGTCAAAAGAGTGATGGATTCATTTTCCGGATCAAGAAGCCTGTTGACTGCTGCGCGGGAAGTAAGAAGCTGCGCCGCCAAAGCAGTTTTTGTAAGATTTTCTTTTTTTATAGCATCTTGTAATTGATATGCAATTATTTTCTTTATTGCGCCTGCTTCTACTTCTTCGGAGAGACCTCCCTCTGCAAGAAAATCATCGAATGTGCTGCCAACGTATTTATTTTTCATTTTAAACGCCTCCTGACATAACTTGATTACGCCTTTTTTTTGCTGTTTCTAATTCTTGTTGAGGCGTTTTTTGAGTCTTCTTAATTATGCCATGCAACAAGACCATATTCTTCTCCCAAATTGTAAAGAATATTCTGCCTATACCTTGCGGTAAATCAGTTCTTACTTCCCATAAATCCTTATCTATTTTAACAACTTGCGGATAGCCAATAGGCCAAGTATATTCTATTGCTTTAATATCCTCGCCTATGGCTTTTTTTTCTTCATGTGTTCTCAATTTCAACCATTCTCTAACAGGCTCATTACCGGAAGGTGTTTTGTAAAAGTGCACTGTTAGGATTTTTTTAAGCATATTTTCAGTGTATCAAATTTGATACATTAAAGCAAGAGTTATTTTCTACTCTTTTTATTAATTTGCTGTATGTAGCGGTTTTGAATATTAATTAATGTATCTCCAAAATTACTATAAATATCGGCTGTGTATTTTTCTATTATATTGGCAGCATTGTCAGGAATAACAGTTTCCGGTCTGAATAATTCGTATACTTCAATATTTAAGGCATTGGCTATTTTTACCAGCGTAGCCGGTGAACCCCATTTTTTGCCGTTTTCAATGTCACTTAAAAAAGGTATAGATATATCGATTTTCTCTGCAAATTCAGCTTGAGAGAATTTGCGGCAACCTCTAATTCTCTTAATATTTTGGCTTGTAATAACCCTTAATTCCTGCTCTGTCATTAATTAACCTCACAGATAATTAAATATGCTATTGGCTTGACAAATATTGAATAACCTTATAAATTAAGGTAATTAGCTATATGATTAAGCATGTTTTCTAATAGCTAATATTTATGTTGTTTAGACCATTAATAAAATTGGAGAGAATTATAAAAATGATTATTAATTTATTACCTGAAAAAGAGCATAGCATTTTAATTTAATGATTTATTAAAGGAGGAGGAAGATGAGTGAAAAGAGATATATTTTTGAAGCAATTCAAATTAGAGCATTAGAAGATATACGCCGTTTTTATATTTTGGCATCTATAATTTCTCTGTCTTTAGGTGTAGGGATATACTTTTTTTTCAGGAATTCTCATATTTTATTTTTTGAATGGATGCCAATATTTAAATTTTTTAATGGCGTATATATACCAATTAAACATTCTTTTTTTGGTTCGGTTATTTTATTCAACATGCCTGATGCATTGTGGATTTTAATTATAATATTTTTTCTAAGGTATTTATGGTTTGATTATAAAAAATTGCAAAATATATACATTATAAGTATTTATGGAGTTGCTGTAATTATCGAGATGAGTCAATTGTCAAAATATATTCCGGGAACTTTTGATATATTAGACTTAGTTTTTATGGGTATAGCTGCTTTTGCTGAAGGCTTGTTATATAAAACACTATCAAAAAGGAGATCAGTATGAAAGAAAGAAAAAATGAGATATTACACATTGTAACAATAATTGCACTGCTAATTTTTATTGTATTAGGAATTGGAAGTACAGCATCTACGCCTTCTGTTGTGGATGAAGATTCAATTGAAACCACTAATGTAAGCAGTATAATGATTAAAGAAGGGAAAGTATTCGAGGTAGGAGTTGTTCCAATTAAAGATTTTACAACAGTAGGACTAATATTTGTTGAAACCTCTGTAACATATGATTCTAATGGAAGAATAATTGAAGGCTCTGAAATAACTTTTGAAATGTTAATGAGGGAAGCACAAAAATTAAGTGCAGATGCTATCATTAATATTAAAGTAGATGAGATAACCAGATATATTGAAACGGAACATGTAAGAACAGTTCCTCGAAATAATGAATATGGTACGACAAGAGAGGAAAGGGTAAAAGTAATAACTAAAAAAGTTGAATATAAAGCTAATGCTCTTGCAATAAGGTATACAGATGCTATTATCCCTGCTGGAAGATGAAATAGGTTGGATACAAAATGAATCAAAGGAAAAGGGATATGTCAGATAAAAATAAAGAAGATACTCAAGCTGCCTTTGAACGAGGAAGTACTTGTAGTTTGAATGATGACTTTGAACAAGGAATCAAAGAATTTTCTGAGGCAATTAAACTCAATCCTACTAAATTTGAATATTTTCAAAGTCGTGGAATGATATATGCAAAGGTAGGTCAACACAGACTAGCAATAGAAGACACAACAGAGGCGATTAGACTTAATCAAAATGATTCTACTTCATATCGTATTAGAGGAATGGCTTATTTTTGTATAGATCAGATTGATCAAGCAATCAAAGACTTAGATGAAGCAATTAAAATTAATCCTGATGACTATCTTGCTTATATGAGCCGTGGAGTGTCTTTTGTAACAAAGGGAAGTAAACTCAATAATGCATTAATGCAAGCAATGTATACCAATGTTGCAAGAGGAGATTTCGAGAGTGTTATTAAGTTAAATCCTGATAATTTAACATTAAACCATGCGAAAAATATGCTTTATAAAATTGGATATTAAAGAGGAATAATATGCAAGACATACGAGATTCATACGGCAACGTCTCTCTTCGTATTAATGGAAACGAAATCAGGGACACCAATGATAATGTCACGCACAGGATTATGGGTAGCGATATTAGAGACACTTACGGAAATGTAGTTTTTAGAATTATGGGAAGTGATATAAGAGACACCTATGGCAATGTAAAATACAGAATTATTGGTAGTGATATTAGAGATATTAATGGCAATGTGGTAAGCAGACTGTATTAATAATTATATAAAGTGATGGAGATACGTATGAAAAAAATTTTAGGATTAATAACAATAGTTTTACTTGTTATAAGCTGTGTTGGGATAGCCAGTATGGCTTCTGGGACAGATGAACTGGATTTAGCGATTCGTGACGCCTCGGATTATTTAAATGATAATATTCCCAAAGGAAGCATGATTGCTATTCTTAATATCCAATCAAGTTCTGCCACACTTTCAGATTATATTATAGACGAAC
>JGI24695J34938_10003245_pt1 | contig 11509 bp, 10 predicted proteins | sample TergutCo191P3_FD_34938 | JGI IMG/M metagenome (IMG submission 34938) | reverse complement strand
CTCGACCGTTATCTTCGACCCTGACAACATCGTTGCCTTCAAGAACCACAAGAATATTGGTACAAAAACCCTGCATGGCTTCGTCAACAGAGTTATCAACAACTTCAAAAACAAGATGATGAAGACCGTCGATGCCTGTCGTCCCAATGTACATACCGGGACGCATCCTGACAGCTTCCAAACCCTTCAAAACGGTAATATTTTGCGCGGAGTAATTATTATCAGTGCTCATTTTATTATTATAAAAAAAAATCATTATTAAATAAAGAGGTGTAAGGTTATAGTCTGGCTATAGAGTTTTTCCAAAAGCTGAAGTTTTGGAAAAGCCTCTATAAAAGGTTAAAAATTACTATCAAATTATTGACATTATTTACATTTATGTCATACTGAAAAAAATCACACAGGAGACAATTTATGGAAACTGTTACCAGCTTATTACACGACAGCGCAAATAAATACGGAGATTTACCTTATCTGGGAGGAAAAACCGGCGACAGCTATTCAACTATCAGCTTTAAGGAAACCGACCGGCTTTCATCGGTTTTTGCCGCTGCTTTAATCGGCAGAGGATTTAAAAAAGGCGACAATATTTCTATCCTTTCCGAAGGGCGGCCTTCATGGGTTATCTGCGAATACGGTCTTTTAAAAGCCGGCTGTACATCGGTGCCTCTTTCCACAAAGCTCCTTGAAGATGAAATAATTTTCCGCCTCGATCATTCTGAGTCAAAAGCACTTTTAGTATCAGAAAATAATTATCAAAAAGCCGCTCAGGCGGTAAAAAGCGTCCGCTCTAAGCCGGTTTTAGTTGTCATTTCAGATCGAAACGCGGAAATCGCAAAGGATAACGTAATTTTTTATGATGATATGATTGCAGAAGGAGAAAAACTGCTGTCCCAAAGCGATGAGTATAAAAATAAAATTAACGAAATTGAAAAAAGCCTGACTACAGATGACACTGTAACAATTAGTTATACATCAGGAACAACCGGTAACCCAAAAGGAATAATGTTAAGCCACCGTAATTATATCCACAATGCTTCTAACGCAATGAAAGTTGTACAGGTTGAAACAGGCTGGAAAAGTTTAATAATGCTGCCACTCGATCATTCATTTGCGCATACCGTCGGTCTTTATATTTTTGCCATTAAAGGTATGGCGATGTACTTCGTTGATGCCCGCGGCGGACCAATCGCGACCTTGCGGAACCTTCCAAAAAATTTAAAAGAGGTAAATTCCGACATCCTTCTAACAGTTCCCGCTCTTTCAGGAAATTTCATGAAAAAAATGAGTGCGGGAATCTCGGAAAAAAGCGCGTTTATCCAAAAACTTTTTAACAAAGGTGTCAAGGCAGGCATCGCCCGCGCGGGTAATGGCTATAATAAACCGCCTTTTTCCACACGGTTCGCGAATTTCCTGCCATGGGCAATAGCCAACGCCTTAATTTTTCCCAAACTGCGTTCTGTTTTTGGAAAAAATATCAAATATTGCATAGGAGGCGGCGCTCTTCTTGAAATAAAACAACAGGAATTCTTTAACGCAATCGGCGCTCCTGTTTATCAGGGATATGGTCTTACAGAAAATTCTCCGATTATCTGCTCCAACTCAGGAAAAAAACATAAATTCGGCACTTCAGGGGTAATAATCTCCAATCTTGATGTCCGTATTATGAAAGATATGAACATTGAATGTGCCACAGGGGAAATCGGCCAGATTGTAACAAGGGGCGGCTCCGTCATGAAAGGTTATTACAAAAATCCCGAAGCCACCGCTCAAACCATTATCGACGGTTGGCTCTGGTCTGGCGATTTGGGTTTCAAAGACGCAGACGGTTTCCTCGTGGTTACAGGCCGCGAAAAAGCCCTGCTTATCGCCGCTGACGGTGAAAAATACAGCCCGGAAACAATAGAAGATGCGATAATTAACACCTCAAAGTTTATAAATCAAATTATGGTTTATAATGAGCAATGCAAATTTACAAGCACCCTTTTCACGGTAAACGCCGAAGAATTAAAAGCTGAGGCGAAACGGCAGGGATTCGGCGCAGAAAGCGATCAGGATTTGGACAAAATAATCGGATTAATCCGCGATGATATATCAAATTTTACCAAACATCCCGATTATTCGGGAATTCAAATACAATGGCGGCCTGCGTCTTTTGCGATTATTCCGGGTGTTTTTGAAGAAAGCAACGGCCTTATTAACTCCACAATGAAGCTTGTGCGGCATAAGGTGCGGGATTTATACAAATCAAGGATTGACGAAATCTACGCCAAAGGTTCGGCGGATCCAATGATTCCGGGAAATAGGGCAGCGTTAAAAAGTATTATTACCGGAAAAAATTAACGCTAAAAAAATTTAAATTTTTACTTGCTATAATTTTTATTTTTTGTTATAGTTATTCCCTGTCTGCTTCTTTATTTTGAGGTAAAAACATACAAGTGTAAAACATGTGGATAAAATCGTGGATAATTTTTTAGGTTTTACCTGAAAAAAAGGAGATATCCCGGTAAATTAGATATGGATGATAAAAAGTAGCTAAATCCTTATGTAATAAGGATTTAGCATAAGACTACCATATCAGATATTAAGTAAATGTATGAAAATTCATACAAAAAAAGGCAAAGATTAAGTATTATCCTTATAATCAACCTGTGGATAACTTGTTGATTATATAAAAAAGGTAAAAAATGGTTGACTTGGATTATGAGGGAATCTGGAAAGAGACCCTTATCCAGTTGCAGAATGACCTAAGGGAGGAGGAATTCAGCGGCTGGTTTTCAGATATGAAATATCTGCGTACCCGGTTTGATGAACAAACCAATGAAAGCAGCATTATTGTAGGAATCCCGTCCGCTTTTCAACGCGATAAGGTAAAAACTCATTACTTATCCGCAATTAACACTAAGTTAAATAAAATATCAGAAAAAGAAATATTAGTTGATTTTGAAATAACCGGAAAAATTTCAAAAAAAGAAGCTTCCCTTCCAAATTCTGCCGTAAAAAATGATGATTCAAATACAACCGCTCCTGTAAAGTCAGCAAAAATTAAGGAAAAAAGGGGACAGCATCCCCAAATGCGGGATGATTATACATTTGAACGCTTTGTAAAGGGAGAAAACAACAATTTTGCGGCAAACGCAGCTGTCGCGATAAGTAAAAATCCCGGGAAGGCTTATAATCCATTTTTAATTTTTGGTGATATCGGTTTAGGAAAAACACATTTAATGCAAGCGATAGGTAATTACATACATGAAAATACAGATCACCGGGTTATTTATATATCTTCAGAAAATTTCCTCAATGAGTATCTTGACGGTCTTGGCCAGAATAAAATGCCGGTTTTTAAAAATAAATACCGTCAAACCGACGTTCTATTAATGGACGATATCCAATTTTTTACAGATAAACCTGGTGTTCAGGAAGAGCTGTTCCATACTTTTAACGCTCTTCTTGACGCGAAAAAACAGCTAATTTTTACCTGCGACCGGCCAATATCAGAGTTAAAAAAATTTTCAGATCGACTGATTTCACGCCTTGATACAGGCGTAAAAGCAGATCTTCAGGCTCCGCGCTACGAAGAACGCAGCGCTATATTAATATCTGTGGCTCGTTTCAGAGGAGTTGTTATTGCAGACGAAGTAATAGACCTAATGAGTAAAAATATATCGTCAAATGTCCGCGATTTAATTGCGGCCCTTAATAATCTGATTGCCTACACGGAACTTATGGGAAAACCAATAACGGTAGAAATAGCTCAAAGACATCTGAAAAATATTTTTAATTCTTTCATACAATCAAATTTATCAATGGACAATATAATAAGAGTGGTTGCCGATAATTTCGGACTTACCCCAAATGACTTAAAAGGAAAGAAAAAATCACAAAATATTGTTTTTGCCCGTCAGCTTGCGATGTATATAGGCAAGGAAATAACTGAATATTCACTTACAGAAATCGGACAGGATTTTGGAGGAAAAGATCATACAACTGTAATGCATTCAATAAATAAGATAAAGGGAAAGCTCCTTACGGATCCAACCCTTGAATCCACAATAGATACTCTTAAACGTTCTATTAAAGAATACAGTGCAAAACATTGAAAAAGATGTTATAATATTGTGAATAAAATATGATATGTGGAAGATGTGGATAATTTATATCACTTATACATACTATGTTATAAACGTAAGTGTATAATATATATAAACTTAAGTGATTTTTCCACAATTTCACCGGATTATTATTACTGTTATTATATTTATATATATATTAATATAAAAAGGAGGAAAAAATGAAATTTACATGCAATAAAGAGGTTCTTCTAAAAGAAATTTCCATAGCTCAGGAAATTATTTCATCAAAAAACGCGATTTTAATATTATCAAATATTTTTCTTGAAGCGGTTAATGACAGCCTTATTATAAAAGCCAAAGATATGAAGGTAAACTTTCAGACAAAAGTTCCTGTTACGGTATTAGAAGAAGGATCAACTACTGTTTACGGAGATAAATTTTTTGGNATAATAAGCACTTTTCCTTACGATGAAATAGAATTTTCGCAAAAAGATAATATTGCAGTTATTAAACCTACTACTCAAAAAAAACCTGAGTATAAATTAAAAAGCATAGCATCAGATAAATTTCCCGAATTTCCGGTTTCATCAGATTCGTTTTTTGATATGCCCATAAAAGATTTTAAGGAAATGATACAACAAAGCGTGTTTGCTGTTTCCGATGATGAAACGCGTTATTTTATGAACGGCGTTTATTTGGAAAAAACCGAAGACATGATAAACATGGTAGCGACAGATGGAAGGCGTTTAGCTTTTATTGGAAAAAAAGCTGATAAAAAAATAAAAGAATTTCAGGGAATTATTATTCCGCCAAAAATTCTTTCTATTGTAATTAAAAGATCCGGAGATGAAGGACTTATAAGCATTTCAATAAGCGATAAAATGATTTTTATTAATTTCGCTTCATATCAATTTTCTTCCGTTTTGATTGAGGGAATGTTTCCGAATTATAAAAAAGTTATTCCTGAAAATCAGGATTTTTCTCTTTCTGTAAAACGTGATGAAATGTTAGACGCTCTTAGGCGCGTTTCACTTATGGTAGAAAAAAAATCACATAGGATTTATCTCGGCATTTCATCGGGAAAAATGGCTGTTTCATCGGAAGAAAGTGAAATCGGAACAGTAGAAGATGAAATCCCCTGTAAATACGACGGTGAGGATATTAACATTGCTCTTAATTACCGTTACCTTGAAGAGCCTTTCAAAGTAATGACAGATGATGAAATTATTATCCGCTTTACAAGCTCCACAAAAGCTATAACAATCGAGCCTGTTCCCCAAAAGGATTTTTTCCATATTGTAATGCCGATGCAGTCATAAATATGTATTTTTCTTCCCTGCGTACAACGGCATTTAGAAACCTGGTTGATGCAGAGGTTTTTACAGGCGCAAAAGATGTTTTTCTTATCGGAGAAAACGGTCAGGGAAAAACGAATTTTCTTGAAGCTCTTTACTTCTGCGCGTACGCGTCATCTTTCAGATCCGCGCACGACAGTGAATTAGCGCATAACGAATTTAAAAATTTTTCCGCCGAAGTAAAACTTTCAAAATCAGTTAATGATGAAATACTTGTAAAATTTGAAAACGGAAAAAAATTAATTTTTATTAACGGCAAACGCGCCGAAGATCGAAAAGACCTTCTTTCTGTTGCGCCTTGCATTGTTTTCTGCCACGAAGACATGGATTTTGTGAACGGCAGCCCGGAAAAACGCCGCTGGTTTTTCGATCAGACATTAAGCCTTTACGACCCCGTCTACCTTGAGGATCTGCGGCGTTACCGGAAAGTACTCAAAACACGAAACACGATTCTTCGCGATTATTCGCAGCAAAAAGGAAATCCGCAGGAAATTCTTGATGCGCTGGATCCGCAGTTTGCCTCATACGGCTTAAAATTAATGGAAAAACGTGAAAAAGCCGCAAAGGAGTTTTCCGGTGTTTTCAGCCCTTTATACGAAGAAGTATCGGGCATTGGCGGTATAACTGTACGTTATATTCAATCATGGAAAAAGCAGGCAGCCGCGAAAGACAGCGAAGGCGGCACAGCTTGCAATCCAACTGTTGAGCAGATACTTTCGCATCTCAAGGAAAGACAGTCCCACGACATTGGAGCGGGTATTTCACTTTCAGGTCCGCACCGTGACCGTTATCAATTTTCGCAGATTACAGTTTCATCTGCGCAGGCGGCGGCTCATAACGGGATTGATTTTACATTAAAAGCGTCAACCGGGCAAAGGAGACTTCTCGCTCTTCTTTTAAGAACGGCTCAGGCATGCCGTTTTTCCAAAGAGACCAGACAAAACCCGGTTCTGTTACTCGACGATGTCCTCCTTGAAATGGACGGTGAAAAAAGGCGAAAATTTATTACAGCGCTGCCATCTTATGATCAGGCTTTTTATACCTTTCTGCCCGACGAACCGTATCAGCGTTATAAAAAAGATGATACATTGGTTTACTATGTGAACGAAGGAAAGTTCTCAGCATGAAAACGGCGGGCGACATACTTTCCGCTCTTTTTGACGAACGGTTTGTAAAAAAAGCGCACGGGTATTCTAAATTTTTTGATTCATGGAAAGATATAACTGAAAAAAACGGAATCGGCGCGGCTTCAGATCACTCAAGGATTAAAGATCTGGACAAAGGCATAGTGTTAGTTGAAACAGATCACCCAGGCTGGAAACAAATCATTCAAACTAAACAAAGCAAACTGTTAAATGATTTTCGAATCCGTTTTCCGCAGCTTGATATTTCCGGCATATCTTTAATACTTGGAAACTGCGCGTCTGACGAAGCGGCTGCGGATAAAATAAATATCACAGCTAAAGAAGCGGGTGAAATATCTAAAAACAAAGAAGAGGATATTCAACTTGATAATAAAAAAAATGTAATAAAAGGTTTAGACGCTATAAATGATGATGACTTTAAAGAAACATTAAAAAAACTAGGTCAGACAATCATCGAAAGGGAAAAAGGGCGCTTTAGCAGGCGTGACTAATTTTTTTAAAAATGATAAAATATTCTTTGATAAAAACAATTAATTTCCAAACCTAAGGATATATAAAGTGGCAAAAGCTGATACAACTCGTACCGAAAGTTCGGGCGAATTACCAACAGGCAAAGTAATTCCAATAGCGATAGAAGATGAAGTAAAAATAGATTATTTAAATTACGCAATGTCTGTCATTGTGAGCCGCGCTCTTCCTGATGTGCGGGACGGGCTCAAACCTGTTCACCGCAGACTGCTTTATGCTATGGATGAACTGGGCTTACGTCCCGGAGCGTCAACCAAGAAATGCGCGCGCATCGTCGGTGATACAATGGGTAAATACCACCCGCACGGCGACGTGTCGCTTTATGACTCTCTTGTGCGCATGGCGCAAGATTTTTCCCTTAGATATCCTTTAATTCACAAACAAGGCAATTTTGGCAATATTGACGGCGATGGTCCTGCCGCCATGCGCTATACCGAGGCGAAGCTTGCGAAAATCGGCGATGAAATGCTTGTGGATCTGCACAAGGAAACTGTGGATTTTGTTCCTAATTTTGACGAATCCGAATTTGAGCCTGCGGTTCTGCCTTCGGCGATTCCAAACCTGCTAATCAACGGTTCCAGCGGAATTGCCGTAGGCATGGCGACAAATATGGCGCCGCATAATCTTGGCGAAATCTGTAACGCGATTTGCGGCCTAATCGATAATCCCGGCATCAGTAATGATGAATTAATGCGTTTCGTTCAGGGACCTGATTTTCCCACAGGCGGGGTTATTTTCGGTCGTAAAGGCATTAAAGAAGCATACAGAACAGGAAGAGGCAAACTGCTTGTCCGCGGGAAATTTAACATTGAAACAACCAAGCAAGGCAAAGAAAAAATCATTTTCACCGAAATTCCGTATGGCGTGAACAAAGCGCCGCTTCTGGAAAAAATCGGACAATTAATGCGCGATAAAATTATTGACGGTATATCCAACGCGAACGACGAGTCCGATAAAGAAGAAAATATCCGCATTGTTATCGAATTAAAAAAAGGCGCGATTGTAAAAGTTATTTTAAATCAGCTATTTTCAAATACGCAGCTTCAATCGACTTTTGGCATTATCAATCTTGCGCTTGTCGGAGGAAAACCGCAGTTACTCACATTGAGAGAATTGGTTTATCATTTTGTTGAACACCGTGTCGATGTAGTAACACGCCGCACCCGCTACGAATTAAGAAAAGCCGAAGAACGCGCTCACATTCTTGAAGGTCTGCTAATCGCGCTTGCCAACATAGACGAAGTAATCGCCATTATCAAGAAAAGCCGCGATGTCACGGCAGCGCGGCTCAAACTGCAGGAACGCTTTCTGCTCTCCGAAGCCCAGTCCCAGGCGATTGTCGATATGCGCCTCGGCCGCCTGACCAGCCTTGAAGTAGAAAAGATTGAGCAGGAACTGGCTGAAATAAAAACCCAAATTGAATATTATAAATCCTTGTTAGCTGACGAGAAAAAACTTCGCGGCGTCATTAAAAATGAGACAATAGAAATTGCTCAAAAATTCGGCGATGACCGCCGCACAGAAATAGTCGCGGGCGAGGTTGAAAACATCAACATCGAAGACTTAATCAAAAAAGAAGAAATGATGATTCTTATTTCAAACCTTGGTTATGTGAAACGCGTGCCGGTATCCGCGTATAAAAACCAGGGACGCGGCGGCAAAGGAATGCAAAGCGCGAAACTTACAGAAGATGATTTTGTCGAGCAGATTTTTGTCGCATCAACACATGAATATATAATGTTTATTACAAGCGCGGGAAAAGCTTACTGGATGAAAGTCCACGAACTGCCCGAAGGCAGCCGCACGAGCAAGGGTTCGCATATAAAGAGCCTGCTGACAGTTTCGCCTAACGAAGACATCACCGCGATTGTTTCGCTAAAGGACTTTAGCGACAGTGAATACCTGTTTATGGGAACAGCATGCGCTGTCGTAAAAAAAGTAAAAACCAGCGAGTTTATTAACGCCAAAACAAGAGGTATTAACGCTATAAAACTTGACGAAGGCGACAAGCTGGTAAGCGCTTTATTAACAAAGGGCAAAGACGAAGTTGTGTTAATCTCGCGCAGAGGGAAAGCTCTTCGTACACATGAAGATAAAATCCGCGCGATGGGGCGTTCTTCACGCGGCGTTACCGGCATGAAACTCGCAAACGGCGATGAATTAACCGGAATGCTCAGGGTTGATGATAAGGAAAAAATGCTGATTATTTCTGAATTTGGTTTCGGGAAACGCATTGAATTCAGTGAATATACTTCGCATGGACGCGGTACCGGCGGACAGAGAGTTTCCACAATTACTGAAAAAACCGGCGAAATTGTCGGCTGCGTAAGCGTTCAGGATAATGAAGATATAATGTGCATCACAAGTCAGGGCAAGTCAATTAAATTAAAAGTGAAAGATGTCCGTATTTTTGGAGCTTCAGCGCAGGGTGTAAAGATACTAAGCATCGATAAACCTGATTTTGTCATCGGTCTTGACAAAATAATCAAAGAGGACGAAGCAGCGCAGCAGCAGACAGAACAAACAGAAATAACCGCTGGTTCCGAATCTAAAGATGATAATTCTCAGGATTTACCTTTTGATGATTCTTAATCTGAGCGTTTAAATCCATAATATTCTGCAATAAAAACAAATTTAATCTAATGTTAAATTTAAAAGATATTGTTATAATTAACTCAAAGGAGAAGATAATGAAAAAATCAATTTATCTGCTTATATTAATTATTCCTATAATGAGCTGCGCAAGCACAGAAGATCAACAATTAACGCGGCAGGCAAGCGCAGGTAGTTCGACTGCGCAGACATCTACAGGCGGTTCAACAGCAGACATAGTTAACGGTATAAACGATTTTTCTGATGTAATTGGAAAAGACTTAAAACTTACATCCGTTTTCATTAGCGGAATGGCAGCGCCAAACCGTTATACAGCGCCTTATTCTCTTGGCGAAAATCATGCAATCACTATAGGTCAAATGGCAACAACAATGATGGCATCTTTTATTGAACCTGAAAATCTAAAAGAGCGTGAATTTACTGCTTATATGCAAAATGCCTACGCATGGGCAGAAGAAAACAACCAGTTTGTTCTTCTTTCCAAAACAGCAGATAACTGCGAAGTACGCCTGAACTTTAGTCTTTAATCTGATAAAGGCTGTGTTTTTATCGCTACAACAATTCCCTCAAATTCATATATCATTTTAGTTCATGATATTATATTGACATATATATGCAAATGTATTAATTTGTAATAATATTTATTATGGAGAATAAAATGGCTACTATTCAAATACGTGTAGAAGATAATATAAAAACTGCCGCAGATTCATTATTTAATAATCTTGGGCTTGATACATCAACTGCTGTCAGAATGTTTTTATCGGCTGCAATAGAAAGAGAAGGTATTCCCTTTGCTATTAAGCGCCGGAAACCTAACGCTGATTTACTTGGAGCAATACAAGATACCCGTAATCGTAAAAATTTACATGGGCCTTATAAAACCGCGAAAGAAGCCGTTACAGCAATGTTGGAAAATTAATTAATGCTGGAAATTGAATTTACTAATAAAATGAAACGCGATGCGAAATTAATGAATAAACGTGGTAAAGATATGACTAAATTATTAAGAACATTAGAGATATTGGCAAATCGTGAAGTTTTACCAAAACGTTATAAAGACCATCAGTTATCTGGAGATTTAAAAGATTTCCGTGAATGTCATATAGAACCTGACTGGCTATTAATTTATCAGGTTTTTGAGGAAAAGTTAATACTTTCTGCTTCTGGTACAGGAACACATTCTGATTTATTTATCTAAAATAATTGAGGGTTATAGAATATTTCACGTGAAACATTTAAAAAAGATGTCAGACGCTAATTTTGCCAGATATTCTGTTGTTTTAATTTAATGTTTCACGTGAAACATTAAATGTTCTTTCCGCCTTCTTCTGTCCCTGTTGTCTCTTTGTCGCAAGCCGTTTTTCCTTGCTGGCTTTACTTGGTTTTGTTGGTTTGCGTTTCTTTGGAATTCTGGCTGATGCCGTGATTAATGCCTCCATACGGAAATAGGCTCTTTCCAGATTAATCCGCTGGGAACGTTCTTCATCAGAAGTTAGTATAATTTCATTATCGCTGGAAATACGGTTTGCAAGTAATGATTTAACTCTTTCCATTTCCGCCTCAGTAAGCCCTTCCAATTCATTAAGGCGGACTCTTAGCGTTACTTTAGTATTTAGTTTATTTACATTCTGACCGCCATGTCCGCCGGATCGGGAAAAAGAAGCTTCGACATAAACGCGTATAGATTGTTTTAATAAATAGCTATTCAAGCTGGTTCCTATTTGTATTAATTATATTTCACTAACAATGTGAGTAAAAATCTTTCTTTTTCTATATTTACCCTTTATGTAGT
>JGI24695J34938_10003240_pt1 | contig 11520 bp, 6 predicted proteins | sample TergutCo191P3_FD_34938 | JGI IMG/M metagenome (IMG submission 34938) | reverse complement strand
ATATTATATGCCGTGAATCTTTTCCATTGCTATAGCGGCTGCCGCTGTACAGGCTGTTTCTGTGCGAAGAGCGCGCTCTCCCATTGAGAGCCTGAGGAATCCCGCTTTCTCAAATAAATTTCTTTCCCTGTCAGACCAGCCGCGCTCAGGACCGATCGCGATAACAGCGGGGCGGCTTGTCTGGGTAATATTAAAAAGAGAGCCTTCGGCGCGTTCATTGTCCATTGCGATTAAAAGCGGAATGCGGTTTTCATTGATTTTATCCCACGGCCTTTTTTCGAGCCACATATCGGCGCTTTCGTACAACGTCAGACTGGGCAGCAGCGTATCGCGGGCTTGAACCGCTCCCTCTAAAAGCGCGGCGTAAGAGCCGCCGTCTGTCAGTAATTTTGTGTCACGGTAACTTTTTTCGCAGGTATCGGCTGTAAAAATATCGATAAAAGACACTCCGATATTTGAAAGATCCCTTAAAAGGCGGCGCATTTGGATCGGGCGCACAAAAGAAACCGCTATTCTTAAGCGGAGGCGTTCAGGCGGGGGATCAAAACAGTTTAAAGTATAATTTACTGAGCCGTCGAAATTTATTTTTTCGATGATGCCTGTTCCGCGTTTTCCTCCGATGATGCCGGCGTCAAATTCATCGCCCGGTTTTTTATGAAGAACTTTTAAAAGATGAATAGTGCGCTCATCACGGCGCGGAAGGCTGCGGCCAAGTTCATATTCTTCAAATAAAATTATGTTCACCGCGTAATTATATCAAATAATCGCTTTTTTTTCATTACGGAAGTTCAAAAACTTCTCCACTTTCATCGTTAAAGCTGCCGATCTTTTTTCCGTCTTTATGAATTTTTTCTAAGACAGCGTTAGTCACAAGCGATCTTGTTTTAAAACGCGCGGTTTTATTAACAAGAATTCTTGCGCGCACTGCTGGTCGGCCTGTTACAGTGAACCCTGTTTCGGCTGACCAGAAAAAAGAACAGTTGCCGGCGTCAATGCCAAAATGCCATGAAATTTTATCATTCTTTAATAACTCGTTTACAAAACCGCACGCCTTTGTCACAGGATGATAAGATCTATCAATCGGCGAACCGAAACAGGCAAGTATTGTATCGCCTTCATAACCCGCGACAATAGCTCCTGAATTAAAAATAAATTTTTTGGCTGTTGAATAAAAAGCTCTTTTAACTCTTCCCGCGTCGGATGAATTTTCCTTGTCTTCCCTTCCGAGTAAGTTTGCGTCTTTAATCGCGATTACGGCTGTAAATGAATTTGTCACCTGCGACAGCCGGGGATAACCGGTGTTTATCAAATCTTTAAGAACGTCTTTGGGAACCGAAGTCCTGTACGCATAACGGAAAGTGCGCGCCCTGTAATTCAAATAAGCGCATTTAGCGGAAAAAATTATTATAGTCCCGGACAATGAAGCGTTCAATGAAATTATTGGATCTATCCAATATGAAAAATATGTAAAAACGCCCGCAAAAACAAGAGCCGATAAAAAACTTAAAAAAATTCCTGAAGGCAGAAGAATTACAGGACGCATTAAAAAAATAAATACTAAAACAATCAACGATGAAATAACTGACCAGAAAATTACCGCTCTTTCGTTTGCAGGTTTTATATGGCTGCCTGTTATAAGAACATTTGCAAGCAAAGCGGAATATTCCGCGTTGGGAGCAGGCCCCATAATACAAAAAGACTGCTCAAGCTCATGCATTAATACAGAATATGATAATGAAAACTGATCATATGCTCTTCGCATTAAAATAAAAGAAGGAATTAAATTGTTTCTTTCCGCGATAAGAGCGTTAATAATTTCTATATAAAACGGATCAGTATCCGCGATTTCATCTTCGATGCTTTTTATTAACGCCGATTCAACTCCGCTAGAAAAAAATAAATCGAGTGAGTTAATAAAAATTTTACGCGAAGCAATCCATGAAACGCGGTTTTCAGCGTTAGGTGATCTTAAAAGCTCCTCGAATAAAGACTGGCAGTGATCGTAAATAAAAAGCGGAATCATATCAGGCGATGTAAGCGAGAACGCCTTATATTCATTCGCCTGAATCATAGCGTTATACATCGCTGTCTCAGCTTCTTTATATTTCCTGAAGATATCAATATCAATTCTGCGGAGATTAACATTCGCGTCTGTAATAATGTTTCCGTTTTTATCAAGATGAATATCAATATCCGTGGCGCTGTGGCTCCTCAGCCATAAAATTCTGTTTTGGCCGGAAAAGCGCGGGGATTCGCCTCCCAGTGATTCGATCCGGGAAACAGCGTACCTGTTTTTTAAACCCGCGTAAACAGGATGCTCTGTCAGTGTCTCAGGATCAACAGGCCTTACGCGCCTTAGTTTTCCGTCGCTGTCTGTTTGTATTCTTGCGTCCGCCTGAAGATAGTTTCCAAAAACCGCGGCGGAGCGGATTAAATCTTCGTCTCTGTCAACTAACGCGGATATAAGGCGGTCTCTTCCCTGAAGAGAAAGCTCCACAACTTGATCGACAAAAACCGGCGCCTGCAAAGGATTTACAGCGCCCATTCGAATGCCTTCAAAAAGATTTTTAATATTCGATCCCAGTAAATTATATTCATCAACAAAGCGCCGTCTGACTTCTGTATCCGTAAGCGTAATAGGTGAAGCGGAAGGGGACACGCGGCCCGCGAGAACAAAATTTGACGCTTCCATTTCTGTAAGAGTTACAAGAGCGGTAAAAATATCACCGCTTTCGATAATATCATCAGTTTCTATGACAAGGATTTCCCGCGATACATTTGGCTGTTTATAATTTAAAAGAAAATCATAATGAATGCCGAGAATGGGGCCCGACAGGAAAAAGTTTAAAAGAAAAACGATTCCTACGGCGCCCGCTAATCCGCAAAGAAGCATCAATATTGATATTCTAAAAGGAATATGAGAAGACATTATTTAAATTTCGGCATTTTATATTATTTTTTAAAACTCATGTGTACTTTAAATTCTTTTTTATGATAAAATACTAAGCGGAAAAGCATAAATTAAGGAGATGATATGAAAAAGGCATTTTTAGACGATAATTTTTTACTTGAAAATGAGACGGCTGTGAGCCTGTATGAAATAGCGAAAAAAGAACCTATTTATGATTATCACTGTCATTTAATTCCGCAGGAAATCGCGGAGAATAAACCTATGAGCGACATCGGGAGCGCATGGCTTTCAGGCGATCACTACAAATGGCGCATGATGCGCGCGATGGGAATTAACGAAGAAAACATCACCGGAAACGGCTCTAATTACGAAAAATACTGCTCGTTTGTACGCACAGTCGGGAATCTGATTGGAAACCCGCTTTATCACTGGACGCATCTTGAATTGCAAAGATATTTTGGCATCTATGATATTCTTACGGAAAAAAAAGCGCGCGAGATTTGGGATAGGGTTAACGATCTTCTGCAGACGCCCGAACTTTCGGTAAAAGGAATATTCGAAAAATTTAACATACACGCTGTCGGTACTACAGACGATCCTGTTGATTCGCTTGAATACCACAAGGCAATAGCGGAAGGGAGCGCCGCAATCGGAAATATTAAAACAAAGGTGATTCCCACATTCAGGCCGGACAAGGTTTTAGCGCTTAACGCCCATGATTTCAGCTCTTATATCGCGAAACTTTCCGAGACGGGAAAAGTTAATATAAAAAATGTTAATGATGTTCTTGCGGCGCTGGAAAAACGCCTTGACTTTTTTATAACTCACGGCTGCCGTTCAAGCGATCACGCCCTTGAATATCCGCCTTACGCCGTTTTAAAAGACAGCCAGATTGATGAAATTTTTAAAAGAGCTCTCGCCGGGAAAAGCGTAACGCGGGAGGAAGCTGACGCATATACCGCAAAAATATTAACATCGCTTGCCGCTCTTTATTCAAAAAAGAATATTGTAATGCAGCTTCATCTATCTTCGATCCGGAACGTTAACACAAATTATTTTAAAAACCTCGGCCCTAATACAGGCTTCGACGCGGTCTGCGATAATAAGATAAGCAAAAATCTTGCCTCTCTTCTTGACGCTATGAATTCGGAAAGTACAGGCGGTCTTCCCAAAACAATTATTTATACGCTGAACCCAAAAGATTATTACCCGATTGCGACAGTTATCGGAGGATTTCAGGATTTTTCATGCGCCGGAAAAATGCAGCTAGGGTCTGCATGGTGGTTCTGCGATCACAAAGACGGAATGGAAGAACAGATGCGCGTTCTTGCGAACCTTGGGCTGCTGCCCGCCTTTGTAGGAATGTTAACGGACAGCCGCAGCTTTCTCTCCTATCCGCGCCACGAATACTTCCGCCGCATTATGTGCAATTTAATCGGCAAATGGGTAGAAAACGGCGAGTTCCCTGACAACAACGAAAAACTTGAATCAATTGTGCGCGACATTTCCTTTACAAACGCGCTTCGGTATTTCGGATAAGGGATATTTATTGAGGTTGCTCAAAAATTTAGATTATAATATTTTTTTATTAAAAGGCAAATATGACAGCTGAGTATAGCCTTGTCAGCTAGAATGGTTGGAATTATTTCATGTGTTTACTGACGAGTCTGTCCAGCGTTTTAGAATTTTTATATATAAAGTTATTTTGTATCGCCGGACAGACCCACAAATAAAATCTTATCTAACGCAACCATAGACGCTGCCAAGGCTTTGCACAGCTGTCATATTTGGATATTATTAAATATACATTAACCGAAGTTGTTCAATAATTAAAGTTATCGAACAACTCTGTTAACTGAAGCTGTTAAAAAACATCAACAAAAATATTAATTGTAAAAATATCCAGTACAGCATGAGCGCAATATTAAATATATTTATTGGCGGGAGTAGGCTGTGGGCAGGCAAAACTATCTTTGGCGCTCTTTGTCGGAGAGACCTAGCACCAATTAGTTCTGTTTCGTGCAAATTAATGTGGATTTTTATATAAGTGCTGGGGCTCGTAGACAGGCTCCGCCAAAAGTTTTGCATACCCGCAGCCTGTCACGCCTATATAATCTATATGATTATACACTCATGCCGTATTGACAGTCTAGAAAAAATAATTCAATTACAGTTTTATAACAGCCTCATTTAATATTTTAGCTCGCCTGTTATATAGGCGCGGGGCGTAGTTTCGCCTTCGGGGATTATTAAGAGTTCGCCTGTTTCGGAAATTCCTGTGAGTGTGCCTTTAATTTCCTTTTCTGATTCCGCCGCGCCGTTTTTAAAAATTACCTGCTCGTCCTTTTTGAAAAAGCGCTGTTCGATACGCTGTTTCCAGTTTTTGCTTTCCGGCATTAACGGCGATTGATCTGTTTCCAGTTCGCTGTATAATCTTAAAAGAATTTTTTCTAAAAGTATAAAACGATCGTCAGGTTTAATTTCGATTTCAGAGCTTAGAGCGATGCTTGCGGCCTTTTCTTTTAAAAATAAAGGAAATGTTTTTTGAGCGATATTTACGCCTATCCCGATATGAATAATTCCGCCGCTATTTTCGGTTAAGATGCCGCCTGCTTTTTTATTTCCGATCATTATATCGTTAGGCCATTTAATAAATATTTTTACAGGCGGTTTTTTTTCCTCTTTTTTTTCTTTTTCGTTTTGTAACACAAGAATAAAATCTTCGACAGCAAGCGATACCGCAAGTCCTGTCCGCAGCGTTATTGCGGGCGGAATATCTTCTATTTGCGCGTAACGCAGAAGAATTGTAAAGGGAAGGCTTGTCTTTTTTTCGGCCAGCCATTGCCTTTCGGGGATTCTTCCCCTGCCCGCTTCCTGATAATCGGCGCATATAACGGTTCCATGAGCGCAGCCATCGTCCGCTAACCGCCTTGAAATATCCATTGTGCTAGAAACCGTCTCCTCATAAAAAACCGGCGCGTTAAAAGGATTAAGTATTTTCATTCTTTTCATATTTATGATATTATACTCGTATGAACATGGTGTGTCTTGATCTTGAAGGCGTTCTTATTCCGGAAATCTGGATTGCGTTCTCCGAAGCCGCAGGTATCGCGGAGCTCCGGCGCACAACAAGAGACGAGCCTGATTACAATAAACTGATGAATTTCCGCATTGATATATTAAAAAAAAATAATTTAAAGCTTCCCGACATTCAAAAAGTGATATCAGGCATGGAGCCTCTTCCCGGCGCGGCTGAGTTTACAAATACGCTTCGGGAAAAAACGCAGCTTGTTATCCTTTCCGATACTTTTGAGCAGTTCGCAAAACCTCTTATGAAAAAGCTTTCATGGCCTGCATTGTTTTGCAATTCACTTGTTATAGATAATGATTTAAATATTACAGGCTTTACACTGCGTCAAAGCGAAGGAAAGAAACAGGCGATAAAAGCGTTTAAGTCGATGAACATGCAAATTTTTACAGCGGGCGATTCATATAACGATCTTGCAATGATACGCGAATCACACTCAGGCTGCCTTTTCCGCGCGCCTTTGCAAATCAGAAAAGAATGTACAGATTTAAAATGCGTTGATACTTACGATGAACTGCTCGCGGAGATTGACAGGTTTTTAGTGTCAGTCACCCCAATATCTTCTTAAGCGTATAATCATTTTGACGCCAGTCCTTTCCGGTTTTTACGCGGAGATCAAGATCGATCTTCCAGTCAAATATTTTTTTTAATTCTTTAAGAGCGCCAAGGCGTATCGCTTTGATCATTTCGCCTCCCTTGCCTACTACCATTCCTTTTTGAGATTCGCGCTCAACCATGATAAACGCTCTTACCCAAAGATTTACCCGGCTGTTTAATTCCTCGCCGCCGTTTTTAAATTCCATGTCCGCGATTTCGACATACAGCGAATGAGGCAGTTCCTGGCGAAGGCGGTTGATCGCCTGCTCGCGGATAATTTCCGCGATTCTAAAACCTGTTTCCTGATCTGTGTAATATTCCTCGCCGTAAAGAGGCTGGCCTTCGGGAGCCATTTCGAATAACGTACTTAAAAGTTCATCAATGCCGTTTCCTGTAACAGCGGAAATTAGGTGAATGCGGTTATCATGCTTTGGCGCTTTTGGAAATTTTACCGGAAGCTCGCAAGGCTGAGGAATCTCTGAAAGACCTTCAGCGTCGCTTAAAGAAGGAAAACGGCTTTGTAAGAAATCCTTTGTTTTATCAGTATTCGCTGATTGTATATCTGTTTTGTTTACAGCGAAAATTATTTTTTCAGCTAACGGCGCAAGAAGGGAGGCGATCTCCTCTTCTTCCTCTCCCGGAGAACGGGATGCGTCCAATACATAAAGCACAAGATCGCTTTCTGTTAATGCGCGCTGCGATACATCCATTAAAAGCTTGTTCATTTTCTTTTCGCCTGAATGACGGCCGGGAGTATCAATAAAAACAAGCTGCCCTTTACCGCTGTTTACAATTCCGCGTATTGCGTTACGCGTCGTCTGCGGCACCCTGCTTACAATTGCAACTTTTTCGCCGCACATTTTATTAAGCAAAGTTGATTTACCCGCAGAAGGCCGTCCGATGATCGCTACAAACGCGGATTTTTTTTGATTATTGACATTCACGCTTTGTTACCTGACAACCATTACCTGTCTGATTTCATCGATATCTGGAGCAACAATGCGTATATAGTACATTCCGCGGGCAACAGGAAGACCTGCGTTGTTTGTGCCGTTCCATCCGTCTGTCCAGATACCCGGCTCGCGGTATTCGTTTCGCCTGATCGATCTTACAAGAGTTCCGTCCAGCGTGTAGACTTGGATTGTAACTCTTCCCGGGCGCACTAGCTGATAACGGAGGTATGCGATTTCCCTGTTATTCGAATTAATCACGTTATTCAAAATCGTGACGCCGCCTCTTTGCTGCCTCATGTTTTGAATATCAAAACCAAACGGGCGCACAAGATAGTACCAGTCAGAAGGAATTGCAGCGTTAGGCAGTATATCAAGCCTTGCGATATACATGTCCGAAGACGGATTAGTAAACCGAAAAATAAATTCTATTTTATCGCCGCTTGAATAAGAAGCGGTATTTTCTAAATTGAAGGCAAACAAAGGAGACGCTGACGAAAACGGAGGTAAAAATTGCTGCGAGGGTATAATATCCGCGTTAAGTGTAGGAGCTGCATTATAAAATCTTGTATGTATATTATTAGGAAGCCATAAACCTCCTGTATTCCTGCTTCTTACAGGAGCTATCGACGGATTCCTTAATGCGGACGGAATATTCGAAGCCCATATAAACTCAATAGCGTTTGCCGTTATACTGCCGCCTAACCGCACCTGTATATCTATATCGCCTTTTTTTTCAAGGTAATCAAGATATACATTAATTCCGTCCGCTCCTGTAAAATTCCAGATAACTCCGGTATCAGTAATTAATCTGTCGTAAAACTCATTTGAATTTCTGAAACCGTCGAAATTTAAAGGATTAACATATCTTGCCCACACAGGCCATGCAAAGTAACTGTCTGATGTGGAAGTGCTTGGCGGTATGGAGACAAGCACATCAGTTACACGGCGGATAACTGTTCCGCCTGTACCGCTAAAACTAGCCGGAGTAACCGAACCGCCATTGCCGTCTTTTAACTCTATCATCATCGGAACAGTAAGCACCCTGTACGGCGGAAGGAGAACTTTATCAATATCAACAGGTACTATCGGATCTGTTCCGGTATACGCTTTATAATCCTCATTTAAAAAACCGGGATCATCGGGCGTACCGACCAGATGTTTGTTGCCAGAAACTGAAGCATAACTTGTATATCCCCAATCAAGCGGATATTTCGGAGATGAATAATAAAGATAGAAAATATCGCCGGGTTCGCCGAGAGCGGGATCTCTCCAGTCCATAGCCTGCAAAGCCTGATCAACCATATTCTCAACTGCGAAATAACCGCCTGAAAGAGCTGAAGGAGTAAGAACCATGTCATATAACGTAAAAAGATTATTAAGGGAAAAATTATTCTGCCATTGCAAAATATAACCTAAATTACCCGAATATATAAGATTGCTTCGAAGGTTTTCTTCATCGCTGCCTTCATTAAGATACTGCCAGTAAAAAGTGTATGAAGCGGGACTTGCTGTTTCAACAGGCCAGTCATTATTTAAACCTGTTCCGGAAAATCCGCCGCCGCCTTCGCCGAAAGTTACAGGCTCTGACAAACGCACATAAGTTTCATTCTGATTCGGAAGAGTGAGCGTGTATGCGATGCGCGGAGGAATTGTGTCAAACGGTCTTAAATTAACATCCTTGCCCGGTTCGCCTACAGGCGATCTTCTTGTTACATTATCTCTTAATGAATAGTTTTCTGTAACGCTCCATAAAGGTGTATGATTGTGCATAACCCCGGTATTAAGATCAGGCTGAGGTTTCAGGTAAATATAAAATGAATCATTATCATTAGGATCTATTGTGACTTCGTTTACCATTTGGAAACCGCCTCCGGCAGGTCCATTTAAGTAAAGCTGTCCTTTTGAAACATCGACTTCATAACCTTCCACTTCTACCATAAACTCCCTGAAATCGCCGTTAAGCGGAATATTTGTCTGAACTCTGATTCTGTCAAGCCTTCCGTCTCCGTCCGCGTCTTCCGTAAAACTGTAAAGGATTTTTCTTAACTCTATCCAGTCAAAATTAAAGAAACCTATTCTTGGCTCGGCGTTTCTTTCTTCTCTGTAATACGGAACAACATTCAGCTTCATCTCGCCTGAGTCGATAGGAATACGGTGATTATACGCATGGCTGAAATAAATGCTGACACGGCTGAAAATTAAAAGAGGCGTTTTAATCGGATCTGATACAAGGCTGATATTCCAGTATTTTTCACGCTCATCAGAAGGAGCATTCTTTAACATTATAGGAGGATAAAAAACCGGCAATCTATATGTTCCAAGAAAACCTGCTTGTTCATATTCCGCTTGTCCGTGCGTTTGCGGATCATAAATATACGGATACGGATAACTGCTGTCAGTCAAACGCGTAATTGTTATAAATTTTCCGTAATCATCATTATCCGCGCCTGCCCTGCCGTATACAGTAAAATATTCTAAAACTGTGTGATGATTAGGATCCCTGGAAAATTGAACCACAGCGCCTTCTGTTATGCCGTAGCCGCATTCAAATGTCCGCCACATTGTATTTCCGGCAATTTCAAAGAAAACATGATTGCTTCCTGTGGTATCTTTTCTGAAAGAAACCTGCCCGCCGGTATCCTGTCTGAAAACAAAATTTTCCATAACCGGTTTACTGGTAAACGGAGGCGCAGGATATACCCCATTTGTAACTTCCCATCGTGTATAATTCATATTGGCAGCGCCGCCTGTAGAAGGCATAAATAAATTTCCAAGTTCCCTGTTGCCTTCAAGACCCGCGTACATAATAATATTAATTCCGCCTGCGATAAGACCTGCTGAAGGGTTAACGGAATTATTAGCTTTTATTACTACTTCGCCTCTGAAACGAACAGAAGGCAGAGGAGAACTTGAAACTGGTATATCTGCGTCATTGGAATCCTTACCTGGAATCGCAAAGGTATCAGAAAGAGTTGTGTGCAGCACAGTTTGAGAACTTACGCCAACATGAAGGCTCCCAAGAGCTTGAGATGTAGTCAGGTTTTGAGGTACTAAGCTGTTTGCGCCTTCCATATCAAGCACAAGATACGGAAGCTGCGCCGGAGTGAAAATGTTAGCGGAAGATCCTATTTCCACGTTACCGTAAACTTCTATGAATGCCCAGCCTGAGTTATTGATATTAAAGCTGCCGCTTGTAAGATTAAGGTCATTTACAATTAATCTTGCGCTTAACGTATCTCTTTGACCCCGGTTTGGAGTTCCGCCGAGAATTAAATTTCCGTTATCGCCTGTAAACCGGTTATTCGTTCCGCTCCCCGCGCTTCCCATGTGCCATGAGCCCGCGCTTACATCAAGAACCGCGCCGTGAGCGCTGCCCTGCCCTTCCTGTAAAGTCAGCGTTCTTGAAGCGGATTGAGCGATGGCGATACCTGTCAGTAATTTCACATAACTTCCTGAAGAAACAGTAATGTTATGGCTGATATCTATTACATTTGTTACAGGAACGGCTGATCTTTCAATATTGATAGGAGAATCTTTACTGCCGCCTGTTAATGTCAGAAGATATGGAACTGTTCCCGTGATATTAAACAGTTCAAGATGACCGCCTGCTGACGGCATAATAAACGCGGAATTAGCTGAAAGAGTTACAGCAGAAGCAAATCTGATCCTCGTTGACTGTGTAATTTCAATATTAGCGCCAAGAGTTACGTTTCCGGTTCCGCTCTGATTAAAGTCTGTTGCCCTTACATTACCGCTTTGGGTATATAAACCGCTGTTATTAATTACTACGTTATGCGCATAAATCTGGCTTAAACTGACGGCGGCCGCTGTTATGGAAATATTACCCAGAAGATTCGAACTTGATCCGATTGAGCCTGCGGCAGTAACATTTCCTCCCGCGTTCAATACAAGGTTTGCGTTCCCTGATATTGCGGAAGAAGCGGTTTGATTAAAATTTATATTACCTGTAC
>JGI24695J34938_10003238_pt1 | contig 11523 bp, 16 predicted proteins | sample TergutCo191P3_FD_34938 | JGI IMG/M metagenome (IMG submission 34938) | reverse complement strand
TCCTTTTCTTTTTCTTTCTTTTTTCGTGCCATGACCATGTTTTCTCCTCTGGTATTTCTACCATTTTAATGGTCATTTACACAATTTTTAAGACAGGCTCCCTATAACCGATTTAGCGGAAAAAATCCCTGAAAATGCGGAAATTTATACCGACATTACCTATGGTTTTAAACCGGAAATATTATCACTCTTCTGCGCTCTGCGTTTTGTCGAAGAATTTCGTGATGCAGTTGTTCAATATATCGTTTACGGAAAAGTTGAATTTAATAAAGCAACCAATAAAAAAGAACACCCTATGTTATTTGATATCACATCCCTTTATTATCTTTTCAAATTAATGGGGACAATGGGCGCTTCCAATTCGGAAACAGCAATGGAAACATTAAAAGATTTTTTTGCCATGTAAGGAATATTTGTGGAAACAAGCAAAGAACAAGAAAATATATACATAGAAAAAATATTCAGTATATATTCAAAATGCCGTAATGAACAGTCCTCTGATCGCCGTCAAGTATATTTTGTTCAACTTTGCGAACAAATATTCAAATGGTGTAGCCTAAAAAATATTGAAGATATGGGAGAAGAAATCTGTATTGTCTGCAAACGAATATTCAATGAAGAAAGCAAGGCAAATATACCAAATGAAAAAACCGAATTTATAAATTATATTTATATAGCGTTAAAGACCGAAAAAGCAAACTATCAACGAACCTATGAATCCGAAATAATAACAATACCTAAAGAAAAAAAATTAAAATTAAAAGAAATTGAAAATGTAATAACGATGGAAGAAAGTAATCTGGGAAGAAAATTAACATTTGATGAAAAGTTACATTATTTATACAAATGGTTTAAATTCAATAAAGATGATTACCAGAAATATATTGAGTTAAAGAATAAAAAATATGTCGGCAGTATTTCAACAACTGATGATGAAAAACCTGATATGTTGAATATGGCAGCAACCGCTCATTATGACAAAGATATAATCGAAAAAAAACAAGATTATGATTTATTCAAACAAAATATAAGTTTACTTTGTAAAGCTGTAAAAAGTGTTTTAGATAAAAAGCAACTACGGACAAGAGACTGTTGCAAGGACCTTTTTACATTGTATTGCATTGATAATCATTCCGATATTGCGGAATTGGAAGGTTTATCTTCTGTCCTTGATATGGAAATTCTGAAAACATATCAAGAAAGCAATAAAAAACCGACACAAAGAGAAATCTATCAAAAATACCATTCCGAAGCAAAAGACACCAGCGCAGAAGCCCGGGCTTCCGAAACATTAAGCAATTTCCTTGCCGGTTTACGCCAAAAATTAGAAGTGAAAAAATTGTAAATTTTTCTTCTAAAAACCATTAAGTTCTCTATTTTTTAGTCATTATCTATATTATGAGTGAAAAAGATATAAATACAAGCATTTTAAATAAATTGAATTCTCTTGAGCAAAAAATTCACGAGGAGGATATTACTCTGTTGTCACAAGATACAAAGGAATGGGAAGGAGCAGACGTAGTGATTTGTTCTAAACTTACTCATTCATTGGAAAGGTGGGTTAGAGAAAATAATATTGTCATTGGATTTCAAAATACTCAGCCGGAAAGAAGACTTGTTGTTACTAAATTTTCAAAGGAATTATCGTGGTTATTTTGTAATTTAAAAGATATATTCCAGAGTAAATTTGATTGTGAGAGTAAGTATGATTTTTACGGTATTCTGGCACAGACAGCTTTGAATTTTATCAATACAGAAAAAGAAAACATGAAAGGATTATTAATATCAGTTTTACTTCAAGCAAAGAAATTTATATAAAAAGACTTTAAGTATTTAGGAGGAAAATATGCCAGGACTATACACACCCAATAGAGATCAGGCGTTGTGGAACATAATGAGAGAGTGCGCCGCTAGAAGGATTAACAGGAAATGCAAGCATCGATTCGGTAGTGAGGTTTGTACAGGCTGTGATGTCTATATAATGAATTATGGTAGATACGATCCTGCCGACGCGCACCTAATGATGATGCAGGCCGAGGGATCCGTATATGAAATCAAAGGTAACAACAACCTAATGCGCAATGTGTTGATAGGTATTGTAGTGTTCTTTGGTTTGATTTATCTTGGAAGCTGGATAGGTGTGTGGGTTGAGAGGGCTGAAAAGCCGAAGGACAACCCGCCTGTATCAATAGAGGCTTCATTAGATTATGTGACGTTGATGATGAAAGCGCGGGTTGACGTTAACAGAGACGGGAAGGTCAACTGTATCGACGCCGCCGTGTCATTCTACCAGCATTACCCTGACAGAAACAACTGCAGGATAATGGAAAACAGGCACCCTGATGGCAGAATGTTTCATCTTTTTAACGCTGTACGTGTTAATGGAAAATGGCGATGTATTGAACCGCAGGCATATTTTAAAAATCATTCACAATATTGGATGGAATATGTGTGGCGTAACACCGATCAATATGATCATCGCTATTGCCGTGATGCCACAAACGTGTACAGAAGTTACGTTAGATGAATTCCAATTGATTCTCAATCATTCACCTTCATTCGCTCCCGCTTCCTACTACCCGATAACCGAAACTTCTACCTCACCGTCATAATCGCCGTTGTGAACAAATAATCGTTGCTCTTCGGGACTGTATTCATGCCTCAAGTCTTTCCCTGTTTGCGTTTTTGCTTCGATCTTTGGCGAAGCGCCGAAATATTCCGCGGGCAGGTAAATAACCGTAGGCGCTTTGATGCCGCTGTCGGCGATATAGTTAAAGATAAATTCGCTTTTTTTCCGGTTCCATTTAAAGGAGAGGGGAGCGCCTGCTGTTGCCATGGGGTAGGGGCGTTTCCAGCCTGAGGCGGCGCGTTCTTTGCCTTCGGAAAAGATTGAGAGGTCTTCGTCGTTCCAGCCGTCGCCGTATTTGTTGGTGTTGCCTGCCGAATAGTTCCAGATTGTCGAGTGAAGCAGATTAGCGTCGACGGCATCGTAGTACATGGAGACGGCTTCTTCGTGTAATTTGTAATTGCCTGTTTTGAAAGCGGAGCGGTTGTTCATGTCGAAGGCAAGGCCGAACTCGCCGAGAAGACAGGGCATGTTTTCCATTTTTTTCTTTAATAAATATTTTTAAAATGCAATATTTATATGTAGGAAAAATCAACTCTGCTCCAGTCAATGGAGATAAAAGACAAAAAAACGCTTTCGAAGTCATAAAGCAAATTCGAAAACCTATACAAGCATCGGTATACCGCAGGCATGAAAAATTAAAAAAATGTATTGATTCGATGATACTAAAATGAACAAAATAATCTTAACTTATTCTAATGTAAGAAATAAATCTTTCATTAGACCTCTTTCAGAGAAAATCAAGTTGAATGCTTTTTACGGTTCTCTAATTGAATACAATGATCATCTCTTAAAAGATGCGTTGCGTTTTATAAGAAAAACAGTTTTGTGCCAAATGCTGAACTTTTTAATAAAAATCGTAAGATTATCAGTATGAGAAAGGATATTTATCAGTAAGTTTTTTGCAATTGTTTAATAATTAAAAGATAAAATTCTCACTAAAAAACATTAAGTTCTCCAAATTACAGGCATTATCTGTGTATAATCAAGTACAATCAGTAATAAAGACTAAAGATGTTTAAAAAGGAGAACGAATACTAATGAAAAATGAGATTAAAAACCAGGAAAATTTGGTTTGGTATGCTTGTTATGGTTCAAATATTATGTATGAACGTTTTATGTATTATATTCAAGGCGAAATATTTTTTGGAAATAATAGACCACATACAGGTTGTAATGATAAGACACCACCGCATGGAGAATGCCCTATTTCAAATGAATTATATTAATATTTTCCCACTTTTTTTGAAAATATTCTGCTAACAATCTTCTATGGCAAAAATCAGGGCAGTGTTCACTACATAACAATACGCTATTTATTATTTCTTCTTTTTTAACAGTATCAACAATATTTCTATTATCCAGCAATTGTAAATATCTAAAATTATAATCATTCCAATCAATAATTTTCTTTTTATATTCATTTAATATTACTTCATCAGGAGCAAAATCTGGTCTGTGTATATATTCCCAATTAAGAATTTCTTTAAGAAAATATTTTAAATCATTTTTTTTTGAAAATGAAGCTAATTGTGATAAATTATTTAAACGCACATCTATTAGTCGTTCAGCGGCGCTGTTTTTTAATAAATTGAAAAAATCCTCTGCGCTTTTTTCAGTAAACCCAATTGTATATATAATATTATTCATAATGTTCCTCTTCATTTCCATTAAAGGATATTTTTCTGCCTAATATATCATATGCGGATTCTAATCTATTCTCCAATGTGGTAAACAAGTCATCAGATAATCCCAATTCATTAAGCATTTGCTGTTCTAATACATCCTGAGATATTATCTTCCCATTAAATAGAATATGATCTATTTTAACCATCAACTTCTTATGAATTGTATTAGAAACAAGTAAAAATCTATGGCAGTCTAATGGTCTTTTTTCAGTACATAATAAAGCAATATTAAAATTTTTTTCTAATCCAATTTTAATTCTTTCAATACCAGTTTTAAAAATAGGTAAATCAATTACTTTCTTAAAATCAACAATACCATTTGTATATGATTCCTTTTCCTTTCTTCTTGCTCCAAATTCTTCTCCAAAAAATAGATAATGAATATTATTATTATTTAAATTTTGTTTAATAACATTTTGATTAAATTGAGGAGTATATTTACTAAATGGAACAGATCTTACATCAGCAATTACATTTATATTATAATTTTTTAATATATCTATAAAATCATCTGTTTTATGAATAGAACAACCAATTGTAAATAATGATCCCATGATTTTTCCTTTAATTTAAAATATTGAAGCCACTAATTTAAAATGATAACCTTTAAATGGTTCACCTAAACTCACAACAATAATATTATTATGTTCCCTTTCTTTATGTTGTATTTCATCAAATATTTTATTATCCATTGTTGCTCCCAGATCATAATTAATTGAATTATATACAAACTTTATTCTTCTTTTTATTTTTCCTCCAAAATTTGTATAATATAAATCAACATTATTTACCTTTACAATATATAATGATTGGAATATTTTTTTACTACCATTATTAATTTGCTCCTGAGATATTCTATCTCCATCACCCCATAAGTCAGATGGTTTATCAAATTTAACATCCCAATTACTTATTGAAGATTCCTTCCATATTGAGTTAGTAAGTAAATAATTCTCCGGTTGATATAATAATGGAGCCGCTTCTTTAAGCTGAATTTCTAGTATCTTTAATAGCGGGTCATTTGAATTATTACCATTCTTATCTATAAATCTTTTTTCCTTCCAATCCAGGGCACCTCCTGGACGATTTGATACAATTCGAATCCATTTATTTGAATCAATATCTTTTCCAGCGACACAATATCCACTAAGCTTACGAGAATCCGCTAAAATCTTAATATTTGCCATAATTACCTTCCTTTCGTTTTATAATATACCAGTATAAATGTTATTTTTCAATAGAATTTTTATCGAATTTCGTAAATTTTGCTCTAAATATTTAGTATTTTTGGCATTTCGAATAACTAAGCATTTGAATAAATATTATTCAGCAATTCTATAATATTAACTAGCTATAAATGAGTCTTATATCAAATATTGAGTTAATTAAAAATATAGTTTTCAATTTTTTGACTTCATTGTAAAAAAATTGGTAAGATCAGCATGGAAAGATATGACATTATAAACTGAAAAAATCTCAATATGTTCACTTTTTATTTATTTTTATTAAAAACCATTAAGTCCACTATTATTCAGACATTATAAACTATATAAAGCATAGTTGACTGTTTATTACAAATCGTAATAAAGAAAGCCCTTGCCATGATGGCAAAGGGCGAGCTCAATCCCGGTTTTTTGGTTATTCACATCGCCGGACTTGATACGGCAGCACAAACAACGATTGATCTTGATAAAATACATGGCAGTTAAAAACTTATTTATACACATAAAAAACTTGCGCTGACTGCTATTGATGATTTCGCGGAGAAGGGAAAAAAAGAGCCGTTATTCACAAGGCTTGCGGAGATTTGCGGGAGGCATCAGGGGTTGTGGAACGCGGAAGCAGAGGAATTTTTGTTGGGGAACGCGGAGGATTTGTAAGAAGGCGGAAGCGTTTTATTGAATTATATTTCAAAAAAATGTTATATTTGTGTATTAGAGAATGATTTTGACAGCCCGCAAAGTAAAACCTGTCCAACCGACGGAGATTAAGGATAAAAATCGTAAAAATTAAAAATATTTCGGAAAAACCATTAAGTCCCTTAAATTTCAGGCATTATCTAGATATAACCGAAGTACAATCAGTAATAAAGACCAAAGATGTTTAAAAAGGGGAGCGAATACTAATGAAAGATGAGATAAAAAACCATGAAAATTTGGTTTGGTATGCTTGTTATGGTTCAAATATTATGTATGAACGTTTTATGTGTTATATACAAGGCGGAATATTTTTTGGAAATAATAGATCACATACAGGTTGTAATGATAAGACACCACCACGTGATTCAAAAGCGATATTAATTCCTTATGAAATGTATTTTGGAAAAGAATCTAAATATTGGGAAGGTAAAGGGGTTGCCTTTTTAGATATTAAATCAAAAAATAAAGCTATTACCATAGGCAGAATGTATTTAATAACGGAAGTGCAATTTAAAGAGATTTCGGAACAAGAAGGAAAATGGTATAAAGAAATAATTGAATTAGATGAATTTGAAGGATATCCAGTAAAAACATTAACAAATTCTGAACGATGCCTCGAAAAAGCTCCAAGCAATATATATCTTGATGTTATCCAAAAAGGAATCAAGGAAATATTCCCTGAAGTGGTTGTTTTAAATTGATTTAATGTGTAATTCCATTAATATTAACGGAGGTAAAAAAATGGTAAATTGGAAAATATTATATCAACAAGAATATTCTTGTATATTAAAAAAATTACCTAAAAACAAACAAAAGGAAATAAATCTTGTATTATGGAGCGAAGGCTATTATATTTCACCTAAACAAGAAGCAAAATTAGACATAAGAGAATGGTCACAAGATCATCAATTAGAAGGCTGCGGTAAAAATGATGCTCTTAGAGGAATAACATTTGATAAATCTGAAGCAATAAAAACGATAGATTACTTAAAGAATATTTATTTACCTCTGATAATTAGATATTCTGATTTAATAAGTTATAAGGATAAAAATGAAATTAAATTATCAAAAGATTTGAAAAATGGGATAAAAATTATTTCTTTATCTACATTTAGCGGCTCTTTAAAATGTCATATTCGGTATTGGGTAGATAATGTGCCAACTAAGAAAGGAATCACATTGGATAGCATTGAAGCATTAAAGGTAATTCAAGTATTTGAAAAGGCAATTAAGAATAATAGGGTATGGGAAAAGGAGTAATTTTGTATTAAGATTTCTCTTTTAATATGCATAAGTATAATTGACAAATTTATTTTATTTGTTTTATAATTAAATTTATTGTTTCATATTATCGTGAAAACAGGAGTATTTTGTGATAAAGAGCCTAGCCTTGACTAATTTTAAATCTATAGGTAGAACTCTAATAATTGATGATAATGATGAACTAAAAGAAGGTAAACTTGATTTTAGTCCATTAACAATTTTTTGCGGTAAAAATAGTAGTGGAAAAAGTACGGTTTTGCAGTCTATTTTACTCATGACACAAACATTAAAAAATAATATTGAATCACAAACTTTTGTATTAAATGGACCTATGGTTAAATTAGGTAGTATTAAAGAAATCAAATCAGAATATTCAGATCATAACGAAGATAATATTAGTATTGATATTGAATTAATAATTTCAAAACCTGTTGACATTGATTATGTAGAAGAAGAAATATATATTAAAAAGTATTTGCGATTTATTAAATATCATTTATCAAATAATTATGATTCAATTATTGAGATATTAAAAAATTATTCGTATAATACAATAATTCATTATATTAATTTGAACTCTAATTTATGGTTTGAAAATAATAATTTACCTGAAGAATTAATTAATTTAATGAAAAAATATGATAAAAAATATTCTATTTCATCAATTATTGATATAAAGACTGGTGAGGCTATAGTTGAATTAAATGAAATGAAAGATAATAAATATTTTTCATTTATTATCAAGCCATTTACTAGTGAATTTTTTAATGAAATGTTAAATATAGATGAAATAATAAATGTTGAAACAAGTTCACATGATAATAATGAATCTGTTTTATTACATAATAACCAAAATATCAATTTTTCAATATCTTTCTGTAATAAAGAAAATATTCCAAATACTGAACTAATCCCTTTTATAGATAAAATTCATATTAATATTCCAGAAATAAATAAAAGTATAAAAGCGATTTCAAGGGAAATTCATAATGAAATTATAACAGAAGATAAATCTTATAATTTATTTCAATTAGAAATTAATGATGGCTATCATAATATAGAAAATAAAATTAAACCAGAAGGTTTAAAATTGTTTCATTTTCTTCCTCTTTGTATATTTATTTATTTAATGTAAATGATTATAAAGCCGACACAATTATAAATTTATATATTAATAAATTCATAAATAAAAAATATAATTTCAACAAAGAATCTGTTAAACAATTCAATGAAACGATTTTAGATTTTCTTTCTTTTTTATCTATTGAAATGTCAGATACAACTATTATTGAAAATTATTATTATAAGTTAGTAATACCTAGTGATGTCATAATTAAAAATATATATTTTAAAAAATATGTAGATGAATGTATTGATAAAATTACCAAATCAGGTATAAAAGAAACAATTTCTAATTATTATTTTTCAATTGATAATGAACACAATAAAAGCAAAAATTTAAATCCAGAATTACATAAAGATTACAAATATCCTTATAAAATTGTACCTGATTCCTTGACGCCATATATTTATGACGGCATTGATAATATTGCAAAATATTTTCAAAATAATGTTTTATATATTGGTCCTTTAAGAGAAGAGCCACATTTAATTTACTCTGATTATATTGATAATATTACTGATATTGGTATAAAAGGCGAAAAATGTGCCGCTGTTTTATATCATAGCAGTAAAAAAATAATACCTTATGTTAATCCATTCAGTGAATGGAAATATTCAATTTTAGAATTTAGATTTAATTATTTATATGACTCTGTTAATCAATGGCTTCGTTATCTAGAAGTAGCAGACGAAGTTTCAGTAGATTTTAGCAGTAGACATGGTTATGAATTAAAAATTAAAACATTAAATAATAATAAAGCTAATAGTTTAACAAATGTTGGTGTTGGTGTAAGTCAAGTTCTGCCTATTATTTTGTCATGTTTACTTGCTTCAGAAAAATCTACCATAATTATTGAACAACCAGAGTTACATCTTCATCCAGCAATGCAATCAAAACTTGCTGAGTTTTTTATAACTATTTCACAAACAGGAAAACAATTAATTATTGAAACTCATAGTGAACACATTATCAATGCATTACGTTTTTATATTGCAAAGTCAAAATATCCAAATGATAAAAAAATAGCAGATGACACACAAATATATTTTGTTGATAAAAATGAACATGGATCTATTTTCAAATCCATTAAGATTGATAAATATGCGTATGTCTCCGATTGGCCAGATGGATTTTTCGATGAAGCACAAATTAGTAATATTAATACTTTAAAAGCTATAACCAAAAAGATAGAGGAGCATCCTGATGAATAATTATCTTGTTGATGCTAGTGTATATGCCCTTCCACATTCAATTCCCGATAAACCAGATGAAGATGTAATAAATTCATTTAATTGTTATCTTAATAACCTTAGTAACTTGGTTGAATTTATTGGTGCAAATGATAGAAATTTGAAAATAAACTACTTTCAATTTAGTAGTAAAGACATTGAATTATTAATAAAAAAAGAATTATTTTGGGATGTTGATACTATAAAAAAAATAAGAAAAATGGCAATATCAAAGAATAATAGAAAAATGTTAGATAGTATCGGCTATTTAATTCTAGATGAACTATGTAGATTGCGCTGGGCAGGAAAATGTTCAAAACCGGAAAAACTATGTTCTATTGAAGCTTATATTGGTATTGATGAAATTGAAATTGAAGAGGATTTTATATGCAATCCAGATATTACAAAAGAAATTTGTAATATTCACATAACTGATAATCTAAAAAAAAATATATGTAGACTTGCATTTTTAAATAATAAAATATTTCTTGATAATAATATTACAAAAATTATTACAGGACATCCTGAAAAAGAGTGCAAAGTAAATATTTTAATTACAAAAATCAAACATAATTTTAATAATATTGAACAACTTAATATCAATATATTAAATAGTACTGTACAAAATCATAATTTGAAAATACTTGATAAATGTGACTTTTCATCCATTGATGAAGCACTTAATAACGCAGAAAGAGATTTTAAAGAAACTGTTGAATACAATAAAAATATTTATAGTAGTATAAAAAAATATAAAGAAGGATTGTCTGAATTAAGATCGAATGTAAATATTGATATATTAAAAGTTGACAATTTCAAGAAGGAATATCCTTACATGGTTTATAGAAGTATAGATATTTTAAATAAACTTGTAAAGTATTATGGAAAGAGAGGTAGGTTAAATCCATTACGTCCTTTGTCTGAAAGATTTCACTGTAGTACAATTGGAGTGAATGAAATATGTAATAAATGTTGTGGTTTTTTAAGAATATGCGGCTTTGACTGTTCAGATGAAAAAGATAGTGATATAAAAAATGAACATATGATTGATGAAAAACTTTATCGAATTCACTTAAAAACATATACAATAATGGAAACAGGAAAATATGAAAATTTAGCCTTACGTATATATTTCCGATGGGATTCTGATAAGATTGAAATTGGTTACATAGGAAAGCATTTGTAATGTTCCAAAAACCATTAAGTTAGCGGAATCCCAGCCATTATAAACATAAGGAGAGACAAAAAATGAAAATCGTAATAATAACAGCCCCAATGATGCAGCCTGAAAAAATAGAAGCAATACAATACCCCGTAGACGGTAACAAATCAATTGAGTACGAAAAACCTATCCGCTGTCCAATAAATGGTATTCTTGCAAAAACAATGCAAAAAGGTGAACAGGTAAAAGTTATATACATAATGACCGCCGGAGAAAATAGCGAATGTGAACAAAATAAAAAGACTTTTATAGATGAACTTGAAACCATAAACAGCAAAATCGAAGCAGATTTAAGCTATGATACAGTAGATATTGACTTTTTGCCTACAAAACAAACCTATAATAAGCTTATAACGAGCCTGTCAGAAAATTTGTGTAAATGAAATTTATCATCAGAACGGAACCCGCTCTTTTCCGAATTCAATGGCGAGCTGATTTAACGCCCGCCCCCAT